>LKMJ01000183.1_pt1 | contig 41319 bp, 40 predicted proteins | sample 643391 | NCBI WGS metagenome assembly LKMJ01 (sample SAMN04112250, study PRJNA286221) | soda lake metagenome | biome: soda lake; feature: Kulunda Steppe; material: water; isolation source: sample PL-Br10 brine of Picturesque Lake | place: Russia: Kulunda steppe | collected 2010-07 | reverse complement strand
GGCTCGCCCGCCGGTCCACGGGCCAAGGCGAGATCGAGCCCCAACCGGATCGCGTCGATCGCCGGATCCAGCGGTGGCGCAAAGAAAACAGCGACGAGCACAACGGCGGGGACGGAGACGACGACGAGCAGCCGTAATACGGCGGTTCCTGCCTCGCCAGCGGGGGTGATTCCCCAGACTGCCGTCGGTGCGCCGAAGCCACTCAAAAAACCCGCAAGGGCGAGGACGAACGGGGCGAAGGCGAGGACCTCGAACGGCGGCGTGGGCGGCCACCCGACCTGGACGACGGCGGCGACGAGGACCGCACCGAGGACGGCCAGTCCGGAGACGGTCGCGAGTATTCCCGCGAGTATCGTCGCGAGCCGACGTTCGGTTACGGCTATCGACCAGACGGCGGCCCCGAGACAGAGCCCCGAAGCGAGGCCGACTACGGCGGGTTCGGCGGCGTCGGTACCGGCGGCGAGTCCGATCGTAACGACGAGGCCGAACACCGCAGCGGCCACTGTAGAGACCCACCTCGGCCGCCAGTTCGACTCGCCGAGCCGGCGACCGTCGAAGCTCATCGCGTCGCCTCCAGCGCCGACGAAAGCGGCGTCGTCGTCTCCCAGTCAATCACCGTCGCACCGGTGGTCCGGAGCCGTCCGATCCGGAGTCGTCGTTCGATGCCCGCAACCGCACGTCCCGGCGACCCATCGCCGGTCACGTCCGGACTGATGACGACGATCGAACGATCCGCGGCGAGTGATTCGATCAGTTCGAGCGGATCGTCGTCGAGAAGCGGTGTCGTGACCACGATATCGGCCGTCGACGGCAACCGCTCCCTGATGGCACCGGAGTCCTGGGTCCGGATACCGCCGTCAGCTACCGATCGGGTCGTTTCCGAGGAGGCCCCTCCGGCGTCGACGACGGCATCCAGAACGGCATCGACACGGGTCCGCGTCGCCGGGTCGTTCCCGATCGGCACCCACGGGTAGTCGGACCGATCGCTCGGGAGCGTCACGTCGACCGCGGACTCATCGATACCGAGCGCGATGAGCCCCACCTGATTGCCCGCATCGAAGAGCCTGGCACACGCCCGGTCGGCGGCGTAGGCTGCCAGTTCGGCGCCGGTCGGATACCCGGCCTCGCGCGACTGTCTCGCGCTCGGATATCCATCGACGACCACGACGGTTTTCGTCGCCCGCGTCTCCTGGAAATTGATCGTCGACAGTTCGCCGGTTTTCGCCAGCGTTCGCCAGTCGACCCGACTGATGTCGTCGCCGGAGCGATACTCGCGGGTCGAGTGGAACTCGATTCCCGGGCCGGGGGAGTCCGTCGGTTGCGTGCCGACGCGTCGTAACGACCCCTGTCTCTGTGGAACGTCTCTGACCCCGCGACGACAGCGTAGCGTGGACTCCCCCTCGATTGACGGCTCTCCGGTTACCGTACCGACGGCGGAAAGCGGCCGAAGCCTGACGAGCGGCGGATCGAACTCGTACTCGCCTTGGCTCGGGACGACATCGTACGTGATCGTCCCCTCCTCGCCGGGGCGAAGCGACAGACCGCCTCGCGGCGACCCGTCCGAAATCGGCACGGCGTCGGGGAGCCGATCGACGACGCGGACGTCCGGCATCGTTCGGTCGCCGTCGTTCCGCACCGTAAGCGTCACCGTCGTTCGTTCGGCGGGCGCGGGGAGTTCCGGTTCGAACGTCCGCTCGACGGAGAGCGACGAGACCGGCGGTGGCCGAGTGAGGGCGCCGACGGCGAGATACGTCACGGGGACGGCGGCGGCGACGAACAGCGTGCCACTGCCGAGTATCGCCCCGATCGTGACGAGTGCGATAGCCGCGAGCACGGCGGCATCGAACCGGTTGACGTCGCGGTATCGCATCACTCCACCCTCCGTTCGTATCCATCGATCGCTCGAATCGCCCGTCTCACCCGGTCGCGTTTCGTTCGGGACGGTCGGAGCCACGCGAGAACCCGGTAGCGGATCGAGAGCGCCGCCTCCTCGTCAGCGACGTAGGCGGCGGCGACGGCGTCGCCAGTCCACCCGCCGGCCTCGACGATCGATTCGGCCTCGGACGTCGAGCACCCCTCGGTGTGAGAAACGACGGTGACGACGAGTGAACGGACGTCCTCCCGGATCGGATCGTCCTCGTCGCCGTTGGTCGCGTTGTTTGCCGCGGTCGCGACACTCTCGTCGAACTCCCCGCCGACGATGGTCGCCGCGTTCGTGTGCTCGGGAGGGGCTTCACGGAGCGTCCGGAACCCGATATCAGCCGGCGAGAGCGACCCCCCCGAGAGCTGTTTCGAGTGGTCCGTCCCGGCCGTCCAGACCACCCAGACGGCACAGATCGCACCGCCGATCGCGAACCCGATCGCCCGGGCAGAGCCGTCGGCTATCGGCGTCGTTTCGGCGAGCGCTTGGATCGGCACGACCGACTCGAGTTCGCCGGGGGCGGTGATGGCGAGGATCGCGAACCCGACCGCGGCCAGACCGATCGTTCCGAGGACGGCTTCGAGAACCCGGCTCACTGTTCACCCGTCCCCTCCTCGTCAGGCTGGCTCGTACGGATCGTCTCGAGCGCGTTCTCGACGTCCGGAGCGAGCCTCTCCGGGGATCGACCGCCGTACTCGACGTCGCGGAACGCATCGCGCAGCGTGTGGACGGCGTCGGCGGGCAGTCCGTCGTTTTTCACTGCCCACTTGGCGACCTCTCCGGGCGTCGAGGTCCGCCACGACCGCACCGTGACATGAGCTCTGAGTTCGTTCCAGGCCTCCCGAACGGTTACCCGCTCGTGTTCCGTGGCCGCGCCGGCGTCCGAACCTGACCGCGCCGCACGTCTGGCTGCCACCGATTCGGCGGCGGATCGACGGAGCTCCTTCAGATACGCCAGGATCGCGAGCGGATGGAGACGGGCCGGCGCCGACCGGATCGTTGCCGCGGATCGCCGCCCGATCGCCACGGCGGCGGCGCCTATCGCGGCGGCGAGTTCGATCGCGCCGTTGATCCCGTTCCCGAGGAGCTGGACCGCTCGGTTGGCTAACCGAACGGCCGTCCCGACGGCCGATTCGAGCGTTCGCCCGAACGCGACGACGCTTGCGACGAGCAGCCGGCCGGTTCCGGTCACGAGACGTCCGGCCATCCGGGCGACCGTTCGCGGGGTGAGGCCACGACGGGAGGCGAACACGAAAACTGCGGCGAGAACGACGAAGACGGCCGTGAGGGCCGCGGCGAGACGCTGATACATTCCGCTGAGTGTCGTCGTTGCGGTCGATCGCTCACCCTCGATCGTCGCCGCCGCGGTGAGTGTCGTCGAACCGGCGATCGGTAGCGACACGTCGAGCGTCCCGTCGGTCGCGGTCTCACCGACGACCGTTCCGTCGACAGCGACCGTCGCGTTCGGTACTGGCGAGTCCTCGTGTGTGACGTTGAGTGTCGCCGTCGTACCGGGCATTGCAACGAAAAGGGACGGTTCGACGGCGAGATTCAACGGCGATGTTTCGTCCGTGGCAACGTCCGTCGTTGCCTGTGTCAGGTTCAGGGTCCGGTTGCCGCGGGCCTCGTCCCGTTCCACGACGAGGTGTGTCGTCTCTGCGTCCGGGAGTTCGACGGTCGCGGTGCCGTCGTCGTCAGTCCGGGCGACCGTCTCGTTATCCAGCGATACCTCGCCGTCGCGGACCGGTTCGTCGTCTATCGTCGCCTCGATACCGACGGTCGATCCGGCGATCGGCTCGTCGGCGAGTTCGATCTCGATCTCGGTCGGGACGTCGAAAGAAAACGTCGTGTTCCGATCGGCGAGTGGCGTCGTTTGGTCGGCTGATAGCCCCCCTTGTGCGGTATCGGACGCTTCGAGCCGTGAGCCACTGTCGAGCCTCGTTACCGAACCCGCCAACGACTGTGAGTCCGGGGCATCCCCGGTGTCGGGTTGGGATCGGTCGCCGTCGATCAGGACCTCGATTTCGAGCGAGCGACTGTACGGCACTTCGGCGGTGACGTTGCCCGATCCGTCCGTCTCACCGACCCGATCCCCGTTGAAACGGACCGTCGCGTCGGAAATCGGCGTCCCCTCGTGTGTCACGGTCACCGTTACCTCCCGCCCCGGCACGGGGTCCGGCGTCAGATCGACGTTCACCGAATCGGTCACGTCCCGTTCGTCCTCTTCGTCCTCTTGCTCTTTTTCGTCCTCTTGCTCTCGCTCGTCTTCGTCCTCCTCGGGGACCTCCCCGAGGTCGTCGACCGGGGTCTCGTCGCGGTCGGCATCGAGACGGCCACCGGCCGCGGTCGGATCGAACGTCACCCACCCGACGTCGGCGATGTACACTTCGACCCACGCGTGGGCGTGCTTTCCGCGGACGAGGTACTCGTCGTCGCCGACCCGCTCGCCGCCGCCGTACCCGGTGACGTAGCGAGCCGGAACGCCCTGTGTCCGAAGCATCGTCGTCATCGCTGTCGCGAAGTACTGACAGTAACCGGCCTCCATCTCGAAGACGAACTCGTCGGCGACGTCGTTGCTCCGATCGTGGCTCGCCTCCAGCGAGTACTCCTTGTTCGTCTTGAGCCACGCATCGACGGCCTGGGCCGTCTCGAAGGGCGTTTCGGCGTCGGCGTCGTCGGCGATCGATTCGGTTTTTTCGGCTAACCGCTGTGGCGTGTCGTCGGGCAGTTGGGTGTATCGGCGCTCGATCTCCGAAGGATACGAACCTCGGCCGCTTCGTTCGGCCGCCTTGGCACGGGACGGTGGACCGTAGGTGACCGTCACGTACGTCTCTCCCTCTTCGATCGGCTCTTCGACGGTCAACGCCCGTCCGTCATCGACGAACACCTCACGGTTTCCGGCATCGCCGAACGCGGGCCGCCAGACCGTTGCCAGCGTGCTCATCGGTCGCTGTGGTTCGACCTCGATATCGTACTGCGGTGACGGGCGGTCATCGTCGGCGGTCGGTAACGGCTCGGTGAACACCTCGCGGTCTCGTTCCGCACGCTGGAAACCGGAGCCGGTGTACGTCGAGTACGATCCGAGCCGCCAGCGGGACTGTTCGGGAGCGCGGATCAAAAGCTCCGGGTGATCCGACAGTCCGAGCTCGCCGCCGATGGTCGTTTCCTCGGGATACCCGCCGGCGGAGACGCCACCGTAGCCGTCCGTCCCGGAGTTTTCCCCGGGCGGCTCATCGGTCTCGTCGCTTTCCTCACTGTCCTCCGAATCCGTCTCGTCGTCCCCGGCATCGTCGGCTTCGTCGGCGTCGGCCTCCGGTCCACCATCGAGATCGTCCTCCCCATCGCCGTCGACACCGATATCCGGGACCGGCGTCTGGATTCCGACCGCGGGAACGAGCGCGCCACCCAGCACGACCCCGGCGAGACAACAGACTGCGAACAGCACACGCATCATCGAAGCTCTCTCAAGCCCCCCATTTTGTTCAAGGATCTGTCCCCACCCATATTAGTGTACGGCTCCTCGGGCGAGGAGACGGAGGCCGTTCGAGCAGTCTGGAATCGCGTTCGGTCGCCGGCGTCGCGTGGTACCGCGACCCTCGCAAGGGTTATACCCGGGTCGGCTGTACGTTTATTTGCAATGTCAAACGGTAAAGTTGACTTCTTCAACGACACTGGCGGCTACGGTTTCATTTCGACTGAGGATTCCGACGAGGACGTGTTCTTTCACATGGAAGACGTTGGCGGAGAGGATCTGACGGAAGGGACGGAAATAGAGTTCGAGATCGAGGACGCCCCCAAGGGCCCCCGCGCGACGAACGTCGTCCGCAACTAACTGACTCTCGTTTCGTAGCGACACACCGAAATCGCATCGAGCGGTTCCGAGTATTATTCCATTTATTAACGTTCGAGAGCGTTGCGTCTCCCCCATCGAGGGGATCACGGGTCCGTCGCTAACGTGTACGTCGCGTTCGCGAACACGTTCGCACCGGCGAGACAGTCCGCCATCCGAGTGAACTCGCTTTCGGTGTGACACTCCCCGCCGACGCTCGAGACCATCACCATCGCCGATCTCGCGATTTCGCTCATCGGCATCGCGTCGTGACCGGCGACGCTCTCGATGTACTGATAGGGATAGTCGAGCGACGACGCCGCCCCCTCGACGGCATCGGTGACGACGGGCGAGAAGTCGGTCCGGTCTTTCGTCATGATCTCTTCGATCTCGTATCCCGTTCCGTGGGCCCGACACGACGCCGTGAGCGCACGTTCGATCTCGGTTTTCGCTTCGGCGACGACCCCGTCGGTCGCACTGCGAAAGTCGACCGAGAACGTCACCTCACCGGGGATGATGTTTCGCTTGTTCGGAGAGACGTGCACTTCACCGACGGTGACGACGCTCTCTGGATCGATCCGGTCGGGGATCGAGAGGACGTCCTGAATGGCCTCGTTCGCGGCGGCGAATGCGTCCCGTCGTTCGTCCATCGGCGTGGGACCGGCGTGTTTCGATTCCCCGCGAACCGTCACTTCGAGCCAAATACTGGCATAGATCGCATCGACGACACCGATCCGATCGTCGTCTCTCTCGAGTTCGGGGCCGCACTCGACGTGGAGCTCGAGATACGAGTGAACGTCACCCGCCTCACAGGGTCGATCGCCGTCGTAGCCGATCCGTTCGAGCTCCTCGCGGACGGTCACGTCACCCTCGTATTCGTCCGGCGTCGAGAGCGTCTCTTCGACCGTCGCCCGCCCGGTGAACGCGGAACTCCCCATCAGCGCCGGCGCGAATCGGGCGCCCTCCTCGTTTGTCCAGTTCACCACGACGATCGGACGATCCGTAGTAACGCCGGCGTCTTCGAGGGCCCGTACCGTCTCGAGCGCCGTGAGGACGCCGAGTTGACCGTCGAACCGGCCGCCGTACGGCTGGGAATCGAGATGGGATCCGATGAACACGGGGTCGAGCGCTTCCGTACCGTCGCGTCGTCCGAACACGTTCCCGACTTCGTCGACGCTCACGTCGAGACCGAGCGCTTCGAGATCGTCGACGAACCGGTCCCGGACCTTCCGGTCCGCGTCCGTGAGTGCGAGCCGATGCAACCCGCCATTGGCCGTCCCGCCGATAGACGAGTACTCATCGAACGTTCGTTCGAACCGATCCGTATCGACCTGAAGCTCCATGGCGGTCAGTCCGGACCGGGACGCATAAAGCCGAGGGGCGACTGTACCGGGGCTGTACGATAGAAATCGGAGCAATCTCACCGATCGATCATCGAGGGGTTCCGTCCATCGTAGTGTTCGTTCGCGTGGCTACCGATCGGTAGCCCCGTCATAATAAAGTCGGACAGCCGTGGGTAGACATCATGCAACCGGCCACTGTCCGTGCGAACTGTGATGCGATCCTCGAGGAGGTCGAACGTGCGGTCATCTCCGACCGCGAGGTGTTGCGGTCGATACTGGTCGGGCTGTTAGCCGACGGCCACGTCCTCCTTGAGGACGTTCCCGGGACGGGAAAGACGCTGACCGCTCGCTCGATCGCGGACGCGACGGGGTTGTCCTTCTCACGCATCCAGTTCACGCCCGACCTGTTGCCCTCGGACGTGACGGGAGCGAACATCTTTGACGAGAAGAGACGCGAGTTCGAGTTCCAGCCCGGCCCTGTCTTCGGAAACATCGTACTGGCCGACGAGATCAACCGGGCACCGCCGAAGACACAGGCCGCCCTGCTGGAGGCGATGGGCGAGGGACAGGTCACGGTCGACGGGGACACCCACGGACTCCCGGAACCGTTCGTCGTCATCGCGACGCAAAACCCCGTCGAGATGGACGGGACGTTCGAGCTTCCCGTCGCACAGAAAGACCGGTTCATGATCAAAACGAGCCTCGGATATCCCGATCTCGAGGGGGAGCTACAGCTGATCGATCGCCGTGCCGATCGCCGGACCCAGTCGCCGTCGGTCGAACGCGTCTGTACGCCCGAGACCATCGATCAGCTTCGGGCCGCTCCCGAGCGAGTCAACGTCAAGGCGGAGGTGCGACGGTATCTCGTGGAGATCGCCCGGGAGACCCGTCAGAATCAGCGCGTCGATGCCGGAGTGTCGCCGCGCGGCGTCCAGCAGTTCTTCGAAGCCGTCCGAACGAGAGCGGTCATCCAGGGCCGGTCGTACGCGACGCCTGACGACGTCAAGGCGATCGCGCCGAAGGTTCTCTCACACCGGCTCGTCCTGTCGTCGGACGCCCGCGTCGATCGGATCGATCCCGAAGGGATAATCGATCGGATACTCGAGACGGTGCGGGTCCCACAGCTCACCTGACAGTCAGTTAGATACGAAGCCGCGGGATCCACCCCCAGGGGGCGAAATCCGCCCGCTTTCGGCTCGCTACCGGTGGTAGGCCAACGCTATCGCGACACCGGCGACGAGCAGTGCAACGAGCGCGCTAAAGGGGAGTTCGTCGATCCCGAGTTCGCGGACGAGGGAGACGAGGGCGATAGCGCCCATCGCGACGGCGCTGCTCGCGGCGCCGTGGACGAGTTCGCCGCGGGCGGTCGGCGCGTGTACGCCGAGTTGAGTGCCGATCGAGACGGCGTTCTCCGCGGCGTCCCACGCCAGTATCGTCAGGACACCGGCGGCGAGAATCGAACCGAAGGAGGCGCCCTGGACGACACCACTGATCAAGACCGCGAGGAACAACAGGCCCGTCCCGGCGTCTATGAGCGTTCGTTCGCGACCGAGGCGGACGGGAAGGACCGCGGCGGTGAGAAGCCACAGGCCGATCACTCCGGGGGCGAGTTCGAGCCGATGGATGAACGGGATCGGTCGTGTGACGGTGAGCCCGAGCGCAGAGACGATGAGGACCGCCCCGCCGAACGCGACGGCGACACCGAACCCGGTTTGCCCACGTCGCCACGCGAGTCCACCGAGAGCGAAAACAAGGGTGCCGACGACGGCGACGGCGAGTATCTGTCGCTGGAGGGTCGTATCGGCGACGAGCGAGACGGCGATGACACCGGCAGCGACGGCCAGTCCACTGCTCGTCCGGGCGGGATGGCGAACGAGCGCCACTGCGCTCGGCGTCATACGTCCCACCGACGGAGGTCCGACAGTGCCGTCCCGAGTCGCTCATCAGGGTCCCAGTCGACGACAGGGATACCGGATCTGTGAAGCGACCGCAGTCGGTTCCGTCGTTCGATTTCGGCGAGGCGGCCACCGACCGTCGCGTCGGTCGTCACATCGGGACTGACGACCGTCACGGCACAACCGTTGCTCTCGAGGCGCTGGGCGATCCGAGTGGCCTCGTCGTCACAAAGCGGTGTCAGAAGGAACACCTGCGTCCGGTCGTGAAGCTGCGTCAGCATCGTCGAGAGCTGTCGATCCAACTCGTCGCGCTCGAGAGTCCCGTCGCCGTTCGCGGCCTCGTCGGTCGAGACACTCCCGGTGACGATGGTCGGTGTCGTCTCCCGAGGCGGGACCAAAGAGAGGCCCCGGTGGGTCGCCAAGAGCCGACGGAAACGGTCCGAGTGGTCGTGACCGGTACCCGGTGGGAGCCAGCATAACTCACGGCCGAAGGCCGCCAGCCCGACACGGTGATCGGACTCGAAGAGCGTGTCAGCGATCCGTTCGGCCGCGTCGGTCGCGTGGGCCACCGCGTGGGGGTCGTCTTCGGAGTTGGCGCGGTAGGCGACCTCGCGGGCGTCGATACAGAGAACGACGTCGGCTAGCTGTTCGATCCGGAACTCCGTGGAGACGAGCTCGCCCGTCCGGGCGTACCGCCGCCAGTCGATTCGGCTCGTGGGATCGCCGCGTTCGTACTCCTTGACACCGTGAAACTCGAGACCGCTGCCGCCGTCGTCGGTCACAAGCTGGCCGGATCGGTGCCGGGTCAGGGCCCGCAACGGTACCTCCGGAACCCGCTGGTCGCACTCGATCGCCGTCTCCTCGACGACGGTCGTCTCCGTTTCGATCGCGCCGCTGGCGTCCCGTGCGAGGACCATCGTCGGGCGGAACCGATGGGTCCCGCGTCTGGTCCGCATCGAGTACTCGATCGTCGTTTCCCCGCCAGGACGCAGCGCCGTCCCTCGCCGGGGGGAGCCGTCTTCGACCGAGAGCATCGGCGGAACGCCGTCGACGAGCCGGAGATCGTACAACGTCCCGTCGCCGACGTTCCGGATCGTCGTCGTCACCTCGACGAGATCGCCGAAATTCGGCGATTCGGGATCGACCCGCCGTTCGATTTCCAACACCGGATCCGGCGGGTCGGTGAGCTGTGGGTAGGCGGCGAAGGCGACGGCCACCGCAGCCAACATGAGTAGCGAGGGGCGGTTCGCCAACAGGCCAATGGCCAAAGCGAGGAGGACGACGGCGACGACGCCCCGCCAGCGGTTCGTTCGTCGAACGGTTACAGCCTGTTCTCCTCCGACGGTGCCTTCGCCGAGTTCCGGTGTCGAACTCGTCACGGTCAGTTCCCTCCGACTGTGGCGGTCCCGTGCCCCCGTTCGGTTCGCCTGTCGTCTGAACCGGGCTCGTTCGTGTCGGGGCCACCACGAGTCCGGCGGCCATCCCGCAGAGAGCCGTCGCCGTCGTGTTCCGGCGAGATCGATCCTCGCCTCCCATCGGAGTCGACGGCCTCGATAGCCTCGACAGTCCGTCCGACTCGGGCTCTCATACCGAACGTTCCCCCGAACACGCCACCGGGATCGGCACCTTCGAGCAGCCGGGCGACGGCAGTGTCGTCCGTCCACGATCCCTCGTCGACGCACCGCTCGGCGGCCGTCCGTGAACGGTTCTCCGAACGCATGAGCGACTGTACCGCTGCCTCGCGGAGGCGGTTCCGGACGGAGTCGGGAACCCACATCCCGAAGAACCTGTCGTTCGACCGATCGAACGACGCTCCCGGAGCGGACGCCGACTGCACCCGCTCGACGACCGGCGTCGACGCCTCGTCGACACCCGTCAGACGTCGGAACAGCGCCGCCAAGAGCGCGAAACCGACAGCGGCGAGCCCGAGGACGGCGACGACGACGTAGTCGCTACCGAGGGCTGTTATCAGCGCCTCCATCGGCAGGTACTCTTCCGTCCCCGGAACGAACACGACGAGCAACCCGAGAGCGAACACGGAGATGCCGGTCACCAAGAGCAGGCCGCGTGTGAACCGACCGAGAAGCGATCTCATCGACATCAGTCCTCGCCCCCGTAGTGGCGTTTCCGGACACCGTCGGGTTGCCGCTGCTCGTCGCTCCGTAACCGCTCGAGTGCCGCCCGAGCGCGGTCGGCTTCACGCTCTACGGGAACGCCGCCGTAGTGGACGCGCTCGAAGGCGTCGGTGATGGCGTCGACAGCCGCGGGATCGATCCCAGCCTCGCGGGCGATCGCCGCACACTCGGCGGGCGTCTTCGTTTCCGGGCGCTCCGTATCGGCGCGGCGGACCATCCACAGCCAGGCCCGATCGACCGGGGTCGACGGCTCCGTTTCGGGCCAAGCGGCGGCCGTGATCGGCTCGGACGTCACCTCGTCGGTCGTCGCGACCATCCCGAAAAGCGCCAGAAGTCGATCGCGGTAGCGATACACCATGGCGGCCAATGCGGCTATCGCCCCGAACAGGAGCAGTACGCGGACGACGGCTCCGAGAAGGGCCAACAATCGGCTGAGGAGTGTCGGCGGCGACGTCCCCGTTTCCGCCGACGCCGCCTGTCGGGACTGTTGGGCGGCCGCCGTCTCCTCGTCGCCCCCGCTCTCGATCTCCTCTTGGATGGCGGCCGCGTCGCTCGTTCCGATCGGCAACCGATCGTAGTTCAGATCGATCTCGTCGTCCGGATCGGTCGTCACTGACGAATCGAGCGCGGTTCCGACGACGCCGATAGACGTGATACACAGAAGCGCGATTCCGAGCGGTACGATCCGAGACCGGTTCATTGAATCTCCGATCGCCGATCGCCACTCGAGGGAGCCACACCGGGGTTCGCGATCGTCCACGACCTACCGTCGGAGGACGCGAGAGCGGCATCCCAGTATCCACTGGATCGACGGGGTAGAACAGCCGTATACATTGACCGTCGAATCGGATACGGCACGGTTAGTTATTAATTGCTTAGAGCGAGACGGACACGAGTTTGAAACGGTCTACCCGGGATCAGATCCGATTAAGCACACCGTGTTACCCGCCCGGAGAACGGGCGACGTCCGCGTAGATCTGATCGGGGTAGTAGGATCTCTCATCGAACGTGGCGCTCCGTTCGATGCTGTGCAGTCGAAACGCTCCCGCCACGTTCAATAGCCGCCCGCGCCACCGGAGACGTATGACACGCTCCGTGTGGCTCAAAGCCGACGACGAGGTCGGCGACTGGGAGGCGAGAAAGCGGCGTATCACCGCCGGGCTCGAGGCCGGCGTCGACTGGGTGTTGGTCGATCGGCGCGACGTCGGTCGCGTCCGGGAGCTCGGACGGGTCAACGTCGCCGCCTTCGCGGGCGACGACGTCCACGTGATGGACGCCGAACCCGACGAGACGGCCGAGCCCGACGCGATCGTCGTCGGCAAGAACGGCGAGGGGGACGGGACCGTCGATCTCCCGTCGGATCTCTCGGGGTCGGCCGATCTGACGACGCTTCGCCGAAACGACGGCCCCGGCGGCGCGTACGTCCGGATCCTCGGCCCCGACTACGAATCCTTCGCCGAGACGGCCGCCGGGGACGCCGAGTACACGATCGTCATCGGTGACGACTGGCAGATCATTCCCCTGGAGAACCTCATCGCCCGCATCGGCGAGGAGACCGACCTCGTCGCGGGGGTCCGATCCGCCGACGAGGCGAGAACGGCCTTCGAGACGCTGGAACTCGGTGCCGACGCCGTCCTTTTGGACACCGACGATCCCGACGAGATCAGGGGAACCGTCGAGGCGAGGGACGCGACCGAGCGCGAACGGCTCGATCTCCAGCGGGCGACGGTGACGACGATCGAGGAGGCCGGGTCGGCCGACCGCGTCTGTGTCGATACCGCCTCGATGCTCGACCACGACGAGGGGATGCTCGTCGGCTCGATGAGTCGGGGGCTCTTTTTCGTCCACGCGGAGACGGCGGACTCGCCGTACGTCGCCTCCCGACCGTTCCGGGTCAACGCGGGCGCCGTCCACGCCTACGCCAGGACGCCGGACGGCGGGACGAAGTACCTCGCGGAGCTGAAATCCGGCGACGAGGTACAGATCGTCGATACGGAGGGCAACACCCGGGAGGCGATCGTCGGCCGCGCGAAGATAGAGAAGCGCCCGATGTTCCGCGTCGAGGCGGAACTGGAGAACGGCGATCGGATCGAGACGCTGTTGCAGAACGCCGAGACGATCAAGGTCGCCACCGGCGGGGGCCGGAGATCGGTCACGGAACTGGAGACCGGCGACGAGATGCTCGTCTACTACGAGGACGTCGCCCGACACTTCGGCGAGGCCGTCGAGGAGTCGATCATCGAAAAGTGATACACAGGGAGGGAACCAAACGAAACCGACTCACGGGTATGCCGCCGTTCGCTCCGTCGAACGGCTCCGTCTCGGTGAGTCGTGTTTACGTTCGTTCCTCTGTTGGTACGAGCAGATCATCGATCAGCCGACGGAGCGTCCGGAGATCGTACTGGCCGGGGGCCGTCGCCCGCTCCGAGTCGATCGGCGCGTACCCGATCTTCGAACCGTAGACGGGCGCGACTGCCCGGGTGTGGCTTCCCGCCGCACCCATCGCCATCGTCGCGACCGAAACCCCCTCGGCGGTGAGTTCGTGCGTCGCGGAGAGCAGCGAAAGCGAATCGTTTCGGTCAGCCGCGGTGACGGCGAGCTTTCCGACATCACCGTACTCACACGCCCGCCGGAGCAGCCGTTTCATCTCCCCGTTCGGGGGCGTCCGCTCGAAGTCGTGTGTCGAGACGACGACGGAGACGCCGGCTTCGCTCGCCCGGTCTGCGAGTTCGCGTGCGGCTTCGCCGTCCCCCTTTTCGCCGGCAAGCGCCGCGAGTTCGATGTCGACCGCGCCGACGGCGTCGTATCCGAGCGCGTGCTCGAGCGCCTCCACTCGACCGCCGTCGACGGCCTCGCCGCCCTCCCAGTCGGCGCGGTTCGTCACGAGCAACGGGAGTTCGCCGTCGTAGCGCTCGAGAGCGGCAAGCGGGTCGGCGGCGAGATCCATCCGGAACTCGATACAGTCGGCGTCGGAGCGGGCGGCCGAGGCGTCCGCGAGCGTCCCGCTCGAGGCCGCGAGGGTGAAACTGTCGAACTCAATGTCCATACGTGGTTCCTATCGGGCGCGATCAAAAGAACACGGGGTCCGGGGTTTGCGTCGTGCGGATCGGGTCTATCGTCGAGATCACTTCTCGGCCACGCCGCTCCACGTGTTCGTGGCGCCGCCGTCGACGATGACCGATTCCCCCGTGACGAACCCCGAGAGCGAACTCGCAAGATACAGGACCGCATCGGCGATATCCCGCGGTTGGCCGACCCGCCGCAGCGGCGCAGTCCGCTCGTAGGTATCGACCGCTCCCCGGTCGTCACCGAACATTCCCAGGTCCTCTCTGGTCATCGGTGACTCGACCAATCCGGGACAGACCGCGTTCGCGCGGATGTCGTGCGGACCGAGCGCGGCCGCCATCGCGTACGTCATCACTCGGACAGCTCCTTTCGACGCACAGTAGTGGACGCCGGTCGCCCGCCCCGTCACACCCGAGATGCTCGCGATGTTGACGATCGAGCCCGCCCGGTCGGCCTCGATCATCCGGTCGGCGGCGGCCTGGGCCCCGAAGAACGTACCCTTCGCGTTTATATCCATCATCCGCTCGTACTGCGTTTCGGTTATGTCGAGGAAGTCATGCGAACGCGTGATTCCAGCGTTGTTGACTATGATCGTGATCCCACCTATCGCTTCGGCGGCGTCGACCGCCGCCTCCAGATCCGATGGATCCGTGACATCGCACTCGACGTACCGTCCGGTTCCGTCGAACTCTGCTTCGACCAGTTGGTGGGTCGGATCGCCGCCCGCCCGTGGCTCGGACTGGAGGTCGGCAACGACGATATTGGCCCCCTGTTCGGCGAGTGTCAGACTGATTTTGCGGCCGATACCGCTCGCACCGCCGGTAACCACCGCAACGTCTTCGGTGAGGTCGATGTCTCCCATTCATAACGGTATCGAAATAGACCGTAATAATTCTGCGGGGTGTGCGGTTTCGGCGCAGCCGTCACTCGAACGTCCACGATGGCCTCAGACCCGCTCGAGGAACCGCGCCTGTGCCGTCGTTCCCTTGGTGCCGTAGTCGGTGACTTGGACGCGGATCGTCTCTCCGGTGTCGAGGGCCTTCCGACCCTCGGGGTCGGGAATCTCGCGGACGAACGTCTGGAGGCCGTTTATCGTTCCCCGGACCTCCGGCGGAACGCGGTCGTATTGGGTCTCCTTGACAACGAGTTCGTAGGTCTCTCCCTTCTCCGCGGCCTCCTCGGGCGGACGTTTCTGTGCGTTCCTGTGGGCGCGGTCGCGCTCGCGCTGTGCGTCGGTATCGGGGGAGCCCCTCCGCCAGCGGACCACCAATCCCAAAGCGACGAGAGCGGCGAGCCCAATGGCCGCGACGAGTACCAGCGTATCGGTCATGAACAGTCGGTTCACGGCGGTCGGACAAATCCGTTGTGTCCGATACCAACGGGACGGAAGACAGCGAAACACGGAAAACTATACCCGGGCGGCGACTACTACCGGTGACTATAGATGTGCAACCACCCGTCTGACGGCCAAGCTGCCGTTCGGGGACGAAGATGAGTGCCGTGGGAAGCACGCTGTACGCCACGTACCTGCTGTTGTTCGCCGTCGCGGCGCTGCTCTGTTTCGCCAGCCTTCCCAGAGTCACGCAGGTCGAACACCGTGACACGCGGGTCAGTCTGGCGGCACTGCTGGTGATCAGCGGCGGGTGGTCGGTGAGCCACTTCGGCTATCTCGCCGCGCCGACCGAATGGCTCCAGGAGGGGTTTTACCTCGTCGGGCTTTTGATCGGATTCAGCGCTGTCGGCCCGTGGCTGTACTTCTGTTCGGCCTACACGGGACGGTCGCTCCATCGGGATCAGCGGATCCGGCTCGTCGCGGTCGGAACGTATCTCAGTGTCGTCTCGATCAAGCTCACGAACCAGTTCCATCAGCTGTATTACGTCACCGAGCCGGTCGAGGTACCGTTCTCTCACCTCCAGATCACCCACCAGCCGCTACACTGGATCATCATGGGCTTTGCCTACGCGCTGGCCACCGTCGGATTTTTCATGCTGTTCGAACTCTTTTATAAGACGGATTACGACGTCGGACCGCTCGCGGGGCTGGTCGCGATCACCGCCCTGCCCGTCGGGCTCGACGTCGTCGGACACGTGAGCCCGCTCGTACTCGAACTCACGTACTCGTCGCTCGGCGTCGCCGCCTTCGCCGCCGGCGTGATGTTCGTCTACATCGATCAGTTCCGAACGTTACAGATCGCGGGGGAGGGTGAGGATCCCGTCGTGATCCTCGACGACGATGACACGATCAGGGAAGCGAACGAAAGCGCCCGAGAGCTGTTCCCACAACTCGACGAGCGGGACGTGATCGGGCTGCAGTTACGGACGGTACTGCCGGAAATCGCCGAGATATCTACCTGGGAACATCCCGTCATCGAACGGAAGCGGGGAGGCCAAACGCGGTACTATCGGGTCTCGTCGAACTCCTTTACCGCCGGCGAAGCCGAGATCGGGCGCGTGCTGACGTTCGCTGATGTCACCGAGAGCGAGACGTACAGACAGGAACTCGAGCGGCAAAACGACCGCCTCGAGACGTTCGCGAGCATGGTTTCACACGACCTCCGGAACCCGTTGACGGTCGCCAAGGGCAATCTCGAGCTCGCTCGCGAAGAACGCGACAGCCGCGACCTCGAAGCCGTCGGGCGGGCGCTCGATCGGATGAACGAACTGATCGAGGACGTCCTCCAGCTCGCCCGACAGGGGCAGCCGATCGACGAAACCGAGCCGATCGACCTGCGCGAGATCGCCGAAAGCAGCTGGGAGATGACCGACTCGGAGGAGGCGACGCTGGTCGTGTCGGAGGATCCCGAGATCGAGGCCGACCCGGATCGGCTCCGACAGCTGTTCGAAAACCTGTTTCGCAATTCCCTTGAGCACGGCTCGCCGGCCGTGACCGTCACTGTCGGCTCACTCGAGAACGGGTTCTACGTCGAGGACGACGGACTGGGGATCCCCGAGGAGATCCGTGAGGACGTGTTCGGCTCGGGCTTTACGACGAACGAGGGGGGAACGGGGTTCGGACTCGCCATCGTCAAGGAGATCGTCGACGCCCACGGGTGGACGATCCGCGTCACCGAGGGCGGCGAGGGCGGGGCCCGCTTCGAGATCGAAACGTAGCACCGATCAGTGCCGGAGAACCAAACCGACAACCGATCGACAACGAACGGGCAAGACCGCGCGAGCGAACCCTCCGAAGGATGGGAGATCTTTCGACGAAGACACCAAAGTATTTAAATACCTTTCGCCCGTGTTTAATGTACGATAACTGACCGGGTCTTTTCGGGGTAATTCCCTACCTGGCAGCCCCCGCCACGTAGCATGAGTGAACACACACACACGCGAACGAGAACGACCGAGGACGAAACCGAAAGCGAAACCGAACGCGACGAGTCCACCGACTGCCCCGAATGCGGCGGCAGACTCGCCGCGGACTCCGAGCACGGTGAGACGGTCTGTACCGAGTGCGGGTTAGTCGTCGAGGAGGACGAGATCGATCGCGGGCCCGAGTGGCGGGCCTTCGACAGCGCCGAGAAGGATCAGAAATCCCGCGTCGGTGCCCCCACCACCAACATGATGCACGACAAGGGGCTCTCGACGAACATCGACTGGCGCGATCAGGACGCCTACGGGAACTCGCTGGACTCCCGGCAGCGTCAGAAGATGCAGCGGCTCCGGAAGTGGAACGAGCGGTTCCGGACGAGGGACTCCAAAGAGCGCAACCTCAAGCAGGCGCTCGGCGAGATCGATCGGATGGCCTCGGCGCTGGGCCTGCCCGAGAACGTCCGTGAGACCGCAAGTGTCATCTACCGACGCGCGCTCGACGAGAACCTCCTGCCCGGCCGCTCCATCGAGGGCGTCTCGACGGCCTCGGTGTACGCCGCCGCGAGACAGGCCGGCGTCCCCCGCAGCCTCGACGAGGTGGCGGGCGTTTCCCGCGTCGAAAAGAGCGAGATCGCCCGCACGTACCGGTACGTCGTGCGCGAGCTGGGTCTGGAGGTCGCCCCGGCCGATCCCGAAAGCTACGTGCCACGCTTTGCGAGCGAGCTGGGCCTCTCGGAGGAGGCCGAAAACCGTGCCCGGAAGCTCCTCGGGAACGCCAAAGAGCAGGGCGTCCACTCGGGGAAATCGCCGGTCGGACTCGCCGCCGCCGCCGTCTACGCCGCCTCGCTTTTGACAAACGAGAAGACGACGCAGGCCGCCGTCTCGGAGGTGGCCGACATCTCCGAGGTCACTATCCGGAACCGGTATCACGAACTGCTCGAGGCCGAGCAGGACCTCGCCTTCGCCTGAATCGGAACCCCCGGCCGCGTAGCTTTTATCGGACCGATCCCTCGGGAGAGTCGTGCGCGAGTACGCTTTCGAACTTTCGGTGTGTGCCGCCAGAGAGGCTGAAAGCGACGGCATCGTCGCCCGCCAACTCGGCACGGAGTCGCGGATCGTCGACGTCGTCGAGATCGTCCCGGGACCGGAGTTCGAGGCCCGAACGGAGATCACACCCGAGACCATACCGGACCCGGCGATCGAAAGCGAAGTCGGCGTCGGCCGGGCTCGGCGGCCGGCAGCGGCATTCGCCACCACCCCGGATCGTGCCAAAGCGATCGCGGACCGGGCCGTCGAGATCGGCTTTTTCGAGGCCGAGCGCCGGAACGGGCACCGATACGTCCGACAGTCGACCCGCTATCCGGAGTGGATCGGCGAGCTCAAAGCGATCGAGAACAAGCCGGATCTCGGCCGCCCGGGAGATCTCGAACGCCAGCTTCGCAAGGACGTCTCGCTCGCGCTTTTCGACGAAATCGAGCTCGTCACCGCCTCCTACGTCACGGGCGCACACCTCAACCGGATCCCTGAAGCGGTCGGCGTTCGCCGGTTCGACCCCGAAACTGGTCGCTCGGAAACGGTACGTGAGCCGACGCGACTGCCGACCGAGGAGACGGGAATATCCATCCTCGAGGATCGTCCCTCACGGACGGAGATCGAACCGGTCTCGGCGGCTCGAAAGGCCCGGTTGCGCCGACGGATCGCCGAACGAGCCTACGGCAAGGGCTGGCGACCGGAGACGCTGCCGGGCTGTGAGCGGGCGGCTGCGAGGGGGCCACCGTTCGGTCCGGATGACGCGCTGCCGTACTGTGCGTGGAAGGAACGGTTCGTCGATCCGGCCAGCGAGTGTGGCCCGGCGTGTCCGGAGTACGTGCCGGCCGATGCGCCGGAATCCGACACGACCGCGATCAGGGCGCGCCGGACGCCCTGGCGGGCCGATCCTGACGGCGTCACACGCAGACAGGCCGGACTCGACGCGTTCGGCGAACGCGAAGGAGGCGGCGGCGAGTGACCCGAAGCTCACAGCCGGAAGCGCTCGCCGTCAATCGCCATGTCGTCGTCGAAAGCCTCTCCTGCGGGGATGTAATGGGAGAGATGGACGATCCGGTACTCGTCGGCGTCGAGATCGTCGGCCAGCGCCCGCGCGCCCTCGATCGTCATGTGTTTCGTGCCGAAGGTTCGATGGACGCCGTCGCCGTCGGGGTGGTCCCCGCCGAGCGGGTGGTATTCGACGTGTTTCGCGGGGACGATCCCGTCGACGAAGCACAGATCCGGATCGGCGAGGGCTGCCAGTGACTCCTCGGCGATGCCGTAGTTACTGTCGCCCGACAACGACAGCTTCGCGCCCGTTTCCGGGTCCTCGATGGTGAGTCCATAACAGACCAAGGGTGGATGCTCGACCGGGACGAGCGTCACCTCGAATCCGCAGGCTTCGAACGGTTCCAGCGGGGGCTGGGGGGCGACCGAGATCGAATCGAGGTAGTGGTACTTTTCGGAGACGGTCTCCGCGACGCTTTGCCCCGTCTGTGGGTCGGTCTCGTCGGCAGCGAACACGGGGACCTCCTCGAGCAGTCGGTAGGCGTTGCCTAGCCCATCGAGGTGGTCGAAGTGGATGTGGCTGATGACGATCGCGTCCGGCAGCGGCACGTCCTGTGTGAGAAACTGTGCGCGAAAATCCGGGCTGGCGTCGACGAGCAGCGACTCGTCGGTGCGCTCGTTGTGGACGTGAACCGAGAAGCGCGAGCGTTCGACGCCGCGTTCGCGGGCGAGCTCGCAGGTGTCACAGTCACACCTCGGTGTCGGCGTCCCCGTCGTATCGCCGGTCCCGAGCAGCGTGACTTCCATCAGTGGTCGTGGTCGTGGCTGTGTGCGTCCGATCCGCCCGCGACGAGGGTGTCGGCGTCTCCGTCGATCATGTCCATGTTCTTTAAGTTGTCCCGCTCTTCGAACCCCTCGATCGCGTCCAGAAGGTCCTGCTGTGTCAGGGCCGTCCGCTCTTCGGTCAGGGCGTCGAGGACGGCCTCACGGAGCACGAGCCGGAGGTCGCTACCGGTGAGCCCTTCGGTCACGTCCGCGAGCGCCGCCGGATCGAACTCCTCGATCTCCATCCGCCGGGTGACGATCCGAAGGATGTCCGCACGCATCTGGACGTCGGGTTTCGGGAAGTTGACGATCTCGTCGAAGCGCCGCCAGGCGGCCGCATCGAGCTGATCGGGGTGGTTCGTCGCGCCGATCAACAGGACGTCGTCCTGGATCAGCGAGATCTCGTCGATGCTTTTCAACAGCGTGTTGACCGCGCGTTTGATCGCGGCGTGTTCGTCCGAGGAGCGGGTCTTGGCGACGAAATCGAACTCGTCCATAAAGAGGATACACGGCGAGAGCCGTTTGGCGATCTCGAAGGTCTTGTCGACGTTTTTCGCCGTTTCGCCCAGATACTGGCTGGTGATCATCGAGAGTTTGACCTCGACGAAGGGGAGATCCAGATCCTGTGCGAGCGCCCGGGCAACGGACGTTTTTCCGGTTCCCGGCGGACCGACAAAGAGGAGTTTGCCGATCTCGCGGAGTCCAATCTCCGCGAGGTAATCGCGGTGTTCGATCGCTTTCACGACCTTGTGGATCTCGTTTTCCTGATCGGCCGTCAACACGAGATCCTCGAGCGTCATCTCGATCTCCTCGGGGGCCCGGATCTCGACGAGATCGAGCATCTCCTCTTCGTCCTCGTCGAACATCTCTTCTAACAGGGAGTCGATCCAGACCCGGTCGGCGTGTATCGGTCGGTTCGTTTCGCGGACGGCCTCGTAGTCGATTTCCCCGTCGATCTGTTCGGCGAACGCGTAGGCGAGCGTCGGGTTGTCCTGGATCGTCTCGAGTGAGATCCGCTCTAAGAACCACGATTCGGCCATCCCGCGGTCGGTGAAATCGATCTTGCCCGAGAACTCGTCTCGGTCGGTGAACATCAACCCGGAGATCGCTTCCCACGGTCGGTCGACTCCCGTCGCGGCGGCGGCTGTGTTGGTCGTCGTCGTCAGCGGCCGTTCGACCTCGCCGTCCTCCCAGAAGACGCGCCGGTACTGGGGCGGCAGATCGCGCTCATCGAGATCGCGGTTCTCGGTGTAGATGGCCGCAGTCAACAGGAACTCAACGACATCGAGTTCGGGGCTGCTCATTCCCCACATTCTTGCTTCGGTGGGGGTATAAGCCCGTCGAATCGTGCGGTTCCGGGCGTTGAGGACGGCCCCAACAGGAGACCGAAGTCGGTTTATCCACGACACGTCTGGAGAGGTGTATGTCGCTTCGCGTGACGTTTCTTGGGACGGGCGGGGCCGTGCCGACGACCCAGCGGAACACGAGTTCGGTCTTCTGTCGCCGGGAGGGCGATCGGCTGCTCTTCGACTGCGGGGAAGGGACCCAGCGGCAGATGATGCGTTTCGGCACCGGGTTCGGCGTTTCACAGGTCTTCGTCACGCACCTTCACGGCGATCACGTGCTCGGGCTCCCGGGGTTGCTCCAGACGATGGATTTCAACGACCGGGAGTCCTCGCTCACGATCCACACGCCGGGCGGGACCGCAACGGAACTGCGGGAGCTCATAGACGCCGCGGCCGGACGGCCCTCGTTTCCGCTCCACATCCGGGAGGTCGGTGACGGCGACGTCGCCCTCGATCGCCCGGCCTACGAGGTCCGGGGTTTTCGGACCGACCACGACACCCGATCGATCGGGTACGCCCTGATTGAGGACGAACGTAAAGGACGCTTCGATCGCGAACGCGCAGAGAAACTCGGCGTTCCGGTGGGTCCGAAGTTCCAGCGGTTACACGCGGGAAAACCGGTCGAGCTCGGGGACGGGACGGTCATCGAACCGGAGCAGGTCGTCGGCGACCCCCGTCCCGGACGGACGGTCGTCTATACCGGCGACACGCGCCCGACGGATCGGACCGTCTCGGTCGCTGAAGGAGCCGATCTGTTGATACACGACGCGACCTTCGGAAGCGACAACGAGACTCGTGCCCGTCGTACGGCCCACTCGACGGCGGCGGAGGCGGGCGAGATCGCCGAGCGGGCGGGCGTCGAACGGCTGGCGCTCGTGCATATCTCGTCGCGGTATGCGGGCAACGTCACCCCGCTCGAACGGGAGGCTCGCGAGACGTTCGGCGACGGCGCGTTCGTTCCCGACGACGGTGACGTCGTCTCCGTACCGTACCCCGACGCGGACTAATCGATCTCCGGCTACCGGTTTTGTTCGGACCGCTCTTCGGAATCCCGCCGACGGAACATGCCGAGTGCGGTCCATTTGATCACGAGGTCGTCGTCTTGGTTGTACCCCCGGAGCTGCGTTCGGACGTGTCCCATCTCCGGTCGACTCTCGGAGGGCCGTTTCTCGAGCACCTCGATTTCGATCCGGAGCGTATCGCCGGGATGGACCGGGCGGGTCCATCTGAGTTCGTCGATGCCGCCGGCGCCCATCGACGCCTCGTCCAGAAACCCGTCGACCATCAGGCGCATACACATCGAGGCGGTGTGCCACCCCGAGGTGGCAAGCGAACCGAAGATCGACTCCTCGGCGGCGGCCTCGTCGAGATGGAACGGCTGTGGGTCGTACCGTTCGGCGAACTCGACGAGTTCGTCTTTCGTCACCTCGTATCGCCCGTCCGGTTCGTAGACGTCGCCGACCTCGATATCCTCGAAGTAGTGTGCCATCGACGGGGTATCGCCGTCGCGGAACAAAAAGCCGTACCACCGCGTCCGCCGGCGCGAGACTCGCCGCCGGACAGTACCTACATGTACCGCCGGATACACGTGAGGATATGAACGACCGAACGGCGGCCCGAACCCGATCGACGGCCGAGACCGACATCGAGGTGACGCTCGACCTCGACGGCGACGGGGAGAGCACCGTCGAGACCGGCGTCGGCTTCTTCGATCACATGCTGGCGGCGTTCGCGAAACACGGCCTCTTCGATCTCACCGTCCGGTGTGACGGCGACCTCGAGATCGACGACCACCACACCGTCGAGGACGTCGCGATCACGCTCGGGGAGGCCCTCGGTGAGGCGCTTGGCGACAAGCGCGGGATCGTCCGCTACGCCGACCGGAAAGTGCCGCTCGACGAGGCACTCGCGGCGGTCGTCGTCGACGTCTCCGGACGGCCGCGGTTCTACTTCGACGGCGAGTTCTCTCAGTCGAGCGTCGGCGGGTTCACCAGCGACATGGCACGGCACTTCGCCGAGTCGCTGGCGCTGAACGGCGGGCTAACGCTACACGCGAGCGTCGAGGGGGAGAACGCCCACCACGAGATCGAGGCGCTGTTCAAAGCGCTCGCCAGAGGGCTCGACGACGCGACGCGGATCGACGAGCGCCGAAGCGATACGCCGAGCACGAAAGGGAAGCTGTAGCCCGTTTATTCTGCGCGCTCGTTTCGTTCGATCCCGCGATAGATCGCCATCGAGACGAAGTACACCCCCATGAAGATCAGAAAGCCGGCCGTGAGCGTGATGACGGAGCCGGTCGTGAGGCCGATAACGTTCCGGCCGATCACGACCGCGATCGCGACGGCGAAGACGACGATCGTAAACACGCCGGAGACGACGTATATCCCGGTATCGCTCTCCGGAAGCATACTACAGTCTCGGTCGGCTCTTTTAAAATACTGTCGTGACGGGGGACGGGATCGGTCGTCTCACTCGGTCGTCGTTTCCTCGAGGTCGGCCTCGCCCTCGTGGATCGCGATGCCGTCCTGTGCGACCTTCTCGGCCAGCACCGCACACTTGATTCGCATCGGGCTGAGTTCGACCCCGAGCATGTCGATGATGTCGTCTCGATCCATCTCTCTGACCGACTCCAGGGACCGCCCCTGCAGTTCCCCCGAGAGCATGCTCGCCGAGGCCTGACTGATCGCACAGCCGTCGCCGACGAAACTGACGTACTCGATCGTCTCGTCGTCGTCCTCGAGTCGGACGAACATCTTGATCGTGTCGCCGCACATCGGGTTCTCCCCGACGTGCTCGAAGTCCGCGTCCTCGAGCTCCCCGTAGTTACGGGGGTTTTTATAATGGTCGAGGATCTGCTGTCGGTACATATCCGATCCGAGTCCCATTGGTGTCCTATGTAACGGGAATGATACTCAAAAGGCCACCGGTCGGCTGAGGTTATTTAAGTGATCGTCGTCAGACCTTCGATCGATCGGGGTTCGTTTTTTGCTCTTGTCTAATCTGATGAAACAACTTTCGGCGTGTTGATATTGGTACGAAGTACCGTGCGAGATGTAGAGCGCCTATCTTGCGCGAAGCGGAATCGTAGTCCGTTGTGTGGTCACATCAAGAGTCTTTTTCGTTAACAATAATTGCGCCATCACTTGTAACGGTAACTCGGTGGGATGGGAGTTCAAACGACAGCGTCCACGATGCTGTCTCATGTGCGGCTAAGAGTTCAATCACTTCGGGGTCAATATATTCGTAGAGGGCGAGATCCAACTATTCAGCCTCAATACCTTTTGCATCAGCAATCGCTTCAATGATCTTTCGAGTGAAGCGACCAGTCATGAAATCTATTGTATTGATCTCCGTAAATGATTACTGTTTCACAGTATCAAGCACACGGCCAAAACAGAAGTACTTCCGAAACCAAGCAGAAAATCGTGCTGTATACACCCTCTGGGCTTTGTTTAGACGCGGTGCAGTTCGTCATCTCCAGACGCTCTCCGATCGACATGATTCGGTTGAGACCACCTCATGGGCTGGTTCTATCCAGCGGACGTGGCTTTTGACTTGTCCAATCAAGAGCGTCTAAACAAGGCTCACCCTCTGTATTCAGCACGAGACGTTGTGACAGAACACGGATACAGTTGTCTTGCTCAGTTCGATAAGAGCGCTGTTTTCAGGCGAATATCTGTCGCGCGTCGTCGACCGCCTCGACGAGCCTGTCGATCTCGGCTTTCGTGTTGTAGATGTAAAACGAAGCCCGCGCGGAAGCCGCTGTCCCGAGCACGTCGTGTAGCGGCTGTGTACAGTGATCGCCGGCCCGGATCGCGACGGCGCTGTCGTTCAGAATGCTCGAGAGGTCGTGAGCGTGGACGCTCTCGAGGTTGAACGCGACGAGGCCGCCCCGGTCGTCGCCCGGCGGTCCGTAGACCTCCACGTCGTCTTGCTCTTTCAGCCGATCGTACGCGTAGGCTGCGAGTTCGGCCTCGTGGCGCTCGATGTTCCCCATCCCGATGTCGTCGAGGTACTCGCAGGCCTCAGCCAGGGCGACGCCCTGACAGATGACGGGCGTGCCGGCCTCGTATTTCCAGGGGAGTTCGTTCCACTTCGAGTCCTCGAAGGTGACTTTCAGGATCATCTCGCCGCCGTAGAGGTACGGCTCCATCTCCTCGAGCAGGTGGCGCTTCCCGTAGAGGACGCCGATCCCGGTCGGTCCGGCCATCTTGTGACCCGAAAACGCCAGAAAGTCCGCGTCGATCTCTTCGACGTCGACCGGTCGGTTCGGAACCGACTGTGCCGCGTCGACGAAGAGGTAAGCGTCGTGATCGTGAGCGATATCGGCCAGCTCGCCGACCGGATTGATCGTTCCGAGCGTGTTCGAGACGTGTACGGCCGAAACCATCTCGGTGTCGTCGGTGATCAACTCCTCGGCGGCCTCCATGTCGAGTCGCCCCTCGTCGGTAATCGGGATGTACTTACACGTCGCGCCGGTCCGTTTGGCGATCTGTTGCCACGTGACGAGCGAGGCGTGGTGTTCCATCTCCGTCAGCACGACCTCGTCACCGGGACCGAGCTCGTTGAGCCCCCACGCGTAGCCCACGAGGTTCATCGACTCGGTCGTGTTCTTCGTGAAGATTATTTCCTCGCGGCCCTCGGCGCCGATGAACTCGGCGACTCGGTCGTGGGCCTCCTCGTAGGCGACCGAGGCCTCCTGGCTCAGCTGGTGGATGCCGCGGTGGACGTTGGCGTTGTAGTTGCGGTAGTAGTCGGTGATCGTCTCGACGACGGGCTCCGGTGTCTGGGTCGTGGCCGCGTTGTCGAGATAGACGAGCTGTGTCCCGTCGAACTCCCGTTCGAGGATCGGAAAGTCCTCGCGGATCCGCTCGACATCGAGCGCTTCGGCCTGTTGACTCATCGAACGTGTATTGGGTCTCGAGACTGGTTACTCCTTCGGTCGTGGGGGCGGAGAGATCCCATGCCATCGGTGGCCCCGATCGGACGGAGCGGCGGAGTCGCTGAAAGGGATATGACGGAGGATACCTCCGGGATAAGTCGCGATACGGACCGCCCAACTTTCCGTACTTATTTATAGGTTCGGTGATCGGTTCCCCCAATGGGTGGGATGGGATCACTGCGTTCAGTACCACGGCCGATCGCAGCCGGCGCGTTGGTCGTACTCGGCGGGGCTTTCGCGGCCGCACACGTCCGACACGTCCTCCAGCACGAATCGTCTGTCTTCGGGATCGTTCTCGGTGGGATGATTCCGCTCGGGTTGGCGCTCGGCTTGGCTGTGGCCGGTGGAGTACTGTATTCGAGCCAGCTCGACAACACAGCGGTCACGACGACGGCCGCTTGGGGGTATATCGGCGCGTTGGTGCTGACGTGTGTCTCGCTTCTCATCATCGGCCATCAGGCCGACAAAGGGCAGCCGCTCCACGGGCCGGGGTATATGGCTGTGACCGCCGCGACCGGCGGCGCACTCGTCGGAACCGTAGCCGGTCGGTACGAGGCGATGAACCGACAGAAAGCCGATCTGATCGTTTCAGTCCAGGAGGCGACTGCGACGCTTTCGGCGGCGACGACGACCGAGGAAGTCTCCCAAAGCGCCGTCCGGATCGCCAGCGAGGTGCTCGGGATCCCGCTGACCGGGATCTGGCTCTACGATCCGGACGAAGAGGCGCTCGTTCCGGCCGCCATCGCCGATCCGGCGGAACTCGTCTTCGATTCACCGCCCGTCTATCGGTCCGGAGAGGGCCCTTTGTGGGAGGCTCTCGAAACCGGGCAAACAGAGTGGTACGACGACGTCTCACGGACGGACGGACGACACAACCGGGGGACGGTCATTCGATCCGAAATGGTCGTTCCGATGGGTGAGACGGGTGTAATGAACTTCGGATCGAGAGATCCGGACCGGTTCGGACCCCTCGATGAGACCGTCGCTGAACTGCTGGCGACGACGACCGAGGCCGCGCTCGTGCGGGCCGACCGCGAGGAGCAACTCCGCGAGCAACGGCGCCGACTCAGCCAGCAGAACGAACGGCTCGAGGAGTTCACCTCCGTAGTCAGCCACGATCTCCGCAACCCGCTGAACGTCGCGTCCGGGCGGCTCGAACTCGCCCGAACGGACGGTGACGAAGTGGATCTCGAGGCGGTTTCCGACGCGCTGGAGGATATGGAACGGCTCATCGACGACTTGCTCTCGCTCGCGAAACAAGGGCGAAGCGTCGGTGCGACCGAACGCGTCTCGCTTGCCGCCGTCACGGGAGCCGCAAGCGAGTGTCTCGAGGACGGCTCGGCGACGCTCGACGTCGAGGACCTCGAACTTGAGGCCGATCCGGATCGGCTCCGACAGCTGGTAGAGAACCTCCTCGTGAACGCGGTTACCCACGGCGAACCGCCGGTCGCGGTTCGTGTCGGTCCGCTTTCCGACGGGAACGGGTTTTTCCTCGCCGACGACGGTCCCGGGATCGACTTGGACGAACGCGACCGGGTCTTCGAGACGGGCTACACCGACCACGAGGACGGGACGGGATTCGGACTCGCGATCGTCCGTCGGATCGCCGCCGCCCACGGCTGGGCGGTCAGTCTGACTGAAAGCGAGTCCGGCGGCGCGCGCTTCGAGTTCCGATTCGACGACGTCGACTGCCCGGAGATCTAGAACGTCACATCCGGAGGTACTGGGCGTGCAGCGTCCCCTCGAACTCGAGCACGTTCGACTCCTCGACGAACCCGTGTTCGATCGCCGTCCCGACGGACTCGGTGCCGACGAGGTTCGCGACAGTCGCCTCCGCGAGGCTCGCGGCGACCGCCTCCGGGTCGGCCTCTTCGCCGTCGTAGAAGTCGGGGTCGACGGTCAAAGAGATCTCGCCGTCCTCGAAGGTCTCACCGAGAACGTCCGCATCACAGACTGAGACGAGCGTCCCCTCGGGCGTTGAGCGTTCCCGGAGTAGCATCATTGCTCTTCGACGAGCCGGCCCTCGGCCGAACTGCGGAGCTCTTCGGCCTCGTCGGCGAGCTCCTCGGCGCGTTCGTCCTCACCGATCTCCTCGAGAGCCCTGGCCTTCTCTTCGAGAATCTCGGCGTTTCGGTAGCCAAGTCGGAGGGCGTTGTCGAAACAAGAGACCGCGTCCTCGGCCAGCCCGCGTTCGAGCAGGAAAAAGCCGCGGTTGTACCAGCCCTGCGGGAAGCGCGGGTCGATCTCGACGGCGCGTTCGGCGTGTTCGAGCGCCATCTCGCTTTGGCCGGCGTTCCACAGCGCATAGGCCAGGTTCGTCTCCGCCGAGGCGGCGTGCTCGGAGTCGCTGTCGATCGAGAGTGCCTCACGGTAGGCGTCGATCGCCGCCTGGAACTCCTCTAATTCGGCGTGGGCGGCGCCCTTGTTGATCAACGCCTCCTGTTTGATCCCGTCGCTTTCGGCGAACTGAACGACCCGATCGAAGGCGTCCACCGCCTGCTCGTGGCGGTTGATCCGCATGTACTCGAGCCCGACGTCGAGCAGTTCCTCGACGTCGACCGCCTCGGCCGCGATCTGTCGTCGATCGAGCGTGTCGGCGACGACCCGGGAGTCGACCGGATCGACCATTCCCGGATCGACGTCGAGTTCGGGCGGGTCGAGGTCGAACCCCTCGTAGGGATCGTCGAATCCCTGCCCTTCCGAGAAGTTGTGGTCCCGCGGTTCGTCATCGGTCATACGTTCGGATTGACTACGAGCATCCCTAAGGGTTGTGTTCCGGGGAAGGGTCGAGAGGGATCGCGATCAGTTAATAAGGAATTACAGGGCGGAGCGCCTGTATATGGGAGGGCATAACTACAACCGTTCGGTCCCTTCAGTGGGATGTCCGCCCGTCCACAGCAGCACACCGTTACGTTTTCACCCACCCCCACTTGTCGACGGGCGGACTTCTCACAACCCGAAGGGCCCGGCTTATCGATCCGGCCAGTCCCGGATGTGACTTGGCCGTCCGTACGAGACCTCCGAGTGTGTCGCTCTTTCCGACAGCGCGTTTCGAAGGTCACAGCGATAGTTGTCGACGACACTCGAAACAACGACCGAGATCATAAATAAGCTGCTCATACATATTTAATCAGCACTGGAGTCTCCTTGCATGGAGTGCCGAGTCGTATGCGATTGCGGAGCAGAGTTGGGCGTCGACGGAAACTCGGAGAGACTGGCGTGTGAGAACTGCCAGGCGCTGTATGCAGTAACCGTCACGGAGATCGTCCCGTCGAGTCAGTCGAACGAGATCGATTGAGATACCTCGCTGGGGACGCACGGTTCGATATGCGGCTGTTCGTCAGCGTCGACGTCGAGTCACTCGCCGAAGAGATCCGATCGGTTCAGGCGCCGCTGACCGGGATGGAAGGGCTCCGGACGACCGACCCGGAGTGCGCCCACGCGACAGTGAAGTTTCTCGGCGAGCGCGAGCACGACCTCGACGCACTGCTGAATGCGCTCGAGCGTGCGGTATCTGAGGCAGGCGTCGGCCCGTTCGACGTGAGCCTCGGCGGTATCGGTGCGTTCCCGTCGGGGGAGTATATCCGCGTCGTCTGGCTCGGCTTTCGGGACGGGGCGGAGCCGCTGGCGAAACTCCACCGACGGGTCGAGGCCGAAACGACCGATCTCGGCTACGAAACCGAACGTCACGAGTTCACGCCACACGTCACGCTCGCCCGGATGGACAACGCCGCCTCGAAGGACGAAGTGCAGCGATTTCTCCGCTCGGCCGATCCCGATATCAGGTCGGTCCGGGTCGAAGAAGTTCGGCTCAAAGAGAGCACGCTGACGCCGAACGGCCCGGAGTATCGGACCGTCCGCCGCTTCGGGTTGTGAAATAGATCGTGGCGTCCCCGTGAGCGGTCAGCCCAGCAGATATCGAAGCCACGGATTGCTCCGAACGATCGCGGTCTCCTCGAGGAACCGATCGATTCCGAGTAGTCGGCCGGCACCCCATGCCCCGAGACCGAACAACAACAGCATGTAGACGAACGAGCTATCGATGAAATAGCCGTTGTCCATCGGGAATCCGGCCATGAGACCGCCGTTCCAGGCGGCCGTCCAGAAGAACAGCATCTGGATCGCACCCATGAGCGCGGCGAACCGGAAGAACACACCGAAAAGTAGTGCGACCCCGATCAGGATCTGCCCGAAGATCACCAGCGGATCGACGATCGATCCGTACTCCGCGAAGAACAGGAACAGCCCGGACAGCGGGTTGGCCTCGGCGATGGCGTTCTGAAGAAAGCCGGCGGACGACCACGCGAGCGGGTCGCCGATCCCACCCTCGAGCAGTTTCGAGAGGCCGGCCTGCAGGAACACCCAGGCGATCACGACCCGGAGTCCGAGCATCGAGTACGCGAGCCACGTATCGGAGTAGTTGAAATCGGTCTCGCGGCCGAGCAGTTCAGATCGCAGCGTCCGTTCGGATGGTTGTGTCGACATAAATTGTCTCCTACCGCGAGTATTGACGCATAGCCGATAAGTCACTATCTCTGGTTCCCAAGAGTCGGGAAGTGTGGATGATATATGGAGACAATCAACACACTGCAGCCGTTGGTAGGAAACCATTTATTAAGAGTTCTGACGGGGGCCGGGTTCGAACTTCAGCCATTCATATAAATTTGTGTATATTTTCACAGCACACCACATCACGATCAGCTCTCCGAAAACCTCGTTCCGACGGTCTCGATCGGGAGCCGAAAAAGCGAGCGTCGAACGCCGGACGCCCCTTCGTTTTTAGGATATCGACCACGCATGCTGTATCACACGCGGCTGGCGTGTGCGAGTCGATATCGAGGGACCAGATCGTTTTTGTCCGTTCCGGTCGGGGACCGCGTATGCCGACCGGAATCCTCGTTCCCAACGACGAATCGGATCTCACAGCGTTCGCCGAGCGCGCCGAATCGCTCGAGTACGACTCACTGTGGAGCGGCGAGCTCTGGAACCGCGACGTGTTCGTCTCGCTTTCCCGGGCCGCAGAGCACACGGACGAGATCGGGCTCGGGACGGCGATCGCGAACGTCTACGGACGTTCGCCGGCGACGCTCGCCCAGGCCGCGAAAACGCTCGATGAGGCGGCCGAGGGTCGGGTTCGGCTCGGGCTCGGAACGAGCACCCGGAAAGCGATCGAGGACCTCCACGGGATGGGTTTCGAGAACCCGCCGCGTCGGCTCCACGAGACGACCGAGCTGACCCGGGCGTTCCTGCAGGACTCCGGCCGGGTTTCCTACGACGGGGAGCTCTTCGAGGTGGCCGACTTTCCCGCTCTGGAGACCGACGTGCCGGTGTACGCCGCCGCCCTCGGTCCGGCGATGCGGCGGGCGACCGGCCGGACCGCCGAGGGCTGGCTGCCGCACAACGTTCCGTTCGAGGACCTCCCGGAGGCCTTCGAGACGATCGCGGAGACGGCTCGTGAGCGCGGGCGTGATCCGGACGAGATCGCCGTCGCGCCCTACGTTCCGAGCGCAGTGTCCGAGGACCGCTCTCGGGCGCGGGACGCGATCCGAGGCCACGTCGCGTACTACGTCGGCAGCGGCGAAGGGTATCGAAACGCCGTCGCGAACCGGTTCCCCGGAGCGGCCGAGACGATCGCCGAGGCGTGGCAACGCGGCGACCGGGAGGAGGCACGGGAGACGGTCACGGACGAGATGATCGACGCACTCGGCGTCGCCGGCACACCCGAGGAGGCGCGCGAGCGGTTCGAATCCGTCGCCGAGATGGACGTGATCGACGAACCGCTGATCTCGATCCCCGGTGGGGCATCACAGGAGATGAAAGAGCGGACTGTCGAAGCGCTGAGCCCGAAACGGCGGTGAGAACGGAAGGGAAGCGAGCCGACGCGGTCGGCGATCACGCCGAACGCTCCGGATCGACGCCGACCGTCCGCGGTCCGGTCGCTTCCTCGAGGTCGGCGACGGCGGCGTCGACGACCGCACCGGGGTCGATCGAAGCGTTCTCCCACGCCGGAAGCCGCGTGTCCGGGCCCGGCGATTCGATGGCTTCGGCGTACATATCGATCTGTTCTCGCTCGCCGGCTTCGTCGTACTCGAGGCCGTTGAACGCCGAATCGAGCGCGTACGCGTCGACGAGTCGTTCGGCGGCCCACCGGTAACGGTCCGAAAGCGTGTCGTACGTCGGCTCGCCGCCGTTCTCCTCGACGGCCCGAAGTACCGCAGCCGTGACTTCCCGGGACATCTCCGAGAGGCCGTTCGGGCCCGAAACCGATCGGTGATCGTGCTCGTGTACGCCCAGATCGACCTGTGCGGCCCCCTCGGCGCCGACGAGTCGGAACACTTCCCCGAGGGTGCCGACCTCCAGTCCCCAGCTTCTTTGGATCCGGATCCGACGGGCCACTCGGCCGGTCGTGGCGAACTCACCGGCCAGCGCGTAGCGGAACGCGCCCAGAAAATCGAGGACCGCCGCGTCGTCGTTTCGCGACAAGGCTTCGATCAGCGGGCGGTACGACAGCCGGAACAGCCGCCCGTATAGCCGACCGTTCTCGACTCGAGCGTAGTACCCCTTCGAGAACGCTTTGCCGTGTGCCAGCGGAAAGAGCAGCTTCGGAACGTGATGTTCGTCGTACGTCTTCGCGTCGGCGTCGTGGACGACGACGTAATCGCTCGTCGCGGCGATTCCCAGCGCGAGCCAGACGTCGCGTCCCTTCCCCCGGGTGCCGTTCAACCCCGCACTCGAGAGCAGCGACGAGAGCTGCGGACCGTCACACCACAGTATCTCCAACGGGAGTTCGAACTCCGCGAGCCACTCGACGATCGACTCGACGCGCGCTTCGGACGCACGGAGCGGCACGACGACGCGTTCGGGGGAGACCGCCTCGAGCGCCGAGAGAACCCGTTCGGCCGCCAGTCCCGCGTGCTCGCGCTCTGTCATCGGAACAACGACGGCGGCATCGCTCGTCGGGGCGTCCACTCGGACGTTCCCGAAATCGTGGAGCGTCGCGATACCCTCCTGTACGTATTCCATCGATCGAACGGACGGCCGCGATATCGAAAAAGGCCGGGCTTCCGGCATTGCGCGCGATAGACCGGTGGTCGTTCCCGCGTCGGGTCCGATCGTCAGCCGGGAGTCTGACCGGGAACCCCGCCGGCGGGAAGCACACCGAGGCGGTGAAGTCCGAACAGACAGATCGTTCCGAAAAGAACGACGACGGAGACCGCTCGGAACGCGGCTGTATACCCGATCCCGCGTGTGACCGCCAGTCCGATCGTTCCGGATCCGAGCGCCTGGACGACCATCATCCCCGAGGAGTACAGCGCGTATGCGCTGCCGCGGTGACGGTCCGGAAGCGACGAGAGCATATACGTATCGACCGCGGGAAAGATGGAGTGGGCGAGATACCCGACGAGGAGGCTGACCGCGGCGACGAGGAAAACACCCTCGACGGCCGTCAGCACGAACACCGAAACCGCGAGGCCGGCGACGACTCCCAATAAGAGTGGGACGTTCGGAAGCCGATCGGCGAGACGACCGGTAATGACGAAGGCGGGAACGCCGGCGGCGAACATCAACGAAAGCAGCGTCCGACCGGTCGCGGGGTCGATCCCCTTTGTCGCTTCCAGATAACTCCCATAGAGGTTGAAAAGCCCGTTCCAGAGGAACACTGCGATGCCGACGAGAGCGATGCCGGTGAGGATCACCGGCCACTGTGCCCGCCCCGCGGCCAACACGCTTCGGTCCTCGGTTCCGGCCTCCGGAAGCGGCGTTCGCCGGGTCGCAAACAGGAGTACGACCGTCGTTATCGCCGCGATTGCGGCAATACCGAGAAACGTCGTTCGCCAGTCACCCACGAACAGAATCACACCGACAGCGAGCGGGGCGGCGACAGCCGCCAGCTGGCTCGACATCCCGTGGATGCCGATCGCCCGCCCGACACGTTCGGGGAACAGCTCGCTGACGAGTGGGTTAGCGGCGATGAAGTACATCCCGCTCGAGATCCCCATCAGGAAGGCACCGACGGTTAGATGTGCGACCGACCCCGAGAAAGCGGTGAACGACGCGGTAGCGATGAGTAGCGTTCCCGTCGTGGCGATGACAGTGTGTCGCCGAACACGGGTCAACAGATATCCGGTCGGGAGTCGCGGGGCCGCGCTTCCGAGCCACGCGGCCGTGGTGACGACGCCGAGCGACGCCGCTGTGACTCCCAGATCGGCCGCAACCGGCTGGATAAGCGGCGCGAAGACGACCCGTGCCGCATTGACGAGGAAGGCGATCGCACACAGCGATCCGAACAGCTGGCGTCGAGACACGGCATCCGGTTCGGTGGTGAGACGTTTCAACCGTCCGGAACGTGGCCGCCCGCCGGCAGCTCAGCCCCCGCCGTTTCGGAAGGCCTCGATCGCCGCCCGATACCCCTCCCGGTAGGTCGGATATTCGAACTCGTAGCCGAGCTCCCGGAGACGGGCGTTCGAACACCGCTTGCTGGTCAAGATTCGACGCCTGGCGGCCTCGGAGAGCCCGTCCGCTTCGAGCCGTTCGGCCTTGCTCCGTTTGGGGGGACGATCGACGCCGCACTGATCGGCGAGCCAGTCGGCGAAGGCGTGTTTGTCGACCGGCTCGTCGTCGACCGCGAGCAACAGCGCCTCGTCGGTCGATTCGAGCGCGAACCGGACGACACCGGCGGCGTCGTCCCGATGGATCATGTTCAGATACCCCTCCGTCACCGGTCCGTCGAGATACCGTTCGAGCCGATAGCGATCGGGACCGTACAGTCCGGCGAACCGCACTACCGCGCCCTCGATCCCGTACTCGGGGGCGACCTCAGTGGCTACCAGTTCGGCTTCGGCGAGGACACGCGTCTTCTCCGTCGTCGGGGACAGTCCCGTCGTCTCGTCGACCCAACCGCCGTCGTGATCCCCGTAGACGCCCGTACTCGAGGTGTATATCAGCCGGTCCGGCGACGTCTCCCTCGTCCCGAACGTTTCGACCACCGTCCGGAGACCGTCGACGTACACGTTTCGGGCTGTCTCGGCCCCTCTACCGCCCGACGAGGCCGCAAAGACCAGGCTGTCGACGTCGGGGACGGCAGCGAGATCGTCCGCGTCGGTCACGTCCGCCTGGATCGCCGTGGCACCGGTCGCCTCGACGGCGTCGAGCCCCGGTTCCGAGCGACGGACGCCCACGACCTCGTGATCGTCACCCAGCCGGCGGGCGAGTTCGAGCCCGACGTACCCACACCCGAGGATCGCGATCCGCATCCTACCGAGCCCCCTCAATGTACTGGTACAGGAGCGCAAACTCCCACAGCGTCATCGGGAAGCGCCCCTCGATCTTCGATTGGATCTCCCGAGCCTCGAGTTCGCCGTCGAGACCGGATTCGACCGCTTCGACGTCCAACACGGCGGTCGTCATCCCCATGAGGAGTTCGTCTCGGGCGATCGTCGCGATGGTTTCGCCGTCGGGCGCGTTCTCGGCCAGCGCGAGGATCGAAGCGGCCTCCTCGAGGGTGAGATCGGGAGCGCCCGAATCGGAGAGTGCATCGAGCGTTTCCCGGTCGACGCCCGTCGAGTCGGCGACCGCCTCGGGACCGTGTTCCGCCAGCACCTCGCGTAGCTCTGTAATATATCGATCGTACAGCTCGTTCGTCGTTCGGTCGCCGGGATCGGCGACGAGTTCGTGAAGCATAATCCCAGTTCGACCGCCGAACTAAAGTAGCGTTCGGGGTTCGACAGCCCGGCGGACTCACGTTGGCCACCCCGGGGACCGTTCCACGACCGTTCCGTCGGTGTTCCCGACACCGCGTGGGCCGGGCGGGACGACCACGACGACAGCCGTTTCGCTCCGGACCGAGACGCGTTCGGCGCTGCCGAGCACGAGAGTCTCGTCGTGGTGAGTGATCCGAGCCTCGCTCCCGTCACGGAGATACGTCACCGACCCGGATCCATCGCTGCGGTTCGTCCGGACGGCGAACCGCTCGTAGGTGCCGTCGACGTCGACGTACCAGACGTTCGCCGTGGCGTACCAGTATCCCGGAACCGGGGCGAGCGGAAGCCCGGCCGGGAGCGATCCGAGTTGTTCACCGAGCGCCCGCGAACGGGCCCGTTCGCTGCCCGCCTCGAGGCCGTCCTCGAGGACGTCCTCCAGTTCGTCGGCGTATTTGTCACGAACGCGTTCCTGTGCCGCCGTCGTCGACGCTTCTTTCGGTCGGGCCGAATCGGATTCCAGTGCCGTATCGAGCGTCGTCCGAAGCCGGACCTCGAGTCGGTCGTCCCGAAACGAGTTCGGGGCGTCCGCAACGGCCCGTTCGATCGTCGTTCCGTTCGTGAGCAAAAGGGCCTCGTCGGCCGTCGAGGCGTCCGTCTCAAGCAGGGCTCTCGCCTCGTGTTCGGCGATTCCGGCGTCGATCAGCTCAGTAAGTAACTGGCCACGGACGTGCGCCGTTGCCGACCGGACCTCGCGTTCGAGCCGATCGCGTTCGGAGCCGTCGTCGATCGCCGCGAGCGTTTTGGCTGCCGTCGAAAGTGACACACGCTGCGTGTCGAGAAACGGGATTCTGTCGACGATTCCGCTTGCGACCTGTCCGTGCGGGGACGCGAAGACGTTCACCGTTTTCGTCGAAAGCGGATAGACAGTGCCGTCGCCGGGTTCGTCGATCCGATCTCTGGTCACCTCGCTAGTCGTGAGATACGACGGCGCGGTGTCGACCGCGAACGAGAGGTTTCCGGCCGGATCGGAAAGCTGCTCAGATCGGGGCTGTTGGGCCCCTCTGTGTGCCGCCAGCGCGCCATCGAGTCGGTCCGTCCCGAGGTGTTCGCTGAGGGCCGAACCCATTTCGTCGCCGGTATCGCCGTCGATGGACTCACGATCGCTCAGCTCCGCGTCCAGATTGTCGAGATAGCCAATCCGGCTCGCCCGGAGCGTTCTCGCGATCGTCGTCCGACGGTCGTGATCGAGGAACGTCCCCCGGTCCGAAAGTTCCGTTTGCAGCCGACGCGCAGGGTTCTCTCGACCCGTCCCGACGGCCGTCGCGGGGAGCGTTACCGATACGTTCCGCGTCGTCTCCCGAAGCGTTCGCAGATCGGACTCGACGGAGCTCCGATCGAGAGCCGGTTCCGCAGTGGCCGTCGCCTCCGATCGCACCGATCCGCCGTCCGCAGCCTCGCGGGCCACGCTATCGACGCCGCCAGCGTCGTCGAGTGCTCGTTCTGCGGCACGGTCGGCCGCCGAACGGAGGTGACCGTGTAGTCGGCCTTCGGGGACGTTCTCGATCGGCTCCGCTCGGACCAATGCGGCGACTCGAACCCGGTGGGTCCGCTCTCTAACGGTCCGTGTCGTCGTCGTTTCGTTTCCGCGCGTCCACCGCCGGGTCGTCGTTTCCGTCCTTGTCACGTCGATAACATCGCCGTCCCACGTCCGCCACCCCGCCGCGTCGGGGAGCCGACCGGCTGAATCCGACGTCGTCGTCGAGTGGCTCGTCGTCATCGACTCAAGCGACCACTCGCGACCCGGTGACCGCTGCCCGCGTCGGTTCCGATCTCTAAGGGTCGTGGTGGTCTCGAGGCGTGCCTCCACGGTGTGGGCCCGTTCGATTATCTCGGAGAGCTCGTCGTCCCCCGTGATACCGACGAGATCGGCGAACGCGTGATCGGCCGATCCGTTGACCCCGACGGTGACGGTCGGGTCATCGGGCTCCTCCCGCCACGTGCCGACCGGCTGATCGGCCGGCGGATCCGGGCCGATTTCGTCGGCGGCTCCGAGAACGGCGTCCTGCCATTCCTCGTTGCCGCCGATTCCGACGAGTCCATCGGTCGTCAGAACCCGACGGCCGGCAGCGGCGGTTCCGCGATGTCCGTCGGGATCGGCCTCGCCGAATACCTCGCGCTGTTCGGCTAACAACGCGTCGTTCGTCGCGAGTTCGACGTGTCTCGTTCCGAGGACGGTCGCGATCGGTGCGCCGCCGTACTGGGCATAGCCGCGCGCCCAGGCGATCGGATAGAGACGTGCAGTGAGCCGTTTCCCGAACCCGGACTGTGTGACTGGGGCGTTCGCCCGTGTTTCGAACCGTTCGGTTCGATCGTGAAGCAAAAGCGCCGGGTTCGCGACGACGAAACTCGGCGATCTGTCGATGGTTTCGACGACTCGGCCATTCCGAGCCACCGACAGCGTCACCCCATCTATCCGGACCCGGAGTGCGGCGTCGTCCTCGCCGGCCCGCTCGATCTCGACGCGTTCGATCGCGTCCCGGTATCCGTCGGTCGTCGGCTCGACCGGCTGGAGCGAAACGCTGACACTCGTCCCGTCGTGTGTCGTTTCGACCCCTTCAAGTCTTTCGACCGCACGGAGATAGATCCGAAGCCTGAGCGCGTCTCTGAACGGGCGATCGTCGTCAAGCGCCTGGCCGACTGGCGTGTCAGCCGGCTGTGTAACTGGGGCGGCTGCAGCCTCTGCTGCGGCCTCGTCCGCGGCACTGCGGAGCTCCGTCATCGCGATCGCGGTCGCACCGTCGATCGCTTCGTCGGTATCAGGTGGCCCCCGCTCCGCCTGTGGGAACACCGTCACCGCGAGCGTCGTACTGGTGAGCAAAAGCAGCACGCCGACGAGAGCGAACGGGACGCGGCCACGGTCGTTCACGGTTCCCACCGCCGGACCACGAGTTCGATATCCCCTGCCGTTATGTCGTCCGCCGCCGCTTCCGAAGATGAATATTTCGACCGGAGATCCGCCTCGATCCGGTCGGCCAGCTCGTCCGCGAGCCGTTCGTTTGCCCGTTCGGTGGACGCTTCTGTGATCGGATCGCCTACATCGGTTCCGAGTGTTCCGGCAAAGGCGTGATATCGCGCTGCGGTCCGTTCGGCAGTCCGGGAATCGACGAGTTCGAGGCGGGTTCGTTCCGGTGGAAACATCCGAGTAACGTATGTGATCGAAAGCGAGGTCGCAAGTGATTCGAAGGAGCCGGCGGAATCGGGTCCAGAGATTCCGCTATCGAGCGTCCGTCGTGTCACCGAAACGTCCGCCGTCGACGGTGGTTCGGGCCCGGCGTCGAGTCGGCCGGAAAACGACGCGTCGGGATACGGCCGCCACCGGACAGTGATGTGAGTCCGTTCCGGTGTTCGCTCTTCGATTTCCTGTCGAACCGCGTACGGATACGTCGACGTACCGAGCCGTTCACCGTCGATCGATCCGTACGCGAGGGCTGCGGCAGCCAGATGGCCGGCGAGAGTGTCGTGTGCGTGTCGTTCGTCAGTGACCGGAACCGAGGCGGTGACCGTGCCGAGCGAATCCGCCGTCGGGTTCCCCTCGAACTCCGGCGATGCGTCATCCGCCGGTACTGCCACGACGAGCGTCGTTACCGCGACACCGACGAGCAACAGACAGATCGAAACGTCGAGAACCGTACTCACTGCGCGGGCCACGTACACACCTCCAGTACGCCCACTCGGACACGGCCGGGGTCAGTTCGAACACTAACCGTGCGTTCGATACAGTCAGCGGAGTCGGTGATCGGTGGTCCGCCGGTCCAGATCATCCCATCGGATCGGAGGGTCGCGTTCAACCGGTATCCTGTCGGACGAGAATCGGTCACGGGCCCCTCGATCGGCGGACGGATGGATCCGAAAGGTGAACTCTCGGAGACGAGTTTGTCGGCCGCGGTCGGCGTGATGTCGGTTTCACTCGAGAGTAACGGGAGCGTCGAATCGAGGACACCGACGTACAGCGACAGTCCGGCGCCGAGCGCGAACACCGCGACAAGCGCCGCCAGCGGCTCCGTCTGTCCCTTATCCGACGAGGACAGCATCAGCATCACCCCAGTTAACGCGGCGGACGACGAGCCGCTCGGTCGCCTCCCAGCGTGGTTCTGCCCTCTGTGCTCGAACGGTCGCCCGCTCGAACGCCTCGGGAGAATCGAACACCCGATCCGGCGGTTCACCCCGGAGAACTGGTTCGAGCACCGAACCACCCCGGACAGGGGTGATGGGTCCGTATCCGAACGTTTCGGATCTGTCCCCGCCAGGACCACGAAGAGAAACGGAATCGGCACCGAGACGGACGGCGTCGGTGTTCGAAAGCGGGTGTTTTTCGACCGCCGCGTGTTCGCTCGCCGCAACGCTATCGACGGCCCCTGCTGTGCCGGATGCGTCCGGTGGCGCGGCGGCGGGAAGAACGCCGACGACACCGACGGCTGCGCCACTGACGATTGCGAGTCCGACCCAGACGTACCACGCGTCCAGCGGTACCTCGAACATGGGCCGTCTGGTCGCCCGTTTACTTATAAACCTCCGGACACCGCGGCCGTCACTGAAAATGAGACCAGGTAGGTAATCGTCGCCGTACAGAGGGCCGCACCGATCCGATATCCGAGCGTCGCACGGTCGAGCCCTCGCTGCAGTCCGCTCGAAATTCCGGTGAGAAGCACCGTCAGGAGGAGGACGTAGACGCCGATCGCAATACCCAGACCGGCGGTCTCCGGTGCACCGCCATCGAGTGCCTCGGTCGTCCCGACGCTGTCGGCGAGTGCGACCGTCGCACCGCCGACGAGCGGGCCGAAGAACGCGGCGGTGTTCGAAAGCGTCGACGTGACTCGTCCGAGACTTCGGTTTGCCTCCCGTTCGACGCGCTGGAGTTCGTCGAGATGGTCGGCAGTTTCGACGAGCGCCCGACCGGCGGGCGGGCC
>LKMJ01000182.1_pt1 | contig 41571 bp, 40 predicted proteins | sample 643391 | NCBI WGS metagenome assembly LKMJ01 (sample SAMN04112250, study PRJNA286221) | soda lake metagenome | biome: soda lake; feature: Kulunda Steppe; material: water; isolation source: sample PL-Br10 brine of Picturesque Lake | place: Russia: Kulunda steppe | collected 2010-07 | reverse complement strand
AGGTCTCCCAGGCCTGTTGCCGGAGTGTTTTTTCCTGCTCGATGACCGTCCTCCGAGCGCCCGGAAGCACCGACCGCCAGAGATCTTCGCCGAGTTGGTTTTTCGGCCCAAGCATCATGTTTTCCAACACCGTCATCTCAGGCAACTCGCGGGCGATCTGGAACGTGCGGACGAGTCCGTGGTTGGCAATTTTTTCAGGCGGTTGGCCGGTGATGTCAGTGCCGTCAAACACAACGCTGCCATCGTCTGGTTTGTGAACTCCGGTAATGCAGTTGAACGTCGTCGATTTGCCGGCACCGTTCGGACCGATCAATCCCGTGATCGTCCCCCGTTCGACACTGAAGCTCGTCCCGTCGACGGCGACGATGCCACCAAATCGCTTTTCGAGCCCCTCGACCTCCAAAATCGTATCGGCGTCGGCTGGCGTCTCGGGTTCCGTAGCCGACTCCGTTGCTGTCTGTTGGTTACTCATTCGAGTCATCTCCTCGGTTCGATAGATCAATCGCGGCAGCGATCTCCTTGCGGTCGCCGAACACACCGTTCGGCCGGTAGATCATTAACACGACCAACACTACACCGATCAGCACCCACCGGAGTTCGTCGAGACTCCCGATGAAGTAGCCGACAAGCGGCATTGGATCGGCGGCGAGTAGCTCGAGACCCGCATCGTAGACCGTTGGTGGCGAGCGCGTATCGAGGTTGGCCCGCAGAATCGTTCGCAGGAAACGCGGGCCCTCCCAGAGAAACGCCGCGAACACGAACGCGCCAGCGATGCTGCCAGTGTTTGAGCCCGCACCGCCAATGATCAGCGCAACGAAGATATAAAACGTCACGATCGGCATGAAGCTCTCTGGGGTCGCCAGCGACCGGCTTCCGATCCACAGAATGCCGGCCAACCCCATTAGTCCACAGCCGAGTGCGAACACCTTGATTTTTGCTAGTTGTGTATTTTTACCGAGCGACCGGGCGACAATTTCGTCCTCACGGATTGCCTTGAGAATCCGGCCGAACGGTGAGCGTGCGATCCGCTCGAGCAACAGATAACAGATAACGACAAACACGATCAGCACAAGCGCATACAACAATCGGTTGACGACTGATTGAGAGACGCCTCCCGCTGCAGCGATTCCGTACACCACATCGCCGGCAACCCCGACACCGGGCAGATCGAGCAGCCACGGAACCACCGAGTCTACGGGCGTATATCGAATTCCACTGCCGCCGCCGGTGCCGTATACGGTCTCGCCGACTTCGATCTGTCGAAGCGACCCCGAGGTGATAGAAAGCCTGACGATCTCCGAAAAGCCGAGCGTGACGATCGCGAAGTAGTCCGCCCGGACGCGGAGTGCCGGCAGTGCGATCACTGCACCAACCGCGGCCGCAGCCAGCACGCCGCCGGCTACACCGATTGGGATCGGGAGACCAAAGCCCGCTGGCGAGCCTGCTGGATCGGCGGTGAGCACCGCCATCGTGTACACCCCGACAGCCATGAACCCGGCAATACCGATGTTGAACAGCCCTGTGTAGCCCCAATGGAGGTTCAATGCCAGCGTGAGCAGTCCGAAGACGGCTCCAAAGAAGGTTACCGTGTATAGAAACCCAGTGATTTCGTTGGTCGAGACGCCTGAAAGGAGCCCAACCACACCGAACACGAGGTAGGTCAGACCGATTGCACCCAGCAGGACAACCAAATCTGCTTTCCACCGTGGGAGTTCGTCGAGTCGCTGTCGGCCGGCCTCGAGTCGTTCGTTGAGGCCGGCGAGTCGTCCACCAATCATGCGGTTTCGACCCCCGCAAACAGCCCCTCTGGCTTGATTAACAGCACCAGAATCATCAGTGTAAAGGCCGCTACTTCGTTGAGATCCGACGGCAACCAGACCAACGAGAGATTGATTGTCGTTCCGATCACTAACGAACCGGCGAGCGCACCGTAGATTGAGCCGATCCCTCCGAGAATCACCGCAGCGAACACCAAAAGCAAAAGGAACCATCCGAGATTGATCGTGATCTGAGAGCGATCAAGCACGATGAGATACCCCGCAACGCCAGCGAGTCCCGCACCAATAATCCACGTAGCGGTGATGACTCGTTCTGTCGAGATGCCGGTCACCAATGCAAGATCACGGTTGTCGGACATCGCCCGCATCGATTTGCCGAGTTTCGTATACTGTAACAGTAGATGAACGCCGATGATCAACGCGAGTGCGGCTCCAACCAGTGTTAGTTCGTGGAGATTGATCGGCCCTACCGGCAGCCACGCCGGCTCCCAGACCGGTGCGGAGGCGACCACACCTCGAGAGTCTTGAGTGTAGACAATGGCGATCAGATACCGAAGTGTCAGTGCAACGCCCACGCTGGCGATCAACAGCGTGATTCCGCCGGCACGGCGGAGTTTCTTGTACACCAGACGATCGACCGCCAGCGCAATAAAGACGGTCAACATGGCCGCCGCGATGAGTCCAAGCAGAATCGCCAGCGGTGAGCCGACAACGCTCATTCCCAGATCGCGGGCACTGGCCCCCCCGTCGGCGTCCAACAGCAGCCGACTGCCGAAGCCGGCGGCCCCAATGCCGCCGATCAGATACGCAACAGTCCAGCCGCTGAACGCACCGACTGTGATCAGATCACCGTGCGAAAAGTTAGCGAATCGAAGAATACTGTAGGTCATCGAAAGACCAATTGCCGCCAAGCCGATGTACAGTGAGTCGACGAAGCCGTTCCATAACAGCGACAACAAGCGGTCAAACGCCAACTCACCGACGGCAACAAGTCGAACGAGGTCTACTGCAAGAATCACGACCCCCGCTCCGAGCGCCAGCCCAAATGCCTCCTGGACGGAAAGATCTCGAAGCCGTGTTTGTAACCCTGTGATGTTCATTCATCACAGGGTCTATTTCGTGGCATAATATAGTTCACGTACAATCTGTTTACAGATCACCCAGTCTGGCCCAACGACTGCTCACATGTCCAGATAACCGAGCGATTCAATTGTGTGATCGGTGCCTGCGGCAGTACCTTCGGTGCGCTATCGCTCGCATGATAGCACACAGATGGGAATAGGGAATAAAACGCGTTGTCGTCGCCTACAGCAACTCGTCGAAGTCTTTGTGCCGGGTGACCTCGACGCCGTCTTCGGTGACGACAGCGAGGTTGATACCGTTGCCCGACGCAAGATCGCGCTCGACGGCCGTCTGAATCGCGTTCGTAGCGATGGTTTTGGCCTCCTCAATCGAGAGTCCCTCTTCGTACTGTTGTTCGAGCACGCCGAGAGCAAACTGACTGCCTGAACCAGTGACGGTGTAGTCTTCTTCGGTCGTCCCACCGAGGGCGTCAATGGAGTAAATGTGGCTGCCTTCGTCGTCTACGCCGCCGAGAATCGGACTGACGATCAAAAAGGCACCCGACCGCAGGAAGTTGCCAGTAAGCGTCGAGAGGGCCTGCATGCTCATGTCCTCGCCACGGCGGGCCTCATACAGGCGGACTTCGGCTTTCAGGGAGCTAATGAGGTTTTGGGCCGCAGAGACCGACCCAGCAATCGTGAGCGCGCCCGTTGGGTGGATCTCTTCGACTTTCTGGACATCTTTGCTCGAGACCATATATCCCATGCTCGCACGCATGTCAGTTGCCAGGACGACACCCTCATCAGTAGTTAGCCCGACAGTTGTCGTGCCGGTTTTCATTGCTTCGGGTTCGGCGTCGCCGGCAGCCTGCTGGCCGCCTTGGCCGCCAAAGGTGCCGATTTCTGGCCCAAAGACGTTCTCGGTGCCTTCACGCTGACCCAACTCGCTGGGAGAACCGCTCATCGGAGTTCGCATTACCTGTCGTTAGGCAGGCGCGGGGATAAATGCAACCCTTCGGCAACCATCTCCGCTTTCGTGGAACTGTTTGAGCAGCTCGTAGCTGAACAGAGCGGATACAGAAACCGACCCTCAGCAGGCCGATGTTACTCGTCGGCGTAGTCGCCGCCGTATTTGATGAAGAAAAAGGCGAACCCAAGCGTCGAGACCATCGCAAATGTGGTTGCGATACCCAGCGTTTTGGCTGAATCCGGAATCTGTGGTGCGCCGTCGGCAGCACCGCCACCGCCGGCTTCGGTGGTCGGCACGTCGTCGCCAACCGCGACTGCACCTTTCATATCGAGTGCATCGTGTGGCTCGCAGACGTAGTCGGTGATACCTTCGTCATCCTCGGTGAACTCGTATTCGTAGGTAAAGCCCTCCTCAGCGGTGAGATCGCTGTCGAGATCAGCAGGGCCATCGACGGTGACGACGTTATGTTCGCCACCTGCCCCAGTCCACTCCCAGACGACGGTCGTACCCGGGTCGATCCAAATACCAGCCGGCTCGAAGGCGAGATCCCCACCGTTGCCTTCCGCACCGACCATCACCGTTACTTCGTCTTCGCCGCGAAAGTCTTCTTCGCCGCCATCGACACCGTCGATGTAGTCGAACTCCGGCATTTCTTGTTGGGCCGCCGCAGTACCCGTCGCAGCGGTTGCGGCTCCCGCCGCGGCGGTCGCTCCGGCAGTGGTTCGGAGAAAGCCGCGTCGAGAGACCGGTGCGTTGTCGCTCATACCCACAGGTAGGATTTCGGCCATAGTGAATACTTTGGTTCTCCGGCGCAACCAACGCTCACTCGAACCTCGTCTGTTGCCGTTCCGGAACGTTTTTGATCGTCTTGCGGTCAATGAAGGATATGACCGATGTCGAAGCGGAACTCCGCGAACAGTTTACCGAGGCGTTCGGTGACGCCGAGTTTCCGGTGACAACCCAGATGGATCTGGTTCCAGCACTCCCTAACGGGCCAGGGACGACGTTTACGGCGGGCGACCGAACCCTGTCGGCGATGGAACTCGCCTCAAAACTTGGCGGCCACCAGGATTTCCCCTACGAGACCCTCGAGAGCCTCGTTGATGATGCGATTGCAGGCCTGAAGGCCGAAGACGTGATCTAAACAGCCGACAGCGCGCTCCCGAGAAGTTCTTTATTCTCCGTCACCAACTGCCGGTGTGCCAACTGAGCTGGTGTCGCTGCTGCCGACGTGGCTGGTGTTGGGAGTTATAGTCGGTTTCTTCGCCTCGGTGGCTGTCGCTGCCGCCTTCTATTTCGGTGACCGGCTGTTTCCCGACCGCACCCAGAGCTACGACCATCGGCACGTCGACGGGACGCTCCGTCGCCACGTCGAGATCCGGTCGTATCTGAATGCGATTGGCGAGCCGTTCGTCGAGGAGTACGAACTCGACGGCATGGAGGTCGCCTTCTATCTCCCTCGCCGAGATGTCGTGGTTACGTTCGATCCACGGGTGTTTTTCGGCCTCGAGTCTGCGGAGACGTACGTTGTTCTCTGTGAAGACGAGATGCCAATCGCCAATCTGGGTCGGCGGCTCCCGTTCGAAGTCGAAGAACCGAGGCGAAACCCGACGCCTCCGAGGGCCGACCAGACGGTCGCAACCGCTTTCGAGACGCTTGGGCTCGAAGCCGGAGCCTCCGAAGACGCCGTTAGAGACGCCTATCGCTCGCAGGTAAAACAGGCCCACCCCGACCGCGGCGGCAGCGAAGCAGAGTTCAAGCAGCTACAAGACGCCTACACAACCGCTAAAGACTACAGCCAGCAGACGGCTTCGTGAGTACGTCTGCAGGCGGCCCGACACACACGGTGGCTTGTCGGCGGTAAAAAGTCGTTGGCAGCCTCAAGCGGATCAGGAGCTTATTATAGCTGTCCGACAAAGAACGATTAATCAATGTTTTCGGCGGGAAACGTCGGTCGGCTGCTGCGGAATCTCGGGACGTATGCTGTCGGCATTGCGCTGGCGATAGCTGGTGCGCTTGGATTGTCCGCGGCTATCGGATTGTCAACGGTGCTCGCGGCCGTATTGTTCGTCCTCGGACTCGCTGCAGTTGTTGTTGTTCACGAATACTTTGGCGGCCCGTTGTAGTCGGCGTTAGCTTCGTTCGAATCGTGTGGCGAGCCCGCGGCGTTCGAGTTCTCTAAGCGTCGTGAGCTGTTCGGTTTTAATCCGCGAAAGCTCGCGGTCATCCTCGATGACCTCCCGCACGGTGTCGACGAGCCCGTCGGCCGCGAGCACGCTCGGGACGCTGACGAACGTTGCCCCACTGTCGAGCAGGTCAGCCGCTTCACTCGAGGAACTCGCACGGACGATCATATCTGCGTCGGTCTCAACTGCAAGCAGTGACCTCGAGACGGGTTGGTGATCGACCGTCGAGACGAGCAGTCTGGCCTCGTTGAGTCGGGCCTTCTCGCGGGTGTAGTCGTTTTGTGCATCGCCCAATACGTAGTTTCGACACTCGGCGTCGAGTTCCTCCCAGAGTGCGGGATCGTTGTCGACGACCACATACGGCTCGCCTAACTCGGTGAGCCGTTCGACCAGTTGGCGGCCCTGTCGGCCATACCCGATCACGACGACGTGACCCGACAGCCGCTCGTCCACCTGACTGTGGGTGTCGACAAACCGACTCTGTCGGCCGCCAACTAGAGGTGCGACAACGCGATCGTAGATCTGGTCTTCGTACCGGCGGCCCACAACGGTCAACAACATCGTCGTCACCGCAGCCAGAATAATCGCATCGAACAGCGCATCAGCAATCGTCCCCAACAGCAGTGCCTGAATCGCGATGATGAGCGAAAACTCACTGATCTGATTAAGACTCGAAGACGCAAGGAATGCGGTTCGAGAGTCATAGCCCTCGTACAGAAACGTCACGAGTTGAATCAGTGGGTTAACCAAGAGAACGAGTCCAATCAACACCGAAGCGATCAGTAGCCCCTCGAGATCGGGTAGTTGGACAAGTGCGCCAATAGTGACAAAGAAGATTGCGACGAAAAAGTCCTTGATGGACTCGATTCCGTTGCGCATGCTGAGCGATTCTGCGCGGTCATTTCTGATAGCAATGCCGGCCGCAAACGCACCAATAACAATCGAAATGCCGGCGATTTCGGCGGCCGCCATAAAGGCGATCAGAATCGAGATACTGCCCATCAACACGAGTTCGTCAGTGCCGTCGGCCGCCCGAACCAACAGCTCGAAGCCGTGCCGATAGATGAACAGCCCGGCAATCAAAAACAGCACACCAAAGCCGAGTTTCGAGGTAACCACTGTCGGATCAGTAATGACTTCGGCCGACAAGACGAGCACCACAGCGATAGCGATCAGATCATCGAACAGATGGATCGACGAGGCGAGCCGACCGTGGACGAGGTTGTTTCGGAGTTCGGCTTTGAACACGCCAGCACCTACAATCGTCGAGCTAAGGGTGGCCGCCGCACCAAAGTAGATCGCGTTTCGAATCGGTTCGTCGAAGCCGAAACTGATCGCAAACAGATAGCCAACGATGACTGCGATCGGTCCGACAACCGCGACTTGGGTGATCGCGACGACCTCTCCGTCACGGAGCACCGACTGGAGATCCGAAACGTCTAGTCGCAGCCCGAAGACGAACACGAGAAATGCGATCCCCCACTGGGCCAACTCAACTAGTTCTGGCTGATCGACGAACACGCCGGTGATCAGCCCTGCTATAATGTAGAACGGAATCGGCGAGAAGCCAAACTGATTGGCAATCACCAACAGCACACTGGCGGTAATAAAGACGACCGACAGCGCCAGAACGACCTCAGTCATCGGCCCCACCCCCTGTGGACGGAGTGCTCTCGAATAGGCTACTCGAGTCGTTGGTAGCCACTTGGCGCTGTCGGATACGTTCGATGTCGGCCTGCGTTGCGGCTTCGAACGCCGAGGGGTCGGTAAAGTACTGTTCGAGATACTCACAGAGCGTTGCGGCGGTAAGGTAGGTACTCAGGATCACGTAAGCAGCACCACTGTCGTACAGTCTGCGCGCATCAGCAATGCGTTCGGCTTCGACAAAGACGACCGCCTCGTCGTTTGTTTCAGCCAACAGAATTTCGTTGACCTCCGTTTGAACGCTCGAGCTCAACACGAAGGATGCTTTCGAGAGGTTGGCGGCTTTTCTGACTTCTTTGTGGCGGAAGTCTCCAAAAACGTACTCGTATTGCTTTTCGTCTTTGACCTGTTCGATATGGTCGGTCTTTCGGTCGATAACGACGACATCGTCGTAGGCGTCTTTCAGTACTGGCAGGGCACGTTCGGTGATCTCATCGTAGCCAATCGCGACGGCGTGATTGTTGTATTCTTTGATCTCTCTGTCGGCTTTTTTCCCGTCTTCGAACCGGCTGAACCACGGCGAGACCCGTTCGTAGATGGCGTGGTTGTATGCGATGATGTATGTCGAAAGTGTCATCGTCAAAAGCGCCATCAGCGTGAGATAGCCGAGGACATCTGGGCCGATGTAGCCCTGTGCCAGCGCCAGTGCGCCGACGACGAGCGAGAACTCGCTGACCTGAACCATGTTGATCGACCCAATGAATGAGGTCTCGACGCTGAAGCCTTCGCGGTCGATCAGATAGAACATAATCCAGAAGTTGCCGACCATCAGCACGACCGAGGCGACGGCCGCTTCCTGCCAGAACGCAAGGAGACTACCGAGACCCTCGATCTGCAGGCCGATGCTGGCGAAAAACACGAGAATGAAAAAGTCAGTGATCGGCGTAATGCGGTCTTCGAGTTCTTTGCTGTACGGCAGTTGGGCGAGACTGATTCCTGCGAGGAACGCACCGACTTCGACCGAGAGATCGAAGCCTTCGGCAATCGCAATAAACAGAAACGCCCAGCCGATCGCCACAATCAGAAACACATCCTTGTTATCAGCAATCCGGCGAAACAGCCGTGGAAGCAGATACCTCGAGGAGAGAATCGAAAACAGCCCGATAAAGCCCATCATCACGAAAATCACTGCGAGCGTGGTAGCAATCTCAGAGGCGTTATCGAGTGAATCGGCGCTGAAAAGCGCGAGGACGACCACGAGATAGATATCTTGGACGATTAAGACCCCAACGTCGATTTGCCCGGCAGTGAGGTGATCTCGTCTTTGTCAGTCAGCACCTTGACGATCACGGGCGTTGCACCGAAGACGGTCGCCAGCGCGATGACGAGCACCTCGGTCGTGCCGAAACCGAGCGCTAAGGCGACCAGAAACGCCAACGCTGTCTGCAGAACCGTTTGTCCGATAGCGATGTTGCTGATAGGCCGGAGGATCTCTTGAATATCCGAAAACCGCATTTTCATTCCGAGCAAAAACAGCAGAAAGCCCAACCCGAGTTCGGCCATCACGTCGACCAACCCTTCGGCGGTGACGACATCGAAGACAACAGGGCCGAGAATGACACCCGTCAGAATGTAGGCGACGATCGTTGGCTGGCCGAACTTGCGGGCAACAAGCCCGACAGCCGTCGCAGCAACGATAATGAGCGCGAAATCTGCCGCGAGCGCGATGTCAGTCATTGGAGGTGCGTCTGAAACGTCATTTGCCTATCAGCGGTTTATACGTTCTCATTGATGCTCGGCGCTCTGATTCACTGTGTGCTGACTGCGCTCATCTTACAAAGAGTGACACGCGGGGGGCCTATTGCTACGTGGTCGAAAAAATTGAAAACGGGACAGCCTACTCAGTCGTCGGCTGGAGCCGCGCCACCTGATTCTGCTTGCTGTTTGGTCCACGACAGTTTGCCACCGGCGGCGAGAATGTCGCGTTCGCGTTCGGAGGCGTCGAGTTCGGCGGTGAACTTCCACTCATCGTTGACGCTGACGGTGAACTCCTCGGCACCTGAGCGGACGCCGTCGCCGATATCGTCGACGATTTCGAGGTCGTCGCCCTGTTCGAGTTCCTCGTATGTTTCGGCGTCGATCTCGAGCGGAACGATACCGAAGTTGAACAGGTTCGCGCGGTGGATCCGAGCGAAGCTCTGAGCAAAGACTGCCTCGATACCGAGATACATCGGACAGAGCGCGGCGTGTTCACGCGACGATCCCTGACCGTAGTTCTCACCGGCGACAAGGACGCCGCCGGGTGATTCTTTGGCGCGCTCGGCGAACGTGTCATCGACACGCGAGAGCGTGAACTCCGAGAGTTTCTCGATGTTCGAGCGGTATTTTAGGATATCTGCGGTGGCCGGAATGATGTGGTCGGTCGTGATGTTGTCCTCCATTTTGAGGATCGTCTCACCGCCGACGGTGTCACCGAGCGGATCCTTCAGCGGTACGTCACCGATGTTGGGGCCTTTGATAAGCTCATCATCGATAGCTTCGTCGGGCGCGATGAGGTCGGTTTTCGAACCATCGTACTTCTCGGGCAGTTCGATACCAGGTGCCTCGAGATCGCCAAGTTCGTCGGCCAGATCGCGTGGGTCGACGATTTCGCCGGCGATGGCTGCGGCGGTCGCGACCTCGGGCGAACAGAGATAGACGTTGTCGTCTTCGATTCCCGAGCGTCCCTCGAAGTTGCGGTTGAACGTTCGCAGCGAGACCGAATCCGAAGCCGGAACGTGGCCGATGCCGATACAGGCACCACAGGTTGCCTCAGAGAAGTTGACACCGGCTGCCATCAACTCAGCAACCCAGCCCTCGCGAGCCAGAATCTCGGCGGACTGTTTGGAGGCCGGTGCGATGATCATCTCGGTGTGCATCGCGACTTCACGGCCTTTGAGCATCTTGGCCGCGGGTAGAATGTCCTCGTAGCTGCCGTTGGTACACGAGCCGATCATGACCTGCTCGACGCGCTCGCCGGCGACTTCGCGGACGGGCACGACCTTGTCGGGCATGCTCGGACACGCGATGAGCGGTTCGAGATCCGAGAGATCAATGGTGATCTCCTCGGCATACTCAGCGTCCTCGTCGGGGCCGAGTTCGACGAACTCTTCGGGGCGACCAACGCGCTCGAGATAGTCTTTGGTCTGCTCGTCGGTCGGGAAGATCGAGGAGGTCGCACCGAGTTCCGTCCCCATGTTTGTGATCGTCGTTCGCTCAGGGACGGTCAGTGTCTCGACGCCAGGGCCGGTGTACTCGAAGACCTTGCCGACGCCGCCTTTCACGCTGAAGCGTCGCAGCATCTCGAGGATGACATCTTTGCACGAGGCCCAATCTGGGAGTTCACCCTCGAGGCGGACGTTGACGACTTCTGGCATCTCAACGTAGTAAGCACCGCCACCCATAGCGACGGCGATGTCGAGGCCACCTGCACCGATTGCGAGCTGGCCGAGGCCGCCGGGCGTTGGGGTGTGGCTGTCCGAACCGAGGAGCGTCTTGCCGGGGGCAGCGAAGTTCTCTTTGTGAACGTTGTGACAGATACCGTTGCCGGGCCGTGAGAAGTGCGCACCGAAGGTGCCTGCCGCAGACCGCAGGAAGCGGTGGTCGTCGGTGTTCTTAAAGTCGAACTGATAGGTCTGGTGGTCACAGTACTGGGCGGCGAGTTCGGTCTGGACGTCTTCCAGGCCGAGGGCTTCGAACTGCAGCCAGACCATCGTCCCAGTCGTATCCTGGGTCAGCGTCTGGTCGATTTCGATACCGATCTCCTCGCCGGGGGTGAGTTCCCCCTCGATGAGGTGATCATCAAGGATCTTTTCTGTGAGCGTCTTTCCCATAACACTCGCCGATGGTCCCTACGCGGGTATAAATCCCGCGTATTTCTCGACTGTTAACCGTGTCAAATAGAGCCGGCAACGAGTGATTCATCGATCCGACCCCTCGAGAGACGAGGCTATGAGCACGGCTCAGCGCCATCAGCGGGATGTGAGAACGCCATCGAACTCTGTCTCGCGGCTACTATACAGATCTCGGTACGGTTTTGAGCCAGCCAACGAAGATGCAGGTATGTTCGAATCCGGTAGGTTTGTCGGCCAGCATCTCACACCGCTCGAGGAAAGCCAACTGCAACCGAACGGCGTTGATCTCACAGCTGGAAAGCTCTTCAGACAAACCGAAAGCGGACGAATCGGGATTGACGACAAAACAGTGGGCGACCGCAACACAATCGAGCCGATCGACGGCACGTTCCATCTCGAAGTAGGTGCGTACATCGTCCAGTATGGCGAAACCGTCTGCATCCCCGAACAGCATATCGGCTTTATCTATCCTCGGTCGTCGCTCATGCGCAACTCCTGTATGCTTCATACCGCAGTCTGGGATGCCGGCTACGAGGGTAAAGGCGAAGGACTGCTCGAGGTACACCACGAAATCGAGATCGAACAGGGCGCACGAATCGCCCAGATCGTCTTCGCCGAGGCAGACCACGAGGGAACCTACGACGGCAGCTATCAGGGCGAAAACGTCGAGTAACCGCTGATAAGCGATGATTACTAACTGTAGGTTCTTGATAGCTACTGGTAGACGTGAGGACTGGCTGTGATCTCTCGATAACTACTACTCGTGGTTAGTCGGTGACTGCATCTTCGAGTCCACTCACAGTCGAGTTCTCAAACACATCTTCCCACGTTTCGTCGTCGGCTTCAGCATCGTTTAGTTGACGTTCGTCGACCAGCAACGAGGCGAGATACGGCGCATCGGGGTTGAAGTGGCTGTGGGTCAGCGTCGAGACGGTGTGCTCGAGTGCGCGATCCAAACACGGGGTTGTCCGGACGAGTTTGTGGCGAATTCCGCGTGAGCGATCATGAACGAACAGCTCGATTTCGTCAGTTGGCAGAAAAATATCGACCGGTTTGAGAATGATGTCGTAAGAACGCTGGTAGTGGCTAAAGACGAGCGCGTCTGCCAGCGGTTCGTCGCCAAATTTGACGATTTCAGGATCGACAGCCCAGCCCGGATCGAGATGCTCGTCGAGTTCGCGATAGTTGATCACGTTACGAACAGTCGTCCGCTCGCGGATCGTCTCGAGGTCGATTTCGGGTGCGGGCCTAAATACAGAGACGAACTCCGCCAGCAACTCGGTCAGTGACTCTTCGTTTTCATCAGCAGTCTCGGTTGCCTCGATTTTGGATACGCCTGAGTTCGGGCCGATGGCTGTGGCTGGCCGTATGAACGGGCTTTCCTCAGGCGGTTTTCCGGTGTCGCTCATGCTGTGGCCTCCCACAGGCAGCCGTCTCAACTGTCTGTACCAGCAGTTTCGTACTATGGGATCAAAAACCCTCCTACACATCAGACAACCAGCGATGGCTGTGTGTCAGTTGGATATGTAAAAACGGGCTGGGAGGGAGTTGAACCCCCGACCGTCTGGTTAAAAGCCAGACGCTCTCCCTAACTGAGCTACCAGCCCTCATTCTGAGTTGCCCGCACTCGCTGATAAGCGTTTACATCACCGGCGACTACGGTGGCGATTCACACAATCAGCCGCACTGACAACAACGCAAAAACGCCAGCAGTCTTCTCGAGTGACTCAGGTGTCGTCAACAAAATACTCACTCAGCGCGTCGGCGACAACATCACCCGGAAGGCGGTTTTCCATTGACGCCCGGTGGCGGAGTTCGACGTACAACTTCGGTGGAAGCGTCATCGTCAGCGTCCCGGGACTGAGGCCGTGGTCTCGAAGCGCGGTTTCGGTGTCTGTGCCGTCGTTGATCGCACTGGCGACCGACCGAATATCCCGTACTGTGAGTTCGGCATCGAGACTCGCCCACGCGAGTAGATATCGATCCTCCGTTGGCACGCGGGCGATGTGTTTGGCTGCAGTGGGTGCAATATGGCCGCGGGCGACGTGTCGGCGGATCGACTGTGGGAGGTCGTGAACCCGGGCCCACTTGCGAATAAACGAGACTGTCACGCCCTCGCCGGCACGCTCGGCGGCGGCTTTGTATGAGCCGACGCCACGGACGAGCGCAGCACAGGCTGCAGCCCCCCGCAGCATCAACACGTGGTCGTTTGCGCCGACCGCGCCGGTCGCAAACTCATAGACCACCTCAGCGGCCTCGGCGACGCTTTCGGGGTCGTCGGGATCGAAGCCGACAGCTTCAGTGGCCCGCTCGCCTGTAACTTCGGGATCCGCACGGACAACAGGCGTTCCGACCGGCGTTTCGCGGTCAGTGCCATACTCCTTGCTCATTGGTTCGGTAATTCGACCCGTATACTAAAAACATCCCGCTCGACCCTACGCTGTGTACAGACTTTCGATCGTATCTGTCTTTCGTGGCCAGGCCGCTGTGAGTTGGGCCTGAAGTTTCCTCTTGGATACCCGGAGAGTTCATACACGAACGTCGAACGCCACCAGTGAGTTACGGACAAGGAACGCTCGCGGCCTCTTTTTCAGGCGTATCTTCGGTCGATTTGGGGGCGTCGGGAGTCTCGTCGTCTTCATCAGCATCGTTCGTACTCCCGGTTTCGCTTTCGCTTTCAGTCTCAGTTTTGGCAGCCGCACGTTGCTCAGAAAGATGCTCCCAGATCTCAGTACATCCTGCTCCATCCGAGAGGTTGGACAGATGAGTAGTCTCTTGATCGCTCATTGTGTTGCCTCCGCAGTTAAGCCGGCTGCTCGGATGGCTGTGACATCCGTAGAGCCTTCTTTTGTAGTAGACGGTGCTGTCATCAGTACCCTGTAGGACGGTCTTACGGTTAACCGTCGTCTAACCCGTAACACTGGCCCGCGCTCTGTGATACGGGAATCTGTTGCTGGTATCGGTGACACGGCATATGCGACAAAACCCACCGACTGCGATTGACTGGCACCTCTGCAGCGTGTCAGCGGTGCGGTCAGTGATTGTTGTCGGCGACTGATACAGGTGCCTCGAGCGTCTAAAGGAATTCAATGAGCGTCGCTCTCCGAATCCTCGATGACGGTGCGTGGTTGTCAGTAAACGATCAGCGTCGCGTGAGTGTTAGTGAACTCTGGCGGCTCAACGCGCCGGATTTCTGCTCCTGCGAACTCGTTGATTTCATTGCCGAAGGCTTCACCGACGTCAGTGCTGATGGCCGCGACGTGGCGGTCACCACCTACGGAGAGTGTATCGCCTGTGGTGAAAGCGGTGTTCCTGGTAGACTCCCAGTTGGCCGGATTCGTCACGGCGAATATGTTGGGTATGACCGTCAAAACATGGTTATAGAGCCTATCGAAACCCGATTGCGTAACTAGCGGTAACTGTATCCGGTATACCCAACCACCGGGGAGGGTTGACGCGGTAGCGGGCTGTTTAGGTGTGTAGATTCTGAGTGGACATATGCCAACTGACGTCGAACGATGGAAATCCGAGATCTACGGCAAGGAGATCCGCGAGCATCTGTATCGATTTGCGGACGAAGGATGGGATGCGATTCCGGACGACGAACGCGACGCCTGGTTCGAGCGGTTCAAATGGTGGGGACTGTACCACCAGCGCAACGGCCAGGAAAGCTACTTTATGATGCGGATCGGGACGCCAAACGGTGTACTCGAGCCGGGCCAAACCGAGGTTGTCGCCGACATTGCAAAGAAGTACGCCACTGGCCCGGTTGAGAACCCCGAGTTCGGCAACGCCTACGTTGATTGGACGACCCGACAGTCGATCCAGCTACACTGGATCAAACTCGAGGACATCCCGGCCATTTTCGAGACACTCGAGTCGAACGGCCTTTCGACCCAGCAAGCCTGTGGCGATTCGTGGCGAAACATCGTCGGCAACCCGATGGCCGGCAAGGCTCCGGAGTTCGTCGACGCCCTTCCAGTTATCCACGAGCTCAACGACCGGTTCAAAGGCAACGAGGAACACTCGAATCTCCCCCGAAAATGGAAGGTCTCGGTTACCGGTGCGCCCGACGGCTCTGGGCAGGGAGACATCAACGATTTGGCCTTTGAGCCAGCTTACAAAGAAATTGACGGCGGGGAGGTTCGTGGCTTCAACATCCGGGTTGGCGGCGGTCTCTCACGAAACGAGCCACGATTGGCCCGTGATATCGATGTGTTCACTCGACCCGAGAACGCCGCGGACATCGCAGCAGGTATCTCCGCGCTGTTCCGCGAGCACGGCGACCGCGAAAACCGCTACAACGCCCGAATTAAGTTCCTCATCGACGAGTGGGGCCCCGAGAAGTTCCGCCAGGTTCTGCAAAAAGCGTTCGTTGATTTCGAACTCGAGACCGCCGGCGAGGATCTACGCGAGCAGTATACCTACAACGCGGGCGACGAACACGGCGACCTGATCGGTGTACACGAACAGCGCGACGGCAACTACTACGTCGGACTCAACGTGCTCGTCGGCCGAATGGGTGCCGATGACACTGCTGAACTCGCTGAACTCGCCGAAAAGTACGGTTCCGGCGAGGTGCGGATTAGCCAGCGACAGAACGTGATGATTACGGACGTGCCGGAAAAAGACCTCAAGAATCTGCTCGAAGAAGACTTACTCGAGCACTACTCGCCCGACCCACACCCATTCATGCGTGGCTCAGTTGCCTGTACGGGCACGGAGTTCTGTTCGCTTTCGATTGTTGAGACGAAAAATCGACAGGTTCGGTTTGCTCGTTGGCTCAAAGCAAACGTCGACCTTCCAGAGGGCATCGAGGACTTCCACATCCATCTTTCGGGCTGTACCGCATCGTGTGCCCAGCCCCAGATTGCCGACATTTCACTGCGCGGAATGAAAACCCGGAAAAACGGCGAGCCGGTCGAAGCCCTCGACATTGGACTGGGCGGCGGGCTTGGAGAGAATCCACAGTTCGCCGAGTGGGTTGGTCAGCGCGTTCCTGTAGACGAAGTACCCGGTGCGATCAAGAACTTGCTGGCGAGTTTCGAAGCCCAACGTCAGGGCGACGAGACGTTTCGGACGTTCATTGCTCGTCACGACGAAGACGAACTCGAGGAGCTTATCGAACCCGAAGAGACCAGCTACGAAGACCCCTACATGCACAACACCAAACTGACGTGGTATCCGTATGCCGAAGACGACGAGATGGATGCTTCGCCCGCCCCGACCGACGGCGACGGCAATCCGATTGCGCCGGCTGACGACTGATCACCGCCCGCAGTTTTAGGATCTTATTTTTCGGTTCTGCTGGCCACAGAACAGCCGACCAGTGTGTTGTTGTTCGAGGTTGAGTACCCGAAACATCAAGAAGTAGGGAATTCAAGTACTCAGTAATGACCGTCTATCGGTTCCGTTTCAAGTACGACCCAGAGCCGCTCGAGTTGTGGCGTGATATACATATCGGTGCGGATCGAACGCTCGAGGAGCTACACTCGATAATTAACGAGGCGTTCGGACTCGGCGAGGGGAATCGGTGGTTCATTGGCGATGGGGAATCCTACTGGAACAGCGATATAACGTATCTCAGTCCGCAGGACGACCAGATGCAAGCCGACGCCGACAACACACGAAATGCCGCCGAGACGACTGTCGGCGAGTTGGCCCAACAACTCGGAATCGAACAGTACGAACGAATCTGTTATCTGTATGATTACGGCGACGAGTGGCGCTTTTATGCGATCTGCAAGGAAGTTTACGACGGCCCAGCCGACACCAAACCATCGGTCGGCAAACAGAAAGGCGATCCACTCGAGCAGTATCCCGAACCCGAAACGCTCAAGACTTTGCTACCCGAGCCACTCGAGACGCTCACCGAAACACCAGTTTCGACCGCGGATCTCGAAGCAATCGAAGCCCACGATGCTGTCGAATGCGTCATCAACCTACTTACTGTCGAGACCGACGCTGGGATGGCCTCCGAGCGGTTTGTGATACAGTACGACGACGTAGGGTATCTGTTGGAACTGTATCCAGAAGGATGGGAGATCGTCGAGCAAATCGAAGCCACAGACAATACCAATTCAGAACTCCTTGAGGAACTCGTCTCGCGGGTGCGTACATATCACACGAAACTCGCAGAACTGGCTGCTGCGGCGTTGGGCGAGAAGTTCGACGACGAAACCGTCAAGGCGATGAACGCTGAACTGAACCGCGAACTCGAGGCGCGTGGGCTTGGCCACCTCTGAGTCGTCTCTGAAGTCCTCGAGTTGCGTTCCGAGACGACTCACCAGCGCGAGCAGCCACCGAAACAACAAGCGTTAACCGGCTGACTGAACAGTCAGTTAGTATGCCGCTCGGGGAGCTGTTCGACGAACCAACAGACACCCGCCAAGAACTCATGGGTGCGACGTACTGTGCGCTTTGTGAACACGGGTATGCAGAGTTGACGATCCAACGAATCAGCGATCAGTTCCCCAAGAGCAAATCGCTGCTGTACCATCACTACGACAGTAAAGACGAACTACTGGTAGAGTTTCTGTCCTTTGTCCTCGAGCATCTCGAATCGACGATCCCAGAGGACGACGACGAGCCACTGGAGGCCCTCGAGAGTCTGCTGGATCATCTGTTGCCAACAGATCCCTCGGCCGAACAACAGCAGTTTATCCGAGCAATCGTCGAACTCCGGGCGCAAGCCGCGAGTACACCTGCATACCAAACGCAGTTTACTCGCAGCACCGAGTGCATCCAGAACCGACTGGTGGCGATTATCAACCGTGGTCAAAACCAGGGTGTGTTTCGGCCCCTTGAGGCCGACCAGCTCGCCGCGTTCGTGGTCGCAACGATTGACGGTGCGATGATCCAACAGGCGACAACGGATTCGACCCACACACACTCGAGAGTCCGTAAGGTACGCACAGAGTTGGAGACGTGTCTCGAGGCGCGGCTCATACGCTCGGACACAGAGGCGACCGAATGAGTTCGGCAAGCCGTGATCGGTCGGTCAACGTTACCGACGGCCCGCTGCTCAAGCCGCTTGTTATCCTCTCTGTGCCGATCGTGTTGACCAACCTCTTGCAGGTCGGCTACAACCTCGCAGATACCTTTTGGGTCGGTCGGCTCGGCCAGCCAGCAGTCGCGGCGCTGTCGTTTTCGTGGGCGATCGTATTTCTCGTGATCAGCCTCTCGCTTGGATTTTCTATCGCCGGGACGGTGCTGGTCGCCCAACACAAAGGCGCAGGGAATCTCGATCGCGTTGGGCACGTCGCCGGCCAGACAATCTCGCTTGTGGTTGCAGTCTCGCTTTTGTTCTCGGTACTGGGATATCTACTCGCACCGTGGCTCTTAGAACTGGTCGGGGCAGTTCCCGGCACAACCGAGTACGGGATGGCAGTCACCTACACCCGGACGATGTTCATCGGCATCCCGTTTATATTCAGTTTCTTCGTGTTTCAGTCGCTTTTGCAGGGATGGGGCGATACACGAACCCCGCTGTATCTGATGGCGTTCGGTGTCGGGCTGAACGTGGTTGTCGATCCGTTTTTCATTCTGGGCTTTCAGGACAACGTCGTCTTCGCGTGGGTCGGCCTCGAGTCACTAGAATCGAGGCTGTTTGCGGCGACCGGCTTCGCTGGCTTCGGCGTCCAAGGGGCGGCGATAGCGACGATTCTCGCCCGCGGTGTTGGGGCGGGTATTGGCATCTGGCTGCTGCTTTCGGGTTCGGTCGGAATCTCGATTTCTGTGGCCGATTTCGCCCCTGATCCGGAGACGATCCGCCGCATCTTCACGATTGGCGCGCCAGCCAGCCTCGAGGTCAGCACGAAAGCTCTCAGCGTGACGATTCTGACCGCGCTTGTCGCCGTTGCTGGCGCAGAGGCCGTCGCCGCCTACGGTATTGGCTCGCGTGTCACGTCGATGGTCGTGTTGCCTGCACTTGGGCTGGCTCGAGGTGTCGAAACCGTCGTCGGCCAGAATTTGGGAGCCCAACAGATCGACCGCGCAAAGCGTGGAGTCCGCCTTGCGATTGGGATCGTCATTGGCTGTTTTTTGGTCTTTGGGATCGGCGTCTACCTGTTTGCACCCCTCATTGTCAGCATCTTCGTGACTGGGATGGGTGCAACAGCGGTCGTCGAAATCGGTGCCGAGTACCTCCAGGTTGTCGCCGCCAGCTACGTCTTTTTGGGGATATTTTTCGTTATCCAAGGTGGATTCCGCGGTAGCGGTCGAACGCGAGTGGCATTGCTGTTTGCGTTTGTCGGCTACATCGTCCTGCGGTCGGCGTTGGCCTACGTGCTTGCGGTGCCGATGGGATGGGGTGCGACCGGCATCTGGTACGGCGAGGCGGCCTCGAACGTACTAATGGCGCTGCTTACCCTGGTGTATTTCCGACGCGGCACCTGGGCGGGCCGACTCGTCGAAGATGACCGAGGAACTGAGCCATCCAGTGATGATCGTCCGAACGTCGAACAACCCCTGAACACGGACTAATGCAGTCGCAACTGCACAGTCAGGTGACCAAATAGTAGGGGTCGGCTTCGATCCGCGGAATCAGAAACTCTTGGATCTCTCCGGCTCGGACAGCCAGCATGTTCAGTCCGTCGAGTGTGTAGTGATCCATGACGCCATTGGCGACCAGTGTATCCCGAAGTCCCAGGCGGTTCCAAAAGTATAGGTAGTTGTTTTTGTCGTAGTTACGCTGGGTGATCTGGGTTGTTGTCCCGTTGGCGCGTAACTCGCCGTCGATTTCGACTGTCTCGACGTACGGGACGTTGCAGATGCGTTCGATATAGTGCAGTTGTGTTGAGACGAACCACGGTGTGCCTATATTGAGACACAACACGTTGTCCCTGCTCAGTTGGCCGTAACAGCCCTCTGGTGAGAACGTATCTCGAACCGTACAGTCCTCGAATCGGTACGGCCCCTCTCCGAGTATCGAATGAAGCGGATCCGGCGTCCGAAACTCCGCGTCCTCAAAAAACAGCCCCGAAAACGCACCCAGTTCAGGCGCTGTTGTTTCGAGATCGAACACACCTGTCGTACGAAACGATTTGGTAAATCCGGGGACGAGAATCGTCTCGAAACTCGAGCGTAACTTCTCGAGGATCGTCTCGTAGGGATCTTCGCCGAGTGCGGTTTTGATGTCACTGAGCCCGATATGAACGAAGACGACAGACTCCTTGTCGTACTGCTTAAGAACGGCATCGAAAACGGCCTCACTCGTCGGACCACACCGAGTGGGTCGCTGTTTTTCCAGAAAGTGTTTCGCGCTCGTCCAAGCAGTCTCCGGAAGATGTGTGACTGTCCGTCTCGAGAGGCTAATCATACTCGCCTCCCGGCGGTGTGAGACTGCGGCGGGCCTCGACCGACAGCGATCTGAGCCCGGTCTGTGCTCGAAGGCGAACGCTTTGGCCAGCGTATGAGCATACATCACTGAGCCAGTTGCTCGAGGGGTTAGTAATGGACAACTTTCGACTGCCAGCGACGGCAATTCGTCCTGTAGGCCACCGGTGGGTTGGCTCCGTTCTGTTTGGAGACCCCAACGCCACCACAGAACGGCTCGCAGACAGTAAGCTGGGTATAACAAACACTGCACTATCCTCCAGAGTTCGTATGCAAGTGCTCTCTCGAAAGGGTCTCTCACAAACGACGATAACAACTGGCTGCTGGTTACTCGAGGGACTTGGAGTGTCCACACCACCCACGGGCAGTGTGTGATCTGTATGCGTGTACAGTTCGATCTGACACACCCCGCACACGTCCACCTGTTCAAAAACGCGATACGGACGCTCGTCTCCGAAGGCCACAACGTCGCGGTCACCGCACGGAACAAAGAGGTGACAACAGACCTGTTGGATGCCTACGGCATCGACCATACAGTGCTTTCGACAAAGGGAACAACCACTGCTGGACTGGTCGCCGAGTGGTCGCTTCGAGAGGTTCGAACGCTCAGATACATGCGAAAGTTCGATCCGGATGTTGTCGTCAGCCGAGCGCTCCCTTCTGCGGTTCATGCGGCCGCCCTTACAGGGACGACCAGTGTTGTGGTGACCGACACCGAATACACCTGGAAGATTGCGAAGCTAATCGCCCCGTTTGTTTCGTACTGGTGTACCTCCGAACACTTCAGCCGCGAGTTCGGCAGCAATCACCGCCGGTTCAAAGGATTCGACGAACTCGCGTATCTCCATCCCGACCGGTTCGCTCCTGAGGCCGACCGACTCCGCCAACAGGGCGTTAATCCGGACGAGCCGTATTTCGTCCTTCGGTTTGTCTCGATGGGTGCCCACCACGACGTTGGACGCGCTGGGGTTTCGCCAGCGGCCAAACGGCGGCTCGTCGAAGCACTCTCCGAACACGGTACGGTGTATATCTCTTCGGAGCGGCCACTGCCGGCCGACCTCGAGGCGTATGCGGTTCCAACTGACCCATCGGACATCCATCATCTGTTGGCGTTTGCGAGGCTCTGTGTCGGCGACAGCGAAACAATGGCCACTGAGGCAGCCCTGCTCGGAACCCCCACAATTCGGGTCAACTCACACGCAGACGACCAACAGCTGGGTGTGTTCGTCACCCTCGAAGACCGTGGACTCGTCGAATCAATCGCCGACGAGAACGAAGCCCAGAACAGAGCCATCGAGTTGGCGACCGCCCCAGACGCACACGAGCAGTGGGCCGACAGACGCGAGAGGCTGCTCGACGAATCGATTGATCTGACCGAGTATCTACTCGAGATCATCAAAGAGGCAGCCGAAGACAGCACAGAATCCGAGCGTTCTCGTTCGGTGACGGAGTCGTCTGAGCCTGTCTTGGCTAGCTCCGACCAGCCTACCTCAGGCCAGTCTCCTTCCGACCAGCCTCCCTCCAATCATTCTGCCTCCGACCAGTAATGACCACAACACAAACCACCGAATCACAGTCCACCACTTCAACAGATCCCCACATTCGTGTGTTGAGTCTTGTGACGAACCATCGCGCTCGGTTTTATCTCCAGCAGATCGAGCGGCTTCGCTCCCGTGGGATCGAAGTCGATATTGTCACTGTCCCGGATTCGGAGGGCGATACGAGACGGCTCGCAGATTATGCCCGATTTTATGCAGCCGCACTGCGGGCCACTCGAGGCCACTATGATGTCGTCCATGCGAACTATGGATTGTCGGCCCCACCGGCAGTACTCCAGAGATCTCATCCAACAGTCGTCTCGCTGTGGGGAAGTGATCTGTTCGGCACCTACGGGTCGGTGGGGCGCTGGACGGCTCGCCTGGCCGATGAGGTGATCGTTATGTCTCCAGAGATGGCAGTCGAACTCACGTGTCCGTCTCATGTTATCGCCCACGGCATTGACCTCGAGCGGTTTCGCCCAGAGCCACAACAGCCCTGCCAGGCTTCCCTCGGCTGGAACCCAGCTGCATACCACGTGCTGTTTCCATACCCTGCCTCACGAGAGGTGAAAAACTACCCGCGAGCCGAACGAATTGTCGCTGCGGCCGAGCCCCGCCTCGAGCGGCCTATTGAACTGCAGACAGTCAGCGGTGTTGCCCACGAACGGATGTACAAATACATGAACGCCGCCGACGTACTGTTTTTGACCTCGAGACGAGAGGGCTCGCCAAACTCAATCAAAGAGGCGATGGCCTGTAACCTGCCGATCGTCTCGGTCGATGTTGGTGACGTTGCCGAACGACTGGCTGGCGTCTCACAGACTGCCGTAGAGACGACCGACAAACGGCTCGCTGATTCGCTTGTCGAGATTCTGCGTGCCGACGAACCCTCCGATGGCCGCGAGCACATCCGCGAGCTCAGCTTAGACCGACAGATCGACCGTCTCATCGAAGTCTACCGACGTGCAATCGAGACCCCGACATAACTGCTCGAGAGTCTGTGTCGTTCCTTGAGAAGTCTTGGTGGGTTTTCGAGATATATCAACCGAAACAAATCCGTACCCACACTATCTGGCTTCTCAGTTGTGCTCTTTCAGTATGCAGCCAAACGCTGTATCGGACACAACCTCAGAAACAAAGTAACACAATAAAAATAACTAATATGACATACAAGAAAAAGTGTATGATATAAGAGACAACGTATTTCAACAGTGTACGTTGTCTGTGGCTGGTCGCGAATCTCTCCGGCAGTGTTCGAGCCGAACTGGATGTACAAACAGGTACGAAACCGTTGCCAGCCGTCGTATTACCCACACTAAACCGACACAGTAGACCCGAGCGGTGGGTTTTTATTCACCAACGACTGTTATTCACCGAATACTGTCGTAATCATATCCGACGTTCAACACACCATGAGCCAAGACCCACGATCACGTCGCGCCACTATTGACGTTATTAATTTCTGGTGCGTCGCCGTGCTAATTATTTCAGCCGCTTCGGTTGCGGGTGTCGTGGGTGCAGCAGTGTTCACAGGCGAGTTCGAAGACCGGAACTTCGATATCGACAGCGAAGATGACAACGAAACTGCGGGAGTTATTACGGAACTGAATCCTGACGGAACAACTCGTGTTCGGTGGTCTGATGAGGGTCAAGCAGAGAGCATAGAGATCGCCGCTGACGGTGAGACTCTCGAAACACTCGAGTTTGTCGGCGATGAGGTGACTGTTGAACGGAGCTCGTTCGAGGTTATCGCGATTTCGGCTGACGGATCTCGAGAAACGATTGAATCTGTCGGCTAACTTCCGGCCTGACTGCCAACAAGTGGTTCGGCCGACAGCCATTTTTCGGCTCAGCGTCCCCTGGCGGCTCGAAAAGGCCCATTGATCAACCGCATTAACAGCGGCTCTGGGTTCAGTATTCTTTGATTCCCGATTACCACGCCACAGCCATCTACGAGACCGGAATACGAGTTGATACTCGTAGTAGAGTATTTTATCCTATACTTATCAAATAACGCTAACATATATTTTGACGTGAGAATATTTCTTGTCTACAATAAATAATAGCTTTGGATATGATATATTGACTGATGGTGCGGTTAGGTCAAGCAGTACGACTGCTCAAACCGATTCTGTTTGCAAGTATACAGATGTTGCTCAAGAAGGTTCGAGCCTCAAAGTTCGTTCTGTGAGTTGGGTAAGCAGACATTACTACTTCATACTCTCTGGGTAGCGTTCAATACCCACAAACAGGCGCTCGTGGTGTGTCTTAGCTCTACTGTGAGAATGTGGCAGTCTGTCGTAACTGATCTCTCGAGAGGCCAAAGCAATCCATAACAAAGATGGCTTCGGCGACAGTATCCGACAGTTCAGCCTTGCCTCACCGCTTGGTGAGTGGGCACCACAATTATGAGTGATAGACCACCTCAGGCGACGATTCTTAAGATACTGTTGGCAATTGGGTTCTGTGGGTTTGCCGGAGGGATTCTCATCGCCCACAGTCGGCCAGCAACGGGGTATGAACTCTCGCTGTATCAGTCGACACCACTCGCCGCCTGGGTCGGTCTCGTCGCTGCAGGCATCCTTGGGCTCGTCGCGTCGTTCGTCCCTGTGGCCTCCCGAGGAGTCCGGACACTCGGTTATGCGCTCACGACGAGTGCAGTGATGGCTGTGTTCGCACTGCCAATCATTCGGGGCTACTTTTATTATGGGGCTGGCGATTCGATGACACATTTGGGCTGGGCACGCGAACTCGAGGCAGCCACCGGAAGCGCGTTTGGCTTTATTTATCCTGCTGTACACAGCCTGGCAGTGTATCTGAGCGTTCTCAGTGGCTTCGAGTTGACCTACACACTGCAGTTCGTACCGCTCGTCGTCTTTCCGCTCATGAGTGTCGTGTTTATGACGTTTTGTGTACAGTATCTCACCGACAGCCGGTGGGCCGTTCCGGTCGGCCTCGCAACTGGCCTGTTGTTGGTTCCGATCAACAACCTCTCGATTCACCTGATGGCTCATCCTTCGAGTCAGGCCGTGTTGTTCCTGCCGTTCATACTGTATCTCGTCTTCCGGTTTGTCAACGAACAGTCCGACCGGTTTGCGTTCGCCACACCGACTGGCCTCGCATTGGCGATTGGGTGTCTCACACTTGTGTTCATACATCCACAGGAGGCAATGAGTCTCGCACTCCTGTTGGGTGCCATCGCGGTTGTCCAGTTCAGCTACAGACGGTTTCGGCCGACCGACAGAATCGCCCACCACAGACCGATCTACGCACATGCGCTGTTGACGTTCCTCGTGTTTGCGACGTGGCTTCCACAGCATGACCGACCACTTGATCGAATCGCATTCGTCCTCGAGCAGTTTCAGGCGATAGGAGCGACAACCGGCGGCGAAGCCGAAGCCCAAACGGCCTCGCTGGCCGCTCTCGGCGGCAGCATCGAAGAGCTCTTTGTCAAACTGATGGGCGTGACACTTATTATTGGGCTGGCCGCAGCGGTGCTCATCGGACTCAATTTGCTCGGTTGGCTTGAGAACAAACACCCCGACCGGTCAGCACTGGTGACATATCTCACCGCAGGACTCGTTCCGATTTCTGCGGTTTTTCTGGTCGTATTCATTGCCGACCAAGGAGACCACTACTTCCGATTTATGGGCTTTCTGATGGTTTCGGTGACGATTCTCGGTGCAAGTGCGATTGCAGCGGCCGCTTCACGGGCGAGTCTATCGTTCTCGAGAAACGCTGTCGTCTGGGGGGTAATACTTCTGTTCGGCGGGATGTTAGTGATGCAAACACTCGCGGTTCATCCGTCGCCGTACTACTATCAGTCGAACAATCAGGTCACCGAAAGTTCAATGGACGGCTATGAGGTTGCTTTCGAACACCGCAACGAAGAGACAGCCTTTACAGCGGTACGCGACGGGCCGCGGCGGTTTGTCGATGCTTATTATGGCCGACCAACCGCCCGCGAGAGTATGGACTTCCCCGGTTATCGAACCGGTGTCAACGAAACAGCGTTCAACGAGGATTTAGCATCGTTCTATGATTCTGATCAGTATCTGGCGATCCGTGAGGCAAACCGGAAAAACGAGATTGAATTGTACGAAGAACTCCGGTTTAGTCAGTCGGGCTTCGACCGACTGGAAGCCGAATCGAACATCTATCGCCTCCAGGACAACGGGGATTTCACGTTGTATCTACTCCGAAACGAGGAGTAATTGATGTCATTTGCGAACCGCATTGCTAGTGGCGTTAAAGCCAGTTTCGGTGCGCGTATTGTAGACATTATTACCAACGCGCTGTTGTTGTTGATTCTCACACGGTTTCTGTTTACCACCGACCAGTACGGACTGTTGTACACTGTTATTTCGGTGGTCGGTGTCGCCTCGATGTTTGCGACACTCGGGTTGCCCTCCTCGGCGGCACGCTACGTCACAGAGTACAGCGAAACTGACCCCTCTCAGGTGCCGAACATTCTCAAAGTCTCGGTCGGCTTCATTGTCGGCTTCGGCGCAGTAACTGCAGTCGGTCTCATCGTGTTCAACAACCAGATTGCCGCACTTGCCAACGAGGAGGCCATCGCCCCACTGTTGTTTCTGGCAGCGATCTACGTTGTTTTTGAGTCGCTGCACCAGTATCTGACGAGCATTTTTCAGGGACTCAACGAAATCGAACTCAGTGCAGTTATTACGGCGACCGCACAGATTGGCCGGCTTGTGTTCGCCGTCGGATTAGTGCTGATTGGCTTTGGCGTCTGGGGAGCGTTGGCCGGATACATGCTCGGGTTCGTGCTGTCTGTAGCCATCGGTGGATGGCTGCTGTATACGCGATTTTACACCCAGTTGCCGACCGCACCGAAAATCGAAGACGGGCTCGTACGGCGGATCGCCGAGTACAGTGTTCCGCTGACGGCGACTCGAGGTGCGACAGTGATCGACAAAAAAATAGATACAATTCTAGTAACCGCACTTGCCGGGCTAACGCCGGCGGCGTTCTATGCAGTCGCAAAACAGATCTCGGATGCCTGTGTGGCACCGGCAAGTTCGCTTGGCTTTACGATCTCACCGGCATTTGGCGAGGACAAAGCTGGCGACCGACTCGAGCGAGCCGCACGACTGTATGAGTATTCGCTGGAACACATTTTGATCTTCTATATTCCGGCCACTGTCGGGCTTATCTTGGTGGCCGAACCAGCAACCATCCACATTTTCGGCCCCGAGTATCACGGTGCGACGCCAGTAATCCAGGTCTTTAGTCTGTTTATTTTGGCCAACTCGGTCAACAAGATCACAACAGACAGCCTCGATTATCTCGGGCGAGCCCGGATTCGAGCCATTTTCAAAGGCGGGATGGCGATCGGCAACGTGGCACTTAATTTGCTTTTGATTCCAATCTATGGGGCGACAGGTGCGGCAATGGCATCAGTAGTCACCTTTGGATCGTATACGATACTGTGTGTGTACATTATCAAAGGCGAACTGCCGATTCAGTTTACCGAGGTAACCCGACCGCTTGTTCGCATTATGATTATTGCTGGCATCATGGGGGCGGGCGTCTGGCTCCTGTTGCCGTACGTAACGGGTGTGGTGACGTTGGCAACTGTTATCGGTGTCGGCGCAGGAGTATGGCTCGCACTATCAGCGGCTTGGGGCGTAATCGATATCGAACAGCTGTGGTCTTATGTCACGCCCTCATCTACGACTGACTGAGCTGTCACTGTCAAAAGCCGCTCATATTCTGACATAGAGTGCAGAAAAACGCACATACAATCAAAAAGGATACCTCCGAATTACCCAAGAACCCGACTCGGGTTGGATTCGATATTGGTGAGTCGATGTTGGTCACGGGCTGTGCCCTCCAGACGACACACCGACAAAACCACTGTTGGTCAATGGGAAAGAAGCCACGCGAATCCGAAAAGAGATGTACACGACGCTCAAGCGACACCAAGAACGAGACGCTTCCGAGTGGCGTATCGAGGAACGATTCTCGTACTACCAGAACCGACTCACAGACAGTATTGAGAAGGCATCTCGTGAGTCTGTGGGGTACGCCCGTCAGTTCGAGAATCCCGTTATCGTGATGGAAGACTTAGCGTACATCCGCGAGTCACTGGACTATGGGAAGTATATGAACCGTCGCCTGCACTCGTGGTCCTTTGCTCGGTTGCAGGGTCGTATCGAGGACAAGCCGAAGGACGCAGGGATTCCGGTTCGATACGTCCACCCGCAGTACACAAGCAAGACGTGCCACTCGTGAAAACACATTGGGTATCGGCTTCGGCAAGCCGAGTTCAAATGCAAGAACCCCGAGTGTCACGTATTGACGTTTCAAGCAGATATTAACGCGAGTGCGAATATTGCACGTCACGTAGACCCGTGGGGAGAGAGTCTAGCAGTGAAACAGGTAGACGATGACTCGCCACAGGACAGGAGCCGTTGTGACACGGCCACGACTCCGACCGAGACGACTGCGTCGTCTCGTGGTCACGAGAGACGTACGTCTCTCGAACGACAGTGTGAGCAGAGCGAGACACCCTCGCAGATGACACTCACAACGTATCAAGAGTCGAAATCCACTGCTAGCGTTCACGAGACCGGAGGTCTCGTGCAGCCCGCCAGAACCGAAGGTTCTGGAGACGTTCGACAGACCAAGGTCTGTCGTGCCAGCCAGAGTCGTGTTGCGACTCTGGCGACGACGACTAACTGGCATTCCCACCGTGTGGGAAGCCCCGTCGTCGGGCGTAGCCCGACTGCTTGAGGGACGTAGTCCCTCTCGGTTTACGACGGAGAGGATGTCACTAGTCGTCTGACGGAACTTCGGACTCGGTTGCAGCATCAGTTGTTGAGTCCGTCTGTTGGTCTGCGGTATCCGTCTCAGGTGATCGAACACTATCGCGGATCGCCTCCTGGAGTTTGACCGTCCAACGAGCCTCTGGAACCGAAACCGGTGGTTCGGAGTTGGTCAAAAGCGCGTCAGCCTCGGTTTCGAACTGATAGTAGCTGCCGTTGCGTTCGATTGCGGTCTCCCAGTCGCCTGCGCGTTTGTCTTTGAGAACGACACCGACGTTGTCTGCCGTCCCGCGAACGCGGTCGATGATCTGGTCGATGTTGTTTTGTGCACGAGCCAACGGTGAGGCCTTGTAGTCTCGGTCGAGTCGGACGAGTGTTTGGGAGACGAGATCTGCGGCCAGCGTTGCTTCCGAGCCGTGGACGTACAGAATGCGGACGGGCTTGGTTCCTGAGAGCATCTTGATCGTACACAGTGTGCCCGCTTGGCTCACATACTGAACCTGTGCACAGTCGTAGCCAAAGTCCATCTCGTAGGCCCCGACGAGACTTGTTTGAGCCGAAACGTCTTCGTCGCTCCGTGGAAGCCCACCAGCGTTCAACCCGAGATACAACGGATGAGGAAGTCCTTCTTCGAACTCTCCGCCCAACAGCTCGAAGTTCCAGGCACCACGGTTTTCGACGTCGGGTTCTGTCGAACCAGTATACAGCAGATCAACGCCACGGATCTGGCCGAGTTCGCCTGAGTCAATCTCCTCGAGGACGGTTCGCATCACGAGGCCGAATTTGTGGTTGTGGACAACCGAAAACCGCACGTCTTCGCGTTCGGAAACCGCTGCCAGTTCGTCAAACTGCTCGAGTGTTTCAGTTACCGGCTTTTCGATCAAAGTCGGAATCCCGGCCTCGAGTGTCTGTGTAGCCACCGCAAGATGTGTCTGGGGCGGCGTACAGACGTGAACCCAATCGAGTGATTCTGCCTCAAGCAGCTCTTCGACATCGAAATACGCCTTGATACCGTAAGATCTGGCTTTGTCTCTGGCGATTTCTTCCTCGAGGTCACAGATTGCAACCAACTCTGTGTTAGGGTTTTGGGTCAGTCCCGAAAGATGGTTCTCCGAGACCGTCCCGCCACCGATAACTGCCGTGCGAAGTGTCATCAATAAGATATGCGACGACCGCCTTTATTGTTATAGGCCGATAACCGATTGTACCCTCTTTAGACCGTCGGAAACTGCCAGTTTCTATCGCCGTCGAACGTCAGTAAAATCGCTATCTCAGTTGGAAAGAGCGTCTACTGTCAACAACCAAACTACTGTTGCGGACTACTATCGACAGGTCTGCGAGCCGGTCGGTCTCTGTGGGCGACCAGCCACGAGGGCCAGTGGCGTAGAAGGGTTAGATGAACCCTGGTAAGCACTGCGGACACCCAGTTGACTGGGAGTAAGCCGAACATACGATCACACTGACTGACAATCAGCGTTAGCCACGTGCATACTATTACCTACACAGAACAGAGAATGGTTACACAACTGGTCAGAATAGTTATTTGTTAAACGTGATCCTACCGTGTATGGCCAACAGCCACGACAGCAGGCACGAACAAACACGACACACCAGACGGAGCTATCTGCGTCTCGGATGTACCACAGCAGTGGCTGTCGCTGCTGGAGGCACACTGCCGGCCGCGGCGACCTCGAGCGTCGTCGATCTTGGCGAGTATGGACTGACCGACGGTGACGAAATCGATGAGTATCTCGAGACACACCTCGCAGACAACACCGAAGTCAGGATTCCGGCCGGTGAGTACGACTGGAACGGTGAGGGGTTTACCGGTGCGACCGAAAACGCAGCGGTCATCGGCGACGGTGAGGTTGTTCTTCACAATACAGCCGGCGAATACTACCAGCTCATTTCGGCAGAAAGCGGTACCGTCGAACTCAAAAATTTCACCGTTCGTGGAGAAGCGACCGGAGAGGGCGCGCGGTTCCGACTCGAGGCAGCCGACGAGGCAACGATTGCAGTTGAGAACGTGAACTTTCCGGATGGCTCGGAGGCTGGCGCGAAGGCCAAGGCGTTCTATGTTCCCGGCGAACACGCAGGAGTTGTTGAGATTCACGACTGCTATATTGCGAGGTTCGACGACAACGGCATCTATGCCAACTCACCGGGCGACGACGATGGAGCCGGCGGTCAGGTTCGCGTTACACACTGTGTTGCACACAACAACAACATTTCGGGGATTCGGATCGGCTCGGATAACAGCAGTGTCGAACACTGTTTGGTAATCAATGACGAGTCGGCTCCGGAAAGTCGAAACGGGACACTGAATCAACGCGGGATTCGAGTTCGATCGGACGGGGCTGACATCACGATTTCGGACTGTACAATAGTACAGACTGTTGATGGTGTTGGTGCACCAATCCAACTACACCGTGGGGCAGCCGGTGGGTCGGGTACGCTCTCGAATGTCCGCATCCACAATGAAACCGAGAGCACAGCTATAGAGGATCAAGACGGCCAGACGGCCGCAGACTGGCAAGCCACAGGAGTGACCATCTCTGGAGACGACCGTGATAGACCCTCTCATTTCGATGCCGAAGACACCACAACCAAACCGCAGATTGAGAACCCCCAGCGAAAGAAAGGAGGATGGATATGATCGCCGACATTGATAGAACGTTGGGAGGTTCCATAGCCAGCTGCCAAATCTGTATCCTTCTGGAGACAGGCTGATGGGAGACCACACACCAACCCAGTGGGAATCAGTGCCAGCGGATCCGGATCCACAGCGTGATCTGGAGTACTCGTGTGACGACTGGGATGTCGTACGGACGACGTGTCAGCGACAATCCCATCTGCTGTTTTTGCCACAGGACGAACAGCTGCTCGAACAGGATGCGTTCGTGATTGTCAGTGAGTCGGCCGTCGTTGAGATGCTCTCATATCGGTAGCAACCCTCTGTACACCACCACTAACTATTACGTACCTATGTTCGTCATAGTTGATGTGTCCTCGGTGGCTCAGAACGGAGCTACAACCCGTTTCAACTGGTAATCGCATCCTACTTCCTCGATAGCATCATCCGACGATATCGCGAAATAGAGTGATTGAAACACGCGAAATACACAACAGAAAAGCTTTGTAACCGTCTGTCTTATCGGCAGTCCATACGTTCGTTATTATGACCGACGATCACACACCAGGTTCCTTCGGCCAGCCAGTCGACGAACCCAACCAACGAGTACAGCGATTCAGCTACGATCGATCAGACCCACAGTCTATCGGGCCTGCGATAATACAGGCTGTTGCGTCGGTTGCTGCTGTGGATGCGCTATCGCTACAACCACGGCTGTACGATGTCATAGATCCGGATGCCCTCGAGCGACTGGTCGGTGACAAACAGTCCGAAAGCGTTGTTCAGGTGACCTTTGAGTTCGGAGAGTATATTGTAACAGTAACGAACAATAGCGAACTGCTTGTGCGGTCTGCCGATGGCCTCAAATAATACACTACGGGTGATGAAAGATCAGCCAGTACCTCTACATTTTTATAAGAGTGTGCTGAACAGACGTATGCATGTCTGACTGGCTGACCGAGGAGGAACTTGATCGCATCTCACAGTTTGTTGAGACGCCTGCGTATGCACGGCGTCCCGAGATGCTGCTTCCAGACTCCGAGGACGACTAACGGTCTCTGCTGATCGCACGCCAACTACACACAACTGTGTGCCCTCCTGTCGGTGACGTTCGTCACTGACACTACTGTTATATACAAAAAGCAACCGACGAGTTAGTTAGTCAATGAGATTTTTCGCCTGTATCTGTTCCCAGAGCTCCTCGCCGCGTTCGGTAACGCCGTAGACGCGTCCTTTCTTTCGTTCTTCCGGAACGAGCAGTTCGACAAGTGTTCGTTCTCGCAGTCGGCCCAGTGCTCGAGAAACGTGCGTAATGCCGATCCCGGAGTCTTCGGCGATCCGAGACGGTGTCGCCGGGCCGTCTGCAAGTCGTTTCAGCACCGCAATTCGATACTGAGAGCTAATCACGAAGCCGATTTCGTCCCAATCTTCTGCCATATGTTTTCCCTCTGTCATTTGTTTTCACCGCAGCCATCCCGTAGCTATACGAAGGCTGGTATGCAGGCCAACACGCTCCGTTCGTAGCCGTTCCAACACCAGTCGTCCGGTATCCAACAATCAACACATGGACACACGCGAATCGTCTCGCTGTGCGCAGGGTCTATCGATTACATCTCCCGCATTATGCCGCAGCCTCTGTACCCATTGACCCCTTCAGTACATATGAGGTTGGCGATGCTACCCCTCTGTTACAGACTGTTTACGCCTCTGTTTTAGCTCTCTCTCGGATGCTCCCACGTTTGGGTCATCGTACCATATCGGTAACATCAGCTGAAACTATCAGGGAGTTCTGAATGAACCGAACACTGCACCAACCGAGAGCAAACCGTGATGTTCTCACCGGAGAACTGACTGAAACGTTGCTACGAGAACTATAACAAAGCGGGGCGACTTCCTGTGGCGGGTATGGATGTCCTCTCTCCAGAGTTGACCAACGACAACCGCTCGCCAAACCGCCAGTGTCAGAACTGTGGGACGTATGTTACCAAGCAGTTCGTTCGTGTGTTTGGTGCGAACGATGGGTCAGTGTACGGCTGTTTGGACTGTTTGACGCTTCGAACTCTCAGAGAAGGCGGGGGCAAACAGCCATAGACGGCTACTCGCGTTCGATGAGATTCGTCGGAAGGTCAGTTCGCTGCCGCCGGACTGAGACGTAATGCGCAGCCGCAATTGCACCGAAGGCCGCAAGAACAATCACACCTAACAGAAACTGCACGCCAGTAGAGACGCCGACAACCGCGGCGAAAACGTACAGCACGAGACCGATTACTGCCAACAGCAGATAGTAGTACTGCCAAGGGCGGTCAGTTCCTTGCTGTTGAAAATATTCACCAATTTCGCCGGCACCGGCAGCCAGCTCGACCCTCCCTGTTTCAGCGTCGTAGCTGACTGCCCCGGCATCTTGGAGTTTTGGAATGTGTGTCTGATACAGTGAGACGTATGTGCGTTTGCGCTGTTGGCTGGTTAGTTCCTCGACAGACACCTCGTTTTCGATTGCTGCGATCTCGGCGGCCAGCTCACTCAACCGAACAGACCCATCTGCACGCTCGAGATAATGCAAGACGAACCGACGCCTGGAGTTACTCAGAAGGTCAAAGACCGTATCTTGCGACAGGGAGTGATAATCAGCGTCGGACATTCGAGATATGATGTATTAGTGTGCGTGTGGTTACCCGACTGCTGTCGGGCGGCTGTGAAATTCAACTGAAAACACTCCAGTGTTATACTTTGTTACGAGTCTGTTACCTCGAGTAAGGGACAATTTCTCATCGACAGTTAGTATCCCCAAGCTGACCGTATCGGGTATAATCACAGCATTATGGTCTGATATCACACAGTTTAGTGGCCCGTAGACGGACAACTGACAACTCCACGTACTGGCCAGCGGCCACTCGAAACGAGCGGATCTGAGTGTCAGCCGTGTGGGTCGTTCAGCACAGGAATATATGACCGCATATTGTCTGTATTCGGTACAGTGGTCTGGTAACACTGTGCTAAAGCGGTAATGAGAGTCATAACAAAGCGACACCGCTCGGCGGTTGCATACGACCAGTCTATGTCCCGACCGACCAACCGCTCACAGTGCTATCGCAGTCGCTTTCAGCACGAATGACGACACAAGAATCAACGGACGCCCAGCCTGCGAGCGAACAGGCCGTCCGGCGCGTGCCGCTCGACCTGCTTGGTGTCTGTCTGGTCGCACTGGGTAGTGCGGCTGTTTACTACACCGTCTCACTTCCGGCGATCCGATTTTTGGCGGCCATCCCGCTGGTGTTGTTTCTACCGGGGTATGCGCTTGTCAGCATCCTGTTTCCACAGGCCGGCCGCACGCCACAGACAACCAACAGCGACTCCTCACAGTCACTGTCGGCTGCACGTAACCTTAGCCGAGTGACGATTCCCGAGCGGCTCGGCCTGTCGTTTGGGCTTAGTGTAGCAGTTGTTCCGCTTGTGGCTCTCTTTCTCGAGGTACTGCCTGTCGAGGCCTTCAGCGAAAGTATCGTGCCAACGCTTGTTGGTGGTGTACTGATTGGAACCGTCATTGGTGCTGTTCGGCGCTTTCAGACACCGCCAGGAGATCGGTTTCAACTGCCGACAGCAGCGCTCACCGCGGTTCGCGGTTCGATGACGGCGATGAAACGTACAGAACGCATCGCAACGGTCGGGCTCGCAGTGGCTGTTGTGCTGGCGGTTGTCTCTGTTGGATATGTCTTTGCGGTTCCACAGAGCGGCGAGCAGTACACCGACCTTCGGATCCTGACCGACACGGACGACGAACAGACGTTTGGCGACTATCCGGACGAGGTGCCGACAGGCGAAGAAACTGACCTCATAGTCGGTATCGACAACCACGAACAGACGACCCAGTCGTATACGGTAGTGGTCACCACAGACCAGCTTATCGATACCGACCAGGGTGTCACACCGATTGAATCGACCGAACTCACCCGTTTTTCGGCGACACTCGATGACGGCGAACGGCTCGAGCAGCCACAGACAGTGACATTCGGTACGACCGGAGAGTATCGACTCAACTACTATCTGTATGCCGACGACCCACCTGAAACAGCCGACAGTGAGACAGCCTACCGTCACGTTCATTTCACTGTAAGCGTGACCGAAGGCGACGAACCAACTGACGATGTAGCCAGTATCGACACTGGTGAGCCGACCACTGAGTCGGTGACGACCCTGCCACCGACTGACGTGGTCGAAGAAGCCTAAGCCGAGCGTAAGCAGACTACTACTGTATCAATGGACTCATAACAAAGGCCGAAACCAGTCTACTGTTTGACACTGCATCCGTGATCTCTGTGTCACGGGTTCGATCAAACGTCATCATGTATCCCACTACTACAGTTCTGTTCGGATCCGCACCGGCCATTAGATACGGCGTTTGGGAGGCAGTATGAAACAGATTCCAATTGCTGATCCGGATATTGGCCCTGAAGAACACCGTCGGGTTCGGGCTGTCCTCGAGAGTGGCCGACTGGCTGACGGTCAGCCGGTTCGAGACTTCGAGTCTGCTTTCGGCGAGTTTTGTGATGCCGAGCATGCGGTGGCCACCTCGAACGGAACGACCGCCCTCGAGACAGCGATCCGCGCTGTCGGGTTGGGCGAAGGCGATACCGTACTTACCTCGCCGTTTTCGTTTATTGCCAGTGCGAATGCGATCCGGCTGGCAGGAGCCTCGGTTGCGTTTGCGGATATCGACCCTGAAACCTACAATCTCGACCCTGAGGCTGTCGAGACCGTCCTCGAGTCCCGCGATATTGATGGAATCTTGGCGGTCCACCTCTATGGGCTGCCGGCTCCGATGGGTCAGCTTCGAGCGTTGGCCGACGAGTACGACTGTCTGCTTCTCGAAGATGCCGCCCAGGCCCATGGGGCAGAGATTGACGGCACGAAAACCGGCTCGCTCGGCGATGCTGCCTGTTTTTCGTTTTATCCAACCAAAAATATGACTACCGGTGAAGGTGGGATGGTGCTGACAGACGACGAGACAGTCGCCGAACGCGCCGGTCGGTTCGTCAACCATGGTCGAACCGACAGCTATGCACACGCGACAGTCGGCCACAACTTTCGGCTGACGAGCATCGGCGGGGCGATTGGGCTCGCACAACTCGAGAAACTTCCCTCGTTTACGACTGCTCGACGCTCGACCGCAAAACAACTCACAGAGGCCCTCGAGTCGGTCGAGTCAGTAACCCCACCGACCGAACCCGAGGGGTTCAGACACGTCTATCATCAGTACACCGTACGAACCGAAAACCGTGAGGCGTTTCAGTCGTATCTAACAGCCGCCAACGTCGATACCACTGTCTACTATCCAACGCCGATTCACAAACAGCCACCGTACGAAGAGTTGGCTGTTGATGCTCCTGAGGCCGAACGGGCGGCCAGCGAAGTCGTCTCGCTGCCAGTTCATCCCGGACTCTCCGAGAGTGATATCGACCGGCTGACGACGCTGTTGGCTGCCTACGGCCGGTTCGACGAGCCCGCTGCCGCAGAACCGCCAACAGTAGCAAAAGGAGGTGGTCAGTCGGATGACTGACCGGCTGTCGGTCGGGGTGATCGGCGTCGGCAGTATGGGACAACACCACGCTCGAGTCTACCAGGAGTTGCCCGACGCCGAACTCGTCGGCGTCTCGGACGTTAACCACCAACAGGCGGCTGAAGCTGCCGAAAAGTACGGTACTGCTGCGATGTCTCGCGAATCGTTGCTGTCGATAGCGGATGCCGTTTCGCTCGTCGTGCCGACGGCGTACCACTACGAGTTGGCGATGACTGCCATCGAAGCCGGCGTCGATCTGTTGATTGAAAAGCCGATTACTGATACGCCGGCCGCAGGCAGAGAACTAGCAGCTGCAGCCAAAGACGCCGGAGTAACCATACAGGTCGGCCACATCGAACGGTTCAACCCAGCAGTGCGAACGCTCTCGGAGATCACCGACAGTCTCGAGATCATCGCACTCGACACTCAGCGGCTCGGGCCACCGACCGGCCGTGAGATCGACGACGGCGTCGGCGTTGATCTGATGATCCACGATGCTGATATCTTATTGTCAATCGTCGATTCGCCCGTTGAGACGGTGTCGGCCGCCGAGACAGCAGGCCAACAGTATATGACTGCAACAGTGGAGTTCGAAAACGGCGTCGTTGCAACGCTGACTGCCAGTCGAGTGACCCAACAGAAGATTCGGACGCTCTCGGTGACAGCCGACGACTGTCGGGTCAACGTTGATTATATGGCACAGTCCATCCAGATCAACCGTCATTCACTGCCCGAGTATATCGAGACGAACGGCGATGTTCGCTACCGCCACGAAAACATTATCGAGCGGCCGACAGTCGAAAACGGCGAGCCGTTGAAAAAAGAGTTGGCCGCGTTTGTTCGGGCGGTACAGACTGACAGCAAGCCGCTTGTCTCGGCGGCTGACGGTATTCGCGCCCTCGAGCTTGTCAACCAAATTCAGTCGGTCACAACAGACCAATGAGCAACGCAGCAGTACAGCCCGACAGAGAACTGACCGCAATTGGTGTTGATGGCTCATTAGATCACACCGGCCTCGAGGTGGCAGTGTATGGACTCGGCCCGACCGGCCTCGCGCTGTCTGTACTCTGTGGGCGTGTGTTCGCCTCGGTGACCGCGGCCGACACCGATACGACGCGGGTGACGGCGATTCAACACGGCCAGTCGCCGGTTTCGGACCCGCTGTTGTCAGCGTATCTGACAGAGGCAACTGAGACGCAGGCCGTTCGGGTGACGACTGAACTGCCAGCGGCGGCAGCCGAAGCAACAGTCCATCTCGTTGCCGTCCCGACGGGACTCCGCGAAGACGACGCGCCTGATCTCTCGCAGCTTCGTGCGACAGTTCGTGATATTGCCAGTGAGCTGTCAGCTGGTGACATGCTGGTTATTACAACGCCAGTACCGCCGGGGACGACCGAAGGAGTCGTCGCTTCGATTGTATGCGATGAAAGCGACCTCGAGCCACAGGAGTTTGGGTTGGCTGTCTGTGCGCTGCCGACCGACCGCTCGTTGCGGGCGATCAGAACAGAACCTCACGTCGTTGCAGGCAGTGATGCTCGGAGTCAAGCCGCGGTAAGAGAGCTGTTTTCAGCCATTACAACCGGGAGTGTCTCGACAACACCACAGCTTCGAACCGCCGAATGTCTCGAGGCTGTCGAACGGAGCGCCACTGAGATGCTGCGAAGCCTCACAAACGAGTTGGCTCTGTCGGCCCCCGACCTCGAGGTGCCGGCGGTCGCCGAACTCATTTCGATGCGGACAGATCTCCCGGTTCCTGGCCCCGGTGTCGACGCCACCGAGCCGGTTGGAACGGGCTTTCTGCGAGACGCATTGGTCAAGCAAACCCCTGTCCTCGATAGTGTGTATGCGGCCACCCAGCGGTTTCCGCAGCTGATCGCCGAGACAGTGCTTGCGGCCATCGACGAAGACGCAACTGCTGGAGAGTTCAACCTAGAGGAAACCGACTTCGAGTTCGGAAACGTCTCGCAGACCGACAGTACGGACGACACCCTCGAGGAACCGACCGTTCTCGTGTTGGGAGTACCAACAGCCGACAGCACAACAGCAGACAGCATGCCAACCTCACAGTTGATTCGGGAGCTGACTCGTGCAGAGACCAGACCACTCATCTGTGATCCGGTTGCTGACCTCCCACGAAGCCTCACACCACATACGGTGTCAGTACACACAGCAACCCGCCTCGAGCCTGATGCGGTCGTCATCCTGTCGTTCCGGTTGGCCTTCGAGGATCTCGAGTGGTCGGTTTTCGACGATGCGGTCGTGATCGACTGCTGTGGCGCCGGTCTCGATGTCGACACCGAGGTTCATCGGCTTGGGGCTTCTATGGGCTTTTCTGGCCGGTAGTCGGGCCGTCAGCAGGCGAGAGCCACTATTTTCTGAGATGCTCCTACGAGTCCGTACCGAGTAGCCGCTGGGAGTAGTGTTGCAGAAGCCTCATTGCAACAATCGCCACGAACAGCCCACCCAACGGGCTTGTAAAGCCAAAGCCGGGGACGTTGTCTTCGGTCTGGGTAGCCGACTCGTTGGTCGGTGTATCACGGTCGTCGTCTGCTGATTCGACTAACAGACTCATCTGCTGGTCGCCGACCGACAGCTCATACACACCCGTTGCGGCGAACGATTGGGTGAACTCGACCGTTTGGGTTTCGTTTGCAGCAACACGCACTGTCTCGGTTTGTAACTCAGTGCCGCCAACGCTGAGACTCACCGTTTTGTTGCCCTCGACGTCGCCACTGTTTTCGACGACCGCAGTAACTCGTGTCTGTTCGCCGGGTTCAGTTGTCGAGTCGTTGAGTGTCACAGATTCGACAGCGATCTCCGGACGCTCGTCTTTGGTCTCGTTGGCAGTTTCGTCTGCGGTCTCGTTTTCTGCACTGCGAATCTCGATCGGCTCTTCGAGGCTCGGCAGCGAGATACGGTCGTACTCGCCGTCGTCTGTCGGGACGATCAGTTGCCACTCATCGATCGAGCCGTTGTATCGTTCGCCCATGCCTGGCCGATCCGGCGGTTCGTCGGTTCGCCGCTGGTCGCCATAGCGATGGTACGACTCGTTGTTAAACGCGGGATCAATCGTAATTGACGGCTCCGAGCCGATTCCACGGAACGCCATCCCGTCGGTTCGGCCAGTCAGCCAGACCCAACTCAACATGGCATCGACATCGCTCGGTGGTTCACCATCATTACCGGCCGCACCGGTCTGGTGGTCTTCGTCGAGGTAGAAAATGTCGTCTTGTTCTTTATGTTCACTTACCCACCCATAGTCATCGTCGATCACAGCCCACTCGCCGTCTTCGGGAAGCCCGCTGACTTCCCAGCTAACAGAGCCGCCGGTGGTTCCTGCATCCTGGTTTTCATGATACCGGTCGTGTACCGCCACGAGGCTTACGCCTTCAGGGCCATCATACAGCATGAGAATGCTCGTGTCATCCTGTTGGTACTCGACGGTTCCTTCGGAGCTAAACGATCGGCCCCAAAACGGATCGTCTCGATCACCGACTTCGGGATGGCGATACTCATAGAACTCCTCAAGTGGCTCGTCGCCCTCGAGCGGTTCGACTGAAAACACCTCGTCGCCCTGGACGACCTCGTAGGATGGCTTGGAGTTGTTCGTACTGGTTTCGGCCGAGACTGCCGGAGCCAAACCTCCCGCAAGTAACAACAGACACACACCACCCAACAGGACGATATACCCCTTCACAGCAGCCCACCTATCTGCTCGCAACGAACCGCTCCTGATAGCAGTCTACTGTTTGAGTTGTTGTTTGGAATGATGTGTGTAGAGATGCTGTGTTCTCGAGCCATTGGTTCGAGACTGTCCGCCGAATGGTTTGTTATAGGTCTTCAAACAGACGTTGCTGGCTACTACGACGACACTACCAGCATACTCAACGGACAGTTGGCTCACAGTCGGCCCTCGAGGCGGCACTCACAGCAACCACTACAGTAACAGCGGTACCTCCCTCGTGACCTCCTCCTCGCGGTGAACGGAGAGGGATCGAAGATCCCTCAGGCAGTCGGGCTACGCCCAACGACGGCGAGGCTTCCCACGGCACCGCACCGCTGGTTTGGGATATTTGCTGGTTTGCGACTCGTCGGTATGACGGGCCGATGGCAGGGCCACACCGCCGTTATTCCTATCCCGGCATGGGACTCGGAGTTATCTTGACCGAGACACCACAGCGGTTCGAGAGT
>LKMJ01000181.1_pt1 | contig 41633 bp, 42 predicted proteins | sample 643391 | NCBI WGS metagenome assembly LKMJ01 (sample SAMN04112250, study PRJNA286221) | soda lake metagenome | biome: soda lake; feature: Kulunda Steppe; material: water; isolation source: sample PL-Br10 brine of Picturesque Lake | place: Russia: Kulunda steppe | collected 2010-07 | reverse complement strand
TGGCGCTCGGTGAAGGTGAGCGGGTCGGAGCGCGACCGCTGCGTGCGCGCTTGCCCCGTCGGCCGCGATGCGCCCCGCGACCGCGAGCCCCTGCCCGGCGACTCGCGCTCGTCGCCGCCGCCCCCGGCGGCGCGCTGCGCGAGGTAGTCGCTATAGCCGCCGGCATAGACCGTGGCGCGCCCGGCGCCCTCCATCACCACCGTCGTGGTCGCCACGCGGTCGATGAAGTCGCGGTCATGGCTGACGAGCAGCACGGTCCCCTCAAAGGCGCCGAGCAGATCCTGCAGAAGATCGAGCGTCTCGACATCGAGATCGTTGGTCGGCTCGTCGAGCACCAGCAGATTCGATTGCCGCGCCATCAGCCGCGCGAGCAGGAGCCGTGCCCGCTCGCCCCCCGAAAGCGCGCGCACCGGGGCGCGGGCCTGGCTCTCGTCGAACAGGAACTCCTTGAGATAACCCACGACATGGCGGGGAGTTCCGCGCACCATGACCTGGTCATGCGCGCCCGAAACCCGCATCTGCGGATCGCCGGTCAGGTTGTCCCACAGCGAGGCGTCGTGGTCGAGTTGCGCGCGCGCCTGATCGAAGACCGCGAGCTCGAGCTTGGTGCCGAGCACCACCTGCCCGCTGTCGGGCGTCTCCGCGCCGGTGAGCATCCGCAGGAGCGTCGTCTTGCCGACGCCGTTTGGGCCGACGAAGGCGACCCGGTCGCCGCGCAGCACCTTGAGGGAGAAGTCGCGCACGATCACCGTATCGCCGAAGCGGCGGGAGATGCCGCGCGCCTCGGCCACAAGCTTGCCGGAGCGGTCGCCGGAGTCGAGCGCCATCTCGGCGATGCCCTGGCGGCGGATCATGGCGCGGCGCTCGCTGCGCAGCGCCTCAAGGTTGCGCAGCCGCCCCTGGTTGCGCTTGCGCCGGGCGCTGATGCCCTCGACAGCCCAGTGCGCCTCCGCCTTGATGCGCTTGTCGAGCTTGTGGCGCTGCGCGTCCTCGTCCTCCCAGACCTTGTCGCGCCAGTCCTCGAACCCGGCAAAGCCCTGCTCGGAGCGGCGCACCATGCCACGATCGACCCAGAGCGTCGCGCGCGTCAGCTCGGTCAGGAAGCGCCGGTCATGCGAGATCAGAACATAAGCGCCGCGCGTGTCGCGCAGCCGCTCTTCGAGCCACTCGATGGCCGCGATGTCGAGATGGTTGGTCGGCTCGTCGAGGAGCATGAGCTCGGGCGGGTCCGCGAGCAGCCGCGCCAGCGCCGCGCGCCGCTTCTCGCCCCCCGACGCAGTCGCCACCGGCGTGTCGAGATCGAAGCGCAGCCCTTCGGCGACCATCTCGACGAGATAGACCTCGCCGGGCTCGAGATCGGCACTGGCAAAGGCGCCGAGCGTGTCGAAACCGGAAAAATCCGGGTCCTGTTCGAGATAGCCGACCCGCTTGCCCGGGGCGAGGCTGCGCGCGCCCGTGTCGGGCTCTACCTGCCCTGCCATCACCCGCAGCAGCGTGGACTTGCCCGCGCCGTTGCGCCCCACGAGCGCGACCCGGTCGCGCTCATGCACCACGAGGTCGAGCCCGGAAAACAACGGCGTGTTGCCGAAGCCGAGACCGATGCCGGACAGTTGCAGAAGCGGTGCGCGCGCCATGCGTCCGGCTAGCCGCCGGCCCGTTCCGCGTCAAGCCCGGGCGCGGCGACGCTGCGCAGCAGCCGGCGGCGGCGCTCCGGGATCGCGGCGATCTCGAGGCCGGTGAACACATGCAGCGTGTCGAGATCGAGATCGATCACGGCATGATCCGACACCCAGCCCCCCATCATCAGGTAGCTGCGCAGCAGCGGCGGCATCCCCAGCATCCCGCGGCGCGGATCCGGCGCGTCGCGCGCGAGCGCATGGGCGAACGGGAAGATCCGCGCCGCCCGGGGCCCGGGGCGCAGCGCGGTCGGGGCGAGATGCCGGCGGCTGAGAAGCGCGAGCGCGTCGCGGTGACGCTCCGGCGCGGCGCCGGGAAAGGAGGAGCAGCCGAACAGGAACTGCACGCCGTGCGCGTCGACGAGCTGCGTGAGTGCCCCCCAGGCGACGCGCACGATATCGGGATCGGACCGGCCGGGCCGGATGCAGAAGCGCCCCATCTCGAGCATCGGCCCCGTCAGCGCCCCCAGGCCGCCGAGCGCGTAGAACTGCGCCGCGTAGCCCTGTCCGATCTCGCCGGGGCCGCCATAGTCTCGCATCCGGAAACAGGCGACCAACGCCGCGGTGGCGTCATCCTCGACGAGCACGTGACGGCTGTGCGCGTCGAACGCATCCCGGTCCGATCCGGGCCGCCCCTTGAAGGCCCTGTGGCGCAGGCGCTGCGCGCGCTCGACATCCCCGGGGGTTGTGGCCAGGCGGGCCGTGTAGCGCCCCTTGCGCAGCAACATCGACGCGTTCTCCCACCGGGACTTGGCGACTGGCGAAACACTGTTAATTATGCTTGGTAAACCCCAGCGATGCAAGGAGCGACCCATGAGTGACGCAACGCCGCAGACCGCGCCCGACAAGCTGCGCAAGAGCGACGAGGAGTGGCGCGCGCAGCTCCCCGACGAGGCGTATCGCGTCACGCGCAAGCACGCCACCGAACGGCCCTTCAGCCATGATGACTTTCCCCAGGGGCCGGGCCGGTTCGCCTGCGTGTGTTGCGGCGCGGCCCTTTTCGATCAGGCGCACAAGTTCGAGTCGGGCACCGGCTGGCCCTCCTTCTGGCAGCCGATCGCGGACGCGGCGGTCGGCACAACGGAGGACCGCAAGCTCTTCATGCGCCGCACCGAGGTGCATTGCGCGCGCTGCGAGGCGCATCTGGGACATGTCTTCGAGGACGGCCCCGCGCCGACCGGGCTTCGCTATTGCATCAACGGTGTGGCGCTGACCTTCGAGCCCGCGGACTGAGCGGATCAGTCGCCGAGGATGCGCCGCGGGTCGAGGCCGCCGAGATTGCCGAACAGGCGGCGCAGCGTGCCCGCGCCACGCACGGTCGAGGTGTCCGTGACGCGGCGCGACAGGGCGACGACCTCGCCGTCCTCGATGCCGAAGCGCTCGATATTGGCGACGGTGTCGTTGGCGGCGAAGCTGATCGCGAGCACCTCGCGGTCAACCTCTTCGGGCTCGTTATAGGTGAAATGGCGCCAGCGGCTCTGCACGTAATACCAGGCGTCCTCCTCGCGCAGCCCTTCGGAGCCGGGATAGCCGATCTTGTCGGCCACCGACTCGCGCGTGTCCTGCCCGACGGCGACGCGCTCGAGGTCGGCCTCGAGCGGCGTGTAGCCATGATTCTGATAGGTCGCACTGCAGGCGGCGAGGGCGAGAAGGGCGGCGACGGCGACCACCCCGCGTGCGACGTTCGACATGTTGCTCATTCCGCCCTCTTGCCTCGGCCCGTCTCGGCTTTTATCCCGCTTACAGAAGGAACGCGCCCGGTTCAAGAATGCACCGACCGCGCCCAGCCGCGAAAGCCAGGCCCATGCCCGACGAGACCGACATCCCTGCCCTGCCCCTGTCGCAGCCGCTGCGCCCGGCCGAGTTCAACGCGCGCAGGCCGGTCACCTTCGAGATCGCGCCCGAGGCCACGCTGCGCGCCGCGATCGCCGACTATCTGGGCGCGCAGGCGCTGCGCAAGCTGCGTTTCGCGGGCACGCTGCGCCCCGAGGGCAAGCATGACTGGCAGCTCGAGGCCGAGCTGGGCGCGACGCTGGTGCAGGGCTGCGTCGTGACCCTGCAGCCGGTCACCACCCGCATCGACGAGACCGTTCGCCGGCAGTACCTCGCCGAGTGGACCCCCGAGGACCAGGAGGAGGCCGAGATCCCGGAGGACGAGACGCTCGAGCCGCTGGGCGCGGTGATCGATCCGGCGGCGGTGATGATCGAGGCGCTCGCGCTCGCGATGCCGCTCTATCCGCGCGCCGAAGGGGCGGATCTCGGCGAGGCGGTCCATGCCGAGCCGGGTGTGACGCCGATGCGCGACGCCGATGCGCGGCCGTTCGCCGGGCTGCGCGACCGGCTCGCCCGGGACGAGGACTAGCCCTGCGTCAGCCGGCCGCGCCCGGTGGTTGCAACCGCACCGAATGAATGTATTTTCGCTGGGCCGGCAAAGTCGGGGTTGGACGCTGCGCCGCATCGGTGTATGCGCGGGCTCGAAACGACACTTCGGGGCCCGCCGTGTCCCGTGATCCAGCAAGACACCAGAGGTTGAACCATGGCCGTCCATCAGAACAAAGTCACCCGTTCGCGCCGCAACATGCGTCGTGCCCATGACGCGCTCGAAGGGGCCAACCCCAACGAATGCGGCAATTGCGGCGAACTCAAGCGCCCGCACCATGTCTGCGCGGCCTGTGGTCATTATGACGGGCGCGAGGTCGTCGCGATGACCGACGAGGTCGATCTGGACGACGACGCGGCATAAGCGGCCACGGCGGCGCGCGCGGCATGGCATCCGATCCCACCCAGGAGACCCTGTCGGCCGACACGCGCGCCGGCGCAGCCAACGGTGTGACGATCTCCGTCGATGCGATGGGGGGCGACTCGGGGCCGTCCGCGGTGATCTCCGGAATGGAGCTGTCGGCGCGCAAGAATCCCGCGATCCTCTTCATCCTGCACGGCGACGCGGTCGAGCTCGAACCGCTCATCGCGGCTCACGACCACCTGCGCGAGCGCTGCCGCATCGTGCACGCGCCGCGCGCCGTCTCGATGGAGGACAAGCCCGCGCAGGTGGTGCGCAACGGGCAGGACACCTCGATGTGGTCGGCGCTGGACTCGGTGCGCGACGGCGAGGCCACGGTGGCGGTGTCGTGTGGCAATACCGGGGCGCTGATGGCGCTGTCGATGCTGCGGCTGCGCAAGCTGCCGGGCGTCAACCGCCCGGCCATTGCCTGCCTGTGGCCCTCGCGCAATGCGCACGGCTTCAACCTGATGCTGGATGTTGGCGCGGATGTGCGCGCCGATGCCGAGGACCTGCTGCAATACGCGCTGATGGGCGCGTCCTATGCGCGCAACGGCTTCGAGATCGACTGCCCGCGCGTCGGCTTGATGAATGTCGGCACCGAGGAGCACAAGGGCCGCGCCGAACTCAGGGCCGCCTACGAGCTGATCGGGCAATCCACCGAGCTCGGCGGATTCGAGTTCGTGGGCTTCGTCGAGGGCGGCGACATCCCCTCCGACCGGGTCGATGTCATCGTCACCGACGGCTTTACCGGCAATGTCGCGATCAAGACCGGCGAGGGCACCGCGACTCTGATCCGCGATCTGCTGCGCGAATCCTTCAACGCGACGCCGCTGTCGCGCGTGGCGGGACTGCTCGCGCTGCCGGCGCTCAAGCGGCTGCAAAAGCGCATCGATCCGCGCCGCTTCAATGGAGGCGTGTTTCTCGGCCTCAACGGCACCGTCGTGAAGTCGCACGGCGCGGCGGATACGACGGGGGTCTCCGCCGCGATCAAGCTCGCCTTCCAGCTCGCCGAGTCCGGCTTTCAGGAGCGGCTCGCCGCGCGGGTTGCGTCGGTCGGATCGCCGGGTCAGCATGACGGCGCAACGCAACAGAACGGTGACACCGAATGACGATCCGTGCCGTGGTCCGCGGGGTCGGGCATTACCTGCCCGCGCGCGTGATGCCCAATTCGGAATTCGAGGCCACGCTCGACACCACCGACGAGTGGATCCGCTCGCGCTCGGGGATTGAGCGCCGGCACATCGCCGCCGATGACGAGACCACTGCCAGCATGGCCACCGAGGCCGCGCGCGCCGCGCTCGCGGATGCCGGGCTGGTCCCCGAAGACCTCGACGCGATCGTGCTGGCCACCTCGACGCCCGACCTGACCTTTCCGGCCACCGCGACGATGGTGCAATCCGCCCTCGGCATGACGCGTGGCTTCGCCTATGACGTGCAGGCGGTCTGCGCGGGCTTCATCTTCGCGATGGCCAATGCGCAGGCGATGATCCTGGCGGGCCAGGCGACCCGCGTCATGGTGATCGGCGCGGAAACCTTCAGCCGGATCATGGACTGGAGCGACCGCTCGACCTGCGTGCTGTTTGGCGACGGCGCCGGCGCGGCGATCATCGAATCCGCGACCGGCGCCGGAACGACGCAGGATCGCGGCGTGCTCGCCGTGGATCTGCATTCCGACGGGCGCTTTCGCGAGGCGCTCTATGTCGATGGCGGCGTCGGCACCAACCAGCGGGCCGGGCATCTGCGTATGCAGGGCAAGGAGGTGTTCCGCCATGCCGTCGAGAAGCTTGCCGCCACCGCCGAGGCTGCGCTCGCGCGCGGCGGGTTCGTGGCCGACGACATCGACTGGATCGTGCCGCATCAGGCCAATCTGCGCATTATCAATGCCACGGCGCAACGCCTCGGCGTCGGCATGGACCGCGTGATCGTCACCGTTCAGGATCACGGCAACACTTCGGCGGCGTCGATCCCGCTCGCGCTGTCGATCGGCCGGGCTTCGGGGCGCATCAAGGTCGGCGATCTGCTCGTGCTCGAGGCGATCGGCGGCGGGCTCGCCTGGGGGTCATTGGTACTGCGCTGGTAGGGGCTTGAAAAGCCGTGTCCAAGTCATTGATATTGACTCGGAAAGGCTTTGTGCCAAACTCGTGTCACAACAGGGGGATGGCATGTCGAACAACAACAAGACCTTGACCCGGATGGATCTGAGCGAGGCGGTGTTTCGCGAAGTCGGTCTTTCGCGCAATGATTCTGCGCAACTCGTCGAAAGTGTGCTGCAACACATGTCCGACGCGCTGGCGCGCGGCGAGACCGTCAAGATCTCTTCCTTCGGCACGTTCAATGTGCGCGACAAGGGGCCGAGAATGGGCCGCAATCCCAAGACCGGCGAGGAGGTCCCGATCGAGCCGCGCCGCGTGCTCAGCTTCCGGCCGTCGCACATTATGAAGGAGCGCGTGGCGCGCGGGAACAGGGGCGGGTGAGCATGAACAAGGCACCGGACGCCTTCCGCACCATCAGCGAGGTCGCCGAGATCCTCGGGACGCCGGCACATGTGCTGCGCTTCTGGGAGAGCAAGTTCACCCAGCTGCGCCCCGTTAAGCATACCGGCGGGCGGCGCTACTACAAGCCCGCCGACCTCGCGCTCCTGGCCGGGATCCGCAAGCTGCTGCGCGAGGACGGCATGACGATCCGCGGCGTGCAGAAGCTGCTGCGCGAGCGCGGGGTAAAGTATGTCAGCAGTCTCGCCCCGCTGCCGGAGGCGGTCGCCGAGGCGAACGACCTGCCCGCCCTCGCCGCGGGCGCAGAGGACAGCGCGATCGTCTTCGCCGCCGCGTCGTCGGGGCGGTCCGCGGCGCGTCCCGCGCGCAGCGTGACCGCCGCGGCGCAACCGCCGCAAGATGCCGTCACCGAGGCCGCGCAACCCGCCGAGCCGGGCCCGACCATGGCCGAGCGTTTGCGCGCCGCGCCCGCTCCGGCGCCCGCGGCCCAGGCTGAGCAACTGCGCGAGCTGCGCGCGCATCTGGCCGCGCTGCATGCCCGCCTGGCCGACGCGGGCGGCTGAGCGGGAGCGGCGCGATTCGCTCTTGCCCGCAGATTCAAATCGAGTATGCATGCCGCCAACGGGCCGTAGCGCAGTCTGGTAGCGCGTCCGTCTGGGGGACGGAAGGTCGTGAGTTCGAATCTCGCCGGCCCGACCAATCGAGACCGCCCGCGCCGGCCATCCGGCGCGGGCGGTTTGGTATCCGGGGGGCGCGATGACGCTGCGGGGCGGGGCATGACGGGCGTGGTCGGGGTCCTGCCCGATGCGCAGCTGCGCGCAATCGTGGCGGCGGGGGGGATCGACGCCGATCCCGCGATCCGCCCCGAACAGATCCAGCCCGCGAGCCTCGACCTGCGGCTCGGCAGCGTCGCCTGGCGCGTGCGCGCATCGTTCCTCGCCGGGCGCGGCCGCCGCGTCGAGGATCGCCTCGCCGATTTCGAGATGCACCGCATGGCGCTTGATGACGGCGCGGTGCTCGAGAAGGGCTGCGTCTACGTGATCCCGCTGATGGAGCGGCTCGCCCTGCCCGGCGGCATCGCCGCGGTCGCCAATGCCAAGAGCTCGACCGGGCGGCTCGACCTGCTCACCCGCGTGATCACCGATGACGGCACCGAGTTCGACCGTGTGCCCGAGGGCTACACCGGACCGCTCTATGCCGAGATCTGCCCGCGCTCCTTTTCGGTGCTCGTGCGCCCCGGCATGCGGCTCAATCAATTGCGGCTGCGCCGGGGCCAGGCGGTGCTCACGGATGCCGAGCTGCGCGCGCTGCACGCGGATGAGGGGCTCGTCTCAGGGGGCACGCCCGTGATCGATGACGGGCTCGGCTTCTCCGTCGATCTGCGGCCCGCCGTGGGCGGCATCGTCGGCTACCGCGCGCGCCCGCATAGCGGGGTGATCGATCTCGACCGGATCGGCCAGTACGATCCGGCGGAATTCTGGGACAGGCTGCACGGGGCGCAGGGCCGCGTCATCCTCGATCCCGAGGCTTTCTATATCCTCGTCAGCCGCGAGGCGGTGCATATTCCGCCCGGCTACGCCGCCGAGATGGCGCCCTATCTCGCCATGGTGGGCGAATTCCGGGTCCATTACGCGGGGTTCTTCGATCCCGGCTTCGGCCATGCCCCCGCCGGCGGGGCGGGCGCGCGCGGGGTGCTCGAGGTGCGCTGCCGCGAGGCGCCCTTCGCGCTGGAGCATGGGCAGGTCGTGGGGCGGCTCGTCTATGAGCGCATGAGCGCCCCGCCGGAGGCGCTCTACGGCGCCGGACTCGGCTCGAACTACCAGGGCCAGGGGCTCAAGCTGTCGAAACATTTCCGCAGCCCGGCCGGCTGAGCCCGACTCAGCCCCCGTGACCGCCCTGCCCGCCGCTCTGCCCGCTGCCGGGGCCGGGGCCATTGTCCGGATCGGGGCCGCGGCGGTCCTTCACGCTGTCGCGCGTCTGGGGCGGCTGCTGGCGCGGCTGCTGACGCGGGGCCGCGCGGCGGCCGCCGCCGCCCATGCCGCGCATCCCGCGGCGAACTCCCTGGCGCATCACCTGGGAGATGAAGATTCGCACCAGCATGCTGATCATTCGGTTCATGGTTCAATCCTCGAACAGTTCGCTCTGGCCCTGCGGGCCGTCGTCATCGTCTCGCACCGCCACCGATCCCGGCGGCGGGCGGCGATCCAGCAGCCCGGCCGCGCGCAGCTCCGCGAGCCCGGGCAGGTCATGCGCGCTTTCGAGCCCGAAATGGTCGAGAAACGCCTGCGTGACCACGAATGTCACCGGCCGCCCCGGCGTGTTGCGGCGCCGGCCGAAGCGGATCCAGTCGAGCTCCAGGAGCTGATCGACCGTCCCGCGCGACAGCGCCACGCCGCGGATTTCCTCGATCTCGGTGCGCGTCACGGGTTGATGGTATGCGATGATGGCCAGCGTCTCAATCGCAGCGCGCGACAGCTTGCGGGTCTCCACGACCTCGTGATGCATCAGGAAGCCGAGATCCGGAGCGGTGCGGATCGCCCAGGCCTCGCCGATGCGCACGACCCGCACGCCGCGCCCCTCGTAACGCCGGCGCAGATGCTGCACCGCTTCGGCCGCGTCACAGCCCTCGGGCATGCGCGCGCCCATCTGCGCCGCCGTCAGCGGCTCGGCGCTGGCGAACAGCATCGCCTCGACCATGCGCTCCTGCTCGGCCATGGGGGGAATGCCGAACAGCGTCTCGGGCGGGGTATCCTCGGGCCCGCTCACCGGCGCGGACGAAGCTCGATGGGGGCGAAGGTGCCAACCTGGCGCAGCTCGATGGCGCCGGACTTGGCGAGTTCGAGCGCGGCGGCGAAGGTCGAGGCCGTGGCCGAGCGCCGGCGCTGGGGATCGGCGCGCCAGCCCTCGGGCAGGTAGCTTTCGAGCCGCGCCCAGTCGAGGCGCGCACCGAGCAGACCGCGCATGCGTTCGAGCGCGGCCTCCGGGCTGTAGATCGCGGTGCGGTCAAAGGCATAGGGACGAAACTCGTCGCGGGTGCGCAGCCGGGCATAGGCGCGCATCAGGTCGAGCAGCGTGGCGTCATGGCGGACTTCGCGGCTGCGCCCGACATGCTCGGGCATGCCGCGCGCGAAGACGTCGCGGCCGAGCCGGTCGCGCCCCATCAGCCGCCCAGCGGCGTCGCGCATCGCCTGCAGCCGCTCGAGCTGAAAGGCGAGATGGGCGGCCATCTCTGCGCCCGAGGGGCCCTCCTCGGCCGGGTCGGGCGGCAGCAGCAGCCGCGACTTGAGATAGGCCAGCCATGCCGCCATCACGAGGTAATCGGCGGCAAGCTCGATGCGCAGGCTGCGCGCGCGCTCGACGAAATCGAGATACTGCTCGGCGAGCTGCAGCACCGAGACGCGGCGCAGATCGACCTTCTGGCTGCGCGACATCGCCAGGAGCAGATCGAGCGGCCCCTCGAAGCCGTCCACATCGACGATCAGCGCCTCGGCGGCCATCCGGTCGGCCACCGTGGGGGCGGCGCCCTCGTCCCAGTCCGTCGCCTCGGGCATGCTCAGCCTCCGCACAGGTCCGAAAGTTCGGCCTCGAGCGCCGCGATGTCAAGCTCGTCGGGGGCCGCGCGGGCGGCAAGCGCGGCCGCGGCACGGCGTTCGCCCGCCCCGCCGAGCGTCCCGGCCGCCGCGATCACCTGCGCCATCTCGGCGCGGTCGCCGTTGCAGTGCAGCACGACATCGCAGCCCGCCGCGATCGCCGCGGCGCTGCGCGCGGCCATGTCGCCGACGAGCGCGCCCATCGCGATGTCGTCGCTCATCAGCAACCCGTCGAAGCCGAGCTCATCGCGGATCAGCGCGATCATCGCTGGGTCCGTCGTTGCCGGGGCCTCGGAGCCGAGCCCGCGATAGACGACATGCGCCGTCATCGCCATCGGAAGATCGGCGAGCGCGCGAAACGGGGCGAAATCCGTCGCGCGCAGGGTCTCGGGATCGGCCTCGACGATTGGCAGATCCGCGTGACTGTCGGCTACGGCGCGGCCATGGCCGGGGATATGCTTGAGCACGGGCAGCACGCCGCCCGCGGCGAGCCCGTCGGCGGCGGCGCGCGCGCGCAGAATGACGGCCGCGGCATCCGTGCCGTAGCAGCGATTGCGCAGGAAGGGGTGCGTGTTGGGCCCGGCGATATCGGCAAGCGGGGCGCAATCGACATCGATGCCGAGATCCGTGAGCTCGGCGGCGATGAGCCGGTAGCGCAGCCAGAATGCGCGGACGGGGTCGGCGCTGGCGGCGAGGTCGAGCGGCGGCGGCCAGGCGCGCCAATGCGGCGGGCCGAGGCGCTGAACGCGGCCCCCCTCCTGATCGATCAGGATCGGCGCCGCGCGCCCCACGGTCTCGCGCAGCTCGGCGGTGAGCGCGACGACCTGCGCCGGGTCCTCGACATTGCGCGCGAACAGGATGAAGCCCCACGGGTCCGCATCGCGAAAGAAGGCACGCTCGCTTTGGTCGAGGCGCGGGCCGGCGCAGCCGAGGATCGCCGCGCCCGCTGCCGTCACTGCGTGCGCACCGGAATGCAGCCCTGGCTTTGCGCTTGCAGTTCGGAGCAGAATTCTTCGGCGGCGGCGTAATCCTCGAAGCCGTGCACGCGCAGGCGGTAGGGGTTGGTTGCGGTGCCGACCTGCTGGATGACGCGCTCCTTGCCCGACATCGCGCCCGCGAACTCCGAGGTCAGCCGGTCCCATTCCTCGCGCGCGGCGTCCTCGTCGCCGAAATCACCCACCTGAACGAGCAGGCTGTCCGAGTCGAGATTGTCGCCATCGACGTCGGCGCCGGACCCGCCTGCGGAGGTGCTCGACGCGCTGGCGGCGGCGCGGCCGACGAGGTCGTCGCCCGGGCGCCGCGCGGGGCGCGGCGAGCTCTCGACTGCGTCGGAGACCTCGGGGGTGGGCGCGCCACTACGAGATTCCTGCAGCGCGGCCATGCTGCGCGCGACCTGCCGGGCGATGGCCTCGGCGGTCGCGTCCGCGGTGCTCGACGCGTCGGCATCGGGCGCGGGCAAGGCCGCAAGCTCGGCGGCGGGCATGTCCTCGAGGTCGAGCGCGAGGGGTTCGGGCGCCAGCGCGATGCGCTCGGGCACGGAGTCCGCCTCGCCGTCGGCGGCGACAGCATTCACCGCGAGGCCCTGATAGGCGGCCTGGGTGCCGCCGGGGTCGTCGGGCGCCTCGCGGGCGGGTCCCTCGATGGCGCGTACCACCGGCACGCCGCTGACGTCGCGCATCACCAGCTCGAAGCCCCAGATCGCCACGCCGATGACAAGCGACATCGAAACGACCGCGGCGCTCCAGTTCGCGGCCGACCGCCAGATGCCCGCTCCGGCCGCGGCAGAGACTTGATAATCCTGACTCATGCCTGCCCCATACCCACGCATCGGCGCGGGCCCCTTCACACTGCTCGCGCCCCGGGGCCGGCGCCTTTGTCAGCGCATCTCTTCGACCGGGGCAACGCCCAGAATACCAAGCCCGGCGGAAATGGCAACCGCGACGGCGCGCGCGAGCGCGATCTTGGCGCGGCTGGCCTCGGGGGCGTCCTCCTGCAGGAAGCGCAGCGCCGCATCGTCGTTGCCGCGGTTCCAGTGCGTGTGCAGCTCAGAGGCCAGATCGTGCAGGTAGAACGCGACGCGGTGCGGCTCGCCGGTGATCGCGGCGGTCTCGACGATGCGGGGCCATTCGGCGATGCGCCGGGCGAGCGCGAGCTCGGACTCGTGCGTCAGATGCGCCAGGTCGGCCTGCGCGAGGGCCGCGTCATCCACGGCGAGCCCGGCCTCGCGCGCCTTGCGCAGCACCGAGCAGACCCGCGCATGGGCGTATTGCACGTAGAAGACCGGGTTGTCCTTGGACTGTTCGAGCACCTTGTCGAAGTCGAAGTCGAGCGGCGCGTCGTTGCGCCGCGTGAGCATCACGAAGCGGGTGACATCGGCGCCGACCTCCTCGACCACGTCGCGCAGGGTGACGAAGGTTCCGGCGCGCTTGGACATCTTCATCGGCTCGCCGCTCTTGTAGAGGCGCACGAGCTGCATCAGCTTGACCTCGAGCGTCACGCGCCCCCGCGACAACGCCGACACCGCTGCCTTCATGCGCTTGACATAGCCGCCGTGATCGGCGCCGAAAACGTCGATCAGCAGATCGAAGCCGCGCGCGATCTTGTCGTGGTGATAGGCGATGTCGGGCGCGAAATAGGTCCAGCCGCCATCCGATTTCATCAACGGACGATCGACGTCGTCGCCGTGGGCGGTGGAGCGAAACAGCGTCTGCTCGCGCGGCTCCCAGTCCTCGGGCGTCTTGCCCTTGGGCGGCTCGAGCACTCCGCGATAGATCAGCTCCTGCTCGCGCAGCGTCTCGACAGCGGACTCGATGCGCCCGGTGCCGTAGAGCGACTTCTCCGAGAAATAGACATCCATCTCGACGCCGAGCGCCGCGAGGTCGGCGCGGATGCGTGTCATCATCCTGTCGGTGGCGAAATCGCGCACCGTCTCGAGCCAGTCGGATTCGGGTCGATCGAGGAAGGCGTCGCCATATTCGGCCTTGAGCGCCTCGCCGACCTCGATGAGATAGTCGCCCGGATAGAGCCCCTCGGCGATCTCGGGGGCGCGACCATGCGCCTCGCGGTAGCGCTCATAGGCCGAGCGCGCCAGGACATCGACCTGCGCGCCACCGTCATTGATGTAGTATTCGCGCGTGACGTCAAATCCCGCGAACTCCATCAGGCTGGCGAGCGCGTCGCCGAACACCGCGCCTCGGGTGTGGCCGACATGCATCGGCCCCGTCGGGTTGGCCGAGACGAACTCGACATTGACGCGCCGCCCCTGCCCGCGCGCGGAGCGGCCGAAACCGGCCCCCTGCGCGAGCACCGCGCGCAGGAGCTCGTGCCAGGCCGATGCCGCCAGGCGCAGGTTGAGAAAGCCAGGCCCCGCCACCTCGGCGGCGGCGATGCGCGGATCGGCGGCAAGGCGCTCGGCCAGCGCGCCCGCGATGTCGCGCGGCTTCATCCCGGCGGGCTTGGCGAGCACCATCGCGGCGTTCGTGGCCATGTCGCCATGCGCGGGATCGCGCGGCGGCTCGACAGTGACGTTCGCCATGTCGAGCCCGCCGGGCAGCGCCCCCTCGGCCTGCATGGCGGCGAGCGCCTCGTTCACGAGGGCGTGGATTTCTGTGAAAAGGTTCATCGCGGTCCCTTCCTGATCGGGCGCGGGTTTAGCATGGCGGGGTGCGGGGTCAACGGGTGGCCGCCGTGGCATGCGCCTGCAGTGCGAAGCGGTCGGTCATGCCCGCGACGTAATCGCCAACCAGCCGGGCGCGGGCGGCCTCGTCGGCGCCGTCATCGCGCCAGCCTTCGGGCATGGTTTCGGGCCGGGCCATGAAACGATCGAACAGGTCATGGACCACGCGGGTCGCGCGGGCGCGCTCCTCGACGACCTTCGGCGCGCGGTACATGCGCTGAAACAGGAAATCGCGCAGCTGTTGCAGCTCGCCGCGCAGCCCGGAGGAGAAATCGACGATCGGCGCGGGATGGGCGCGCACCGCCGCGGCGCTGTCGGGGGCGGCGGTCGCGCTGCGGGCGCGGGCGGTGGCGATCACGTCCTCGACCATCGCCCCGAAGACCCGGCGCAGCGCCTCGTGGCGCCGCCGGCCCGCATCGAGCCCGGGATAACGCGCATCGACATCGGCGTAGGCCGGCGCGACGATGGGCAGGGCCGCAACCTCCGCATCGGTGAACAGCCCCGCGCGCAGCCCGTCCTGCAGGTCGTGATGATTATAGGCGATGTCGTCGGCGACGGCAGCGACCTGCGCCTCGGCGCCCGAATGTGTGTCGAGCTCGAGATCGTGCAGCGCGCTGTATTCGGCGAGCGCATGGGGCAGCGGCGGCGCGACGGGCCCGTTATGCTTGGCCAGCCCCTCCAGCGTCTCCCAGCTCAGATTGAGGCCGTCGAACTCGGCGTAATGGCGCTCCAGCGTGGTCACGATGCGCAGCGCCTGGGCGTTGTGATCGAAGCCGCCGAAGGGGGCCATGCGCTCGGCGAGGGCCTCCTCGCCGGTATGGCCGAAGGGGGTGTGGCCGAGATCATGGGCGAGGGCCACGGCCTCGGTCAGGTCGGTGTCGAGGCCGAGCACCCCGGCGATGGTGCGCGCGACCTGGGCGACCTCGATGGAGTGGGTCAGCCGGGTGCGGTAATAATCGCCCTCATGCTCGACGAAGACCTGCGTCTTGTGCTTGAGGCGGCGAAAGGCAGAGGAATGGATGATGCGGTCCCGGTCGCGCTGGAAGGCGGAGCGGAAGGTGCTGATCGCCTCCGGGTGGAGCCGGCCGCGGCTGCGGGCCGGGTCGCTTGCATGGGGGGCCGTCATCGCTTGCGCCTCCTCGGGTTGCGGGCCACGCCTGCGCAGCCTCTAGCGCATCACGCCGCCGCGCGCACCCATTCGCGCGCGCAACGCCGCGCCTTGCCGGGCCGGGGGTTGATGCGTATCTTGCAGGGCAATCGCAATGGTGAACCGGACCCCATGATGGATATCAGCATTCCCCCGAAAGTCACCGACCGCGCCTTCGCGCAGCTCGCCACGATCAACGACAGCGCTCCCGAGCCAAAGGCGCTGCGCGTCGGCGTGAAGGGTGGCGGCTGCTCGGGCTTCGAATACGACATCCGGCTCGACGCGCCGGCCGCGGACGATCTCGTTCTGGAGAAGGACGGTCAGAAGGTGCTGGTCGATCCGGTGTCGCTGCCGTTTCTGGCGGATGCGACGATCGACTTCACGGAGGAGCTCATCGGCGCGCGCTTCACCATCGACAATCCCAACGCGTCAAGCTCCTGCGGCTGCGGGACGAGCTTCTCGATCTGAGGATCACTCGGCGGCTTTCGGCGGCGCGGCCTCGGCGGCGACCTCGTCCTCGAGATCGACGCCGCGCTTTTTCGCCGAGCTAAGCACCGCATGCTGAAGCTTCTTGTGGCGGTGCAGCAGGCGGCGAAAGCGCGGCTCGTCGAGGGTCAGCAGGATGCACGGCGTTATCGCGGTGACCTGGGCCTGCCGGCGGCGTTGCTTGAGCATGGCGAGCTGGCCGAACATGTCGCCGCGCCCGAGGCGCTGCTTGTGGCCGGCCCATTCCATCTCCACCGCGCCGGAGGCGATGAAGAAGATGCGCCGCGGCTCGTCGCCGCGCCTGAACAGCACGTCGTCGGGCGCGGCATAGACCGTCACGAGCGCGCGGGCCAGACGCTTGCGGACCGACTCGTCCATCTCGCGAAACAACGGGAACCGGCGCACGAGCTCGGTCTTCTGCACCGCGAGGTCGAGCCGCGGGCGCTTTTCGGTGCGCGCTCGGTCGCGCGCGATCCGTGCGGTCAGCCGGGTGTGAAGCTCCGCACCGATGAGCCCGTCTTCGAGAAGCTGGTCGTATTCGCGCTCCTCGAGACGCAGCGCGGTGCGGCGGATGAAGCGGCGCTCGAGCTGCTCGGAATAGCCCGGAAACTGAAGCCGCATCCCCTCGAGAGCGGCCTCGGCGGTCTCCTCGCGCCGCTCCAGCACCTCGTGGAGAAGATCCGCCACACGCTTGCCGTGGATGCGGCGGATCTTGCCGTCGATATAGCCGTGCAAATCGCTCAGGATCATGCGCTGGTTGAGGATCATCTCGAAGCGGTCCGCCGACAGCCGCGCCAGCGGCCACGAGATCATGAGCCGGTTGTGCAGGAACACGACGAAGCGGTAATCGCGCCCCTCGCCAAGGCTGAGCCGCCCCGCGCGGCGGTACTCGGTGCGCCCGCCCAGCCGGGTGCGCTCGATGAGGCGATCGGCATCGGAGAGCATCCGCTCGACGAGGCGGGTGGAGAGGATCTGCTGGCGGAAATGCTCGAGGATGAGATCGCGCTCGCGCCCGGCCAGCGCCACGAGGCCGAGCGTGATGCGGTCGCGGTCGAGGATCGCGGCGCCGGCCTCGGCGGCCCGGCGCGCCGCTTCGAGGCGTTCGCCGAAGGTCTTGGCCTCCGAGCGCACCGTCTCGTGATTGAGGATATTACTGCGCGCGGTCTCGGAGACGGCCTCGCGCACATTCTGCAGCGCCACCGCGATGACCTGGTTCGACAGCGCCGAGTCGAGCGGCCCCAGCCGGTCCAGCCCGAGCTTGCGGATCACCCAGCGCAGCGTGGTCCCCTGCACCAGCAGCGTAAAGAGCGTGAAGCCGGTGGCGAGGATGCCGACGAGGCGCTTGGTCTCGTCGGTCACCAGCGGGCTCTCCGTCACCGCCAGCGCCAGCGCCAGCGTGACCGCTCCGCGCAGCCCGCCCCACAGGATCGCGATGCGAAACGGCACCTCGATCTGCGGCGACAGCCACATTGCGCGCAGAAGCGGCAGCAGCCCGAACAGGATCACCACCCGCGCCGCGATCGCCGCGACAGTCACCGTCGCGACGAGGCCCACATCGTTCCACTGCACATCCCCCAAAAGCCGGGGGATCAGCAGCGCCGCGAGCACGAAGATGAGCGACCCCGCCCAATGGGCCAGCAGATCCCACATCTCGCGCAGATAGGTCCAGCTGCCCGGCGAGAGCCGCCCCGGCCCGGTCAGGTTAAGCGTCATGCCCGCCGCCACGACCGCGATCACGCCCGACGCCCCGAGCCCCTGCTCGGCGCCGATATAAGCGAGATACGGCAGCGCGACGCTCAGCGAGACCTGCGCGAGCGGATGATTGGGCAGCCAGCACATCACGCTCAGCCAGATCCGCGCGAGCAGCCAGCCCGTGAGCGCCCCGCCGAGCACGAGCACCGGCACCTGCCCGATCGCCTCCGACAGCGTCGGATCCGGCACGCCATGCATCACGAAGGTCAGGAACACCCCGAACAGTGCGATCGCCGCGGCGTCGTTGAGCAGGCTCTCGCCCTCCACGATCCGCGTCAGCCGGCGCGGTGCGGAAATGTCGCGAAAGATGCTCACCACTGCCGACGGGTCGGTCGTCGAGACGATCGCCCCGATGAGCAGGCACACCACGAGCGGGATCGTGCTGACCCAGGCAAGCGCGTAGCCCACCGCCAGCGTCGCCACCAGCACCGCCACGACCGCGAGGGTCAGGATCGGCACCCAGTCGTCGAGCATCCGTCGCAGGTTGAGCTTGAGCGCGACCTGAAACAACAGCGTGGGCAGGAAGACATAGAGGAATACATTGGACCGGATCGGCAATTCGAGGATTGCCCGCGCCGCCGGGTTGAGCACATCGGTCACCTGCGTGGTGAGCGCGATGGCCGCCGCGCCCCCGATCAGCATCCCCATGACCGCGAGGATCACGGTGTAGGGCAGACGCAACCGCGCCGCGAGCGGCTGGCTCAGTGCGATGATGACGAAAAGCGTCGCGACAAGTGCGACGAGGCCGATGACGTTCATTCACCAAGCATAGCCCGCGCGTGTGCGCGAGGAAAGCCCGCCACCCCGTGCAAAGCCGTGCCCGCGCGGGATTTTTGCCTGTCTGCTCGCGCAAGCGGCGGCGTCCGCGCTTGTGGGCATCGATGCGGCGCGCTACCAAGTCGGCGAGCCCGGGAGAGATCATGAAGATCGCCAGTTTCAACATCAACGGCATCAAGGCGCGGCAGGCGGCGCTGTGCGACTGGCTTGACGCGGCCGCGCCCGACGTCGTCGTGCTGCAGGAGATCAAGTCCGCCGATGAGGCCTTTCCCCGCGACCCGTTCGAGTCGCGCGGCTACAACCTCGCCGTGCACGGGCAGAAGGGCTTCAATGGAGTCGCGATCCTGTCGAAGCTGCGGCTCGAGGATGTCGTCCGCGGCCTGCCCGGCGACGACAGCGACGAACAGGCGCGCTGGATCGAGGCCACGGTCGTGGGCGCGCGCGCGGTGCGGATCTGCGGGCTCTACCTGCCCAACGGCAACCCGGCGCCGGGGCCGAAATACGACTACAAGCTCGCCTGGATGGACCGGCTGCGCGCGCGGGCGGTGGATCTTATCGCCAGCGAGGAGCCCGTGGTCATGGGCGGTGACTACAACGTTATTCCGCAGCCCGAGGACGCCGCCAATCCCGAAAAATGGCGCACCGATGCGCTGTTCCTGCCCGAAAGCCGCGCCGCGCTGCGCCGGATCCTGCATTTGGGGTTCACGGATGCGCTGCGCGTGCGCCATGCCGGGCCGGGCCACTACACCTTCTGGGACTACCAGGCCGGCGCCTGGCGGCGCAATGACGGCATCCGTATCGACCACATGCTGCTCAGCCCCCAGGCCGCCGATCTGCTGCGCGACTGCGCCGTCGACTCCGAAACCCGCGCCGGCGACAAGCCCTCCGACCACGCCCCCGTTCACGTCACCCTCGACGCCTGAGCGCACGCCCCCGCCGTTGATCCGGTCGCGCGCCGAAGGCGCGCCCGGCCCAACGCACCGCGCCGCGCAAGCGGCAAGGTGGGGCGGGAGCCCCCTGCCCCCGGGCCTCAAGACCTCACATCTGCCGCGTCACGTCATGGCCGTAAAGCCAGTCCAGCCGCCGCAGCGGCGCGTCCGGTGCGATCCGCGCCCCGACCCGCAACAGCGCATGCGCCAGCGGCCGCAGCGGCGCGCGCAGGTGGTAGGCGCGCGCATTGCGCTCGGCCACCGCCACGATGCGCCGCGCCCGCCCCATCCGCGCCGCCTGGTAGGCTGCCAGCGCCGCCTCGGCATCCCCCGTCGCGTCGAGCTGCGCGGCCAGCACCCAGGCATCCTCGAGCGCCATGTTCGCGCCCTGCGCCATGAAGGGCAGCGTCGGGTGCGCCGCATCCCCGGCGAGCGCCGCCTGCCCGCCCGCATGCCAGCGCGGCGCAACCTCATGGCGAAACAACCCCCACAGATTGACAGTCTCGACCCGCGCGAGCCAATCCTGAACGCGCGGCCCGAAGCGCGCGAACGCCCGGCGCAGGTTTTCCGGATCGTCGTGGTGATGCCAGCCCTCGGCCGCCCAGCCGCGCCGCTCCTCGACGGCGACGATGTTGCGCGCCGCGCCGCCGCGAAGCGGGTAGCTCACGAGATGCCGCCCCGGTCCCATATGCACCTCGGCGACAGCGGCGGGCGCGCCGGCCTCGGGGATCACCGCGCGCCACGCCACCTGCCCGGTGAAGCGCGGCGCCTTCGCCCCGCCGCCGAGCGCCGCGCGCAGCACCGAATGCAGCCCGTCCGCCCCGATCACGAGCCCGGCGGCGCGTCTCGTCGTCCCGTCGAGCTGCACGCTGTCCGGCGCAACGGCGACGCGGTGCACCCGCTCGCCGAGCACGATATCGACCCCGGCCGACCGTGCCGCGCGCTCCAGCAGCGCGATCAGATCGGCGCGATGGACGAGCCAGTACCCCGACGCGTGGCCGTGGCGCTCGAGATCGAAGCGTAGCACCGCGCCGCCGCGCGGCCCGTCGCGCAGCTCCACCGCCTCGGCCGGCAGGGCCACCGCGCGCAGGGCCTCCTCCTGCCCGAGCGCGCGCAGCACTTTGGCACCGTTCGGGCTGATCTGGATGCCCGCACCGACCTCGACGATCTCGGGCGCCTGCTCCAGCACCGTGACCCCCGCGCCGCGCCGCGCAAGGGCCGTCGCCGCCGCAAGCCCCGCGACCCCGCCGCCCAGCACCGTGATCTCGCGTCCCTTCAGCATCGAACCGCCCCATGAAAAACACCGGGGCGCGCGCCCCGGTGCGGATCCTTCACGCGCTGTGGCGGCGCCGATCAATCGTCGCGATGCACCTTTTCGCGGCGCTCGTGCCGCTCCTGCGCCTCGAGCGACATGGTCGCGATCGGGCGCGCATCGAGCCGCTTGAGCGAAATCGGTTCGCCGGTGACCTCGCAGTAGCCGTACTCGCCGTCCTCGATCCGGCGCAGCGCCGCGTCGATCTTGGCGACCAGCTTGCGCTGGCGGTCCCGGGTGCGCAGCTCGATCGCGCGGTCGGTCTCTTCGGAGGCACGGTCAGCGACGTCGGGAATGTTGCGCGCGCCGCGTTCCTGCAACCCTTCGAGCGTCTCGCGCGAGCCGTCGAGAAGCTCATGCTTCCACTTGAGCAGCTTGCGGCGGAAATATTCGAGCTGACGCTCGTTCATGAACGGTTCGTTTTCGGCCGGACGATAGTGTTCCGGCAGAAACACCTCCTGCTTCATCTGCTGGTCTCCCTGCTGAGCGGAGCTTCGGGCGAATTCCTCGTCGTGAAAAACCTTGCTGGCAGTCATTCGGCACCTCTCTGGCGCTGCCATTACCCGATGGACCCGCGCTTGTCACTAGGGCGCGAACGCGCTTGCGGCCATTTTTCGGCCCGGTTAAGCTCACGTGAAATCCACCAACGAACCCCAAAGCATCATTATGAAATTTTCCTCAACCGACTCCTATGTCGCGAGCCATGATCTGAGCGTCGCGGTCAACGCGGCGGTAACGCTCGAGCGCCCGCTGCTGGTCAAGGGCGAGCCCGGCACCGGCAAGACCGAGCTCGCGCGCGAGGTGGCGTCGGCGCTCGGCCTGTCGATGATCGAATGGCACATCAAGTCCACCACGCGCGCCGCGCAGGGGCTCTACGAGTATGACGCCGTCAGCCGGCTGCGCGACAGCCAGCTCGGCGATCCGCGAGTCGCGGATGTGGCCAACTACATCCGCAAGGGCAAGCTCTGGCAGGCCTTCGAGCAGGATGAACGCTCCGTGCTGCTCATCGACGAGATCGACAAGGCCGACATCGAGTTTCCCAACGACCTGCTGCAGGAACTCGACCGGATGGAGTTCTTCGTCTACGAGACCGGCGAGACGATCCGCGCGCGCCACCGCCCCGTCGTCATCATCACCTCCAACAACGAAAAGGAGCTGCCGGACGCCTTCCTGCGCCGCTGCTTCTTTCACTACATCGCCTTTCCCGATGCCGAGACGCTCAAGCGCATCGTCGAGATGCATTTTCCCGGCATCAAGCCCGCCCTTCTCACCGCGGCGCTGACACAGTTCTACGAGCTGCGCGAGGTGCCCGGCCTCAAGAAACCGCCCTCGACCTCGGAGGTGCTCGACTGGCTCAAGCTGCTGCTCGCGGAGGATCTCGGCCCCGAGGATTTGCGCGGCGACGGCAAGAGCGCCCTGCCCCGCTTGCACGGCGCGCTGCTCAAGAACGAGCAGGACGTGCATCTGTTCGAGCGCCTCGCCTTCATGGCGCGGCGCGGCACCCGCTGAGGAGACCGCCCATGCCCCGCCCGCCCGTCACGATCCGCCCGCTCGCCGCCGCCGACGAGCCCGTCTGGCGCACGCTCTGGACGGGGTATCTCGACTACTACGAGACCCGCGTGAGCGAGGAGGTCTACGCGACGACCTTCGCGCGGCTGATGGGCGACGCGCCCTATGATCCGGTCGGGCTCGTGGCCGAGGCGGAGGGCGATGTGGTCGGCCTCGTGCATTACCTCATGCACCGCCACACCTGGAAGATCGAGAATATCTGTTACCTGCAGGATCTCTATACCGCGCCCGAGGCGCGCGGCCGCGGTGTCGGGCGCGCGCTGATCGAGGCGGTGTATGCCGCGGCGGATGCGGCCGGGACGCCGTCGGTCTACTGGACGACGCAGGAGTTCAACTATGCCGGGCGGATGCTCTATGACAAGATCGGCGTGAAGACCCCCTTTATCAAGTATGCCCGCCCCTGAGCGGCACGGCACTCGACACCCCGGCACGGGCGCGCTAAGGCGCGGCCAAACGGAGGGACGCGCGCAATGATCGTGATCATCGGGCTGATCGGCGGTGCAGCTCTGGGCTGGTGGCAGGCCGGACGGCGCGGCGGCAACCGCAAGGACCAAGCGCAATACGCCGCCGTCTACGCGATCATCTTCGCGCTGATCGGCCTCGTGCTGACCGTGGTGATCGAGCGGATGCTCTGACGCCATGTTCCTGCCCTTCTTCGAGACCCTGCGCCGCCACGATGTCCCGGTGAGCCTGCGCGAGTATCTCGCCTTTCTGGAGGGGATGCGCGCGGGGCTCGTCACCTACGACATCGAGGGCTTCTACTTCCTCGCCCGCGCCGCGATGGTCAAGGACGAGCGCCATATCGACCGCTTCGACCGCGCCTTCGCGGCGAGCTTCAAGGGGCTCGAGGATATCGACACCGGCGCGGTGCTCGAGGCGCTCGAGCTGCCGAGCGACTGGCTCGAGACGATGGCCGAGAAGCATCTGAGCGACGAGGAGAAAGCCGAGATCGCGGCCATGGGCGGCTTCGACAAGCTCATGGAGACGCTGCGCGAGCGCCTGCGCGAGCAGACCGGGCGCCACGAGGGCGGCAATAAGTGGATCGGCACGGCGGGCACCTCGCCCTTCGGCGCCGATGGCTACAACCCCGAGGGCGTGCGCATCGGGCAGGACCGATCGCGCCATCGCCGCGCCGTCAAGGTCTGGGACCGGCGCGAGTTCCGCAATTTCGACGACGGCGTCGAGCTCGGCACCCGAAACATCAAGGTCGCGCTCAAGCGCCTGCGCCGATGGGCGCGTGACGGCGCGGCCGAGGAGCTCGACCTCGACGCCACGATCCGCTCCACGGCCGAGCAGGGCTGGCTCGATGTGCGCACCCGCCCGGAGCGGCGCAACGCGGTGAAGGTGCTGCTGTTTCTCGATGCGGGCGGCTCAATGGACCCGCATGTGCGCCGGGTCGAGGAGCTGTTCTCGGCGGCGCGCGCCGAGTTCAGGAACCTCGAGCATTACTATTTCCACAATTGCCTCTACGAGTATGTCTGGCGCGACAATCGGCGCCGCTTCGACGCGCGCGTGCCCACGCGCGAGGTGCTCAACACCTACGGCCCGGACTGGAAATGCATCATCGTCGGAGACGCGGCGATGTCACCCTACGAGATCCTGTTTCCGGGCGGGGCCAACGAGCACTGGAACGCGGAGGCCGGGCAGGTCTGGCTCGAGCGGTTGCGGCTGCAATGGCCCGACCATGCCTGGATCAACCCGACGCCCGAGCAGCACTGGGACATGACGCAGTCGATCACGATGCTGCGGGATCTCTTCGAGGGGCGGATGTATCCGATGACGCTCGCCGGGATCGGCGGCGCCGTGCATGCGCTCGGGCGCTGAGCCGGAGGCGCGAGGGGCCCCGCAGCGACGTTGCGTCCCTTTCGGCGAAGATTAAGCAGGACGCAGGCCTTGTTATAGCAATCGGTGCAATGATAACCATGTAACCAAGATCATATCCAACGGGAGAAACGAAGAATGGCCACCGAACCAAAGCAATCCATTGGCGACAGAATAGACTCCTTTCAACCCTCCAAACCGATGCTGGTCTGGGCCTTCGTCGCAGGGGCCGTAATCGCCGTGGGTGCGGGCTTCACGCTGGGCGGATGGGTGACGCAATCCACCGCCGAGGAGATGCGTGACGATGCGCGCTTCGAGCTCGCCGGCGCGGTCTGCGTGGACAATTTCCTGAGCATGACCGACACTCAGGCCCAGCTCGAGCAGCTCCAGACCATCCGCAGCGCCTTCCAGCGGCGGCAGTTCATCGAGGCGGGCGGCTGGGCGACGATGCCGGGCGAGGACACGGCCGCGCGACGCACCGCGGAAATCTGCGCGCGCGCCCTCGCCGATGTGCAGATCGATACCCTCGTGGACGAGGAAATCGCCGACGAGGTCGCCGAAGAGATCGAGGCGATCGAGCAGATCGAGGAAGACGCCGAAGACCTCGCCGATCAGTAAGACCGACGGCGCGACACCGCCACGCGGCCCCGGCGCGATCGGGGCCGCGAATACCGGGCCGGCTCACGGCCATTTGACCCAGATCAAGGAACCCTGACCCCCCGAATGCGATCGCTTGGTAATCGCAGCATCCGTGCTGCATCGCGCAACGACTCGAGGGACAGCGATGACGCGTTTTCATTTTCGATCGACACTCATTCCGCTCGCAGGCGCCGTGCTGATCGGCACCGCCGGGGTGGCCGCCGCCGATAATGACGATCTGGCGGACTACATGGACATGTTCGAGCCGCTTCCGGCGATGCCGCCGCTTCCGGCCGACAACACGATGACGCCCGAGAAGATCGAGCTCGGCAAGATGCTGTTCTTCGAGCCGCGCATTTCCGCGAGAGGCACGATCAGCTGCGCGACCTGCCACAACCCCGCGCTCGGCTGGGCCGACCGGATCGACCGGTCGGTGGGCCATGACGGCCAGGTGGGGCTGCGCAACACGCCCACGGTGCTCAACTCCGGCTTTCTCGAGGCGCAGTTCTGGGACGGGCGCGAGCCCGACCTCGAGGGCCAGGCGCTCGGCCCGATCGAGGCCGATGACGAGATGGCAATGAATCTCGACGACGCGATCGAGCAGCTCAACGAGTTCGAGGAATACAACGAGCATTTCCGCGCCGCCTTCCCCGAGAGCGACGGCGAGATCACCGGCGAGAACATGGCCCAGGCCATGGCCGCCTTCCAGCGCACGCTCAACACCCCGAACTCGCCCTTCGACCGCTTCCTGCGCGGCGACCGCCAGGCGATGAGCGACGATCAGGTCGAGGGCATGAAGCTGTTCGTCGACAGCGGCTGCGTAGCCTGTCACAACGGCCCGGCGCTCACCGACAGCCGGTTCTACGAGTTCGACCTGCCGGGGCCGACCGACGAGGGCCGCTTCGTCGTCACCGGCGACGAGGCCGACCGCAACCACTTCCGCACGCCCACGCTGCGCAACGTGGCGGTCACCTATCCCTACTTCCACAATGGCAGCATCTCGGATCTCGGCGAAGCCATCAACCTGATGGGCGAGCAGATGCTCGGCACCGAGTTCGAGGATGACGAGCTCGAGAAGCTGGTGGCCTTCATGCACGCGCTGACCGGCGAGATGCCGCAGATCACGCCGCCGGCCCTGCCCTGACACGCACCGGACCGGCCCACCCCCGCGGCGGGCCGGTTCCTGACCGAAGGCCCTCGATGCCCCGATACCGCTTTTCCGAGCCGCCCGCGCGGCTGATCACCCCAAAGAGCGTCCTTTTGAACCGCCGCAGCGTCATGGCCGGGATGGGCGCGGCCGGGCTCGCCGCCGGGCTGCCGCGGGCCGGACGCGCCGACAGCCTCGACGCCGAGCCCTGGCCCGACTCCACCGACGACACGCAGACCAGCTACGAGGTCGCCACGGGTTACAACAATTTCTTCGAGTTCGGCACCTCCAAGGAGGACCCGGCTGAGCACGCGCACCGGCTCGAGACCGATCCCTGGAGCGTCGAGGTCAGCGGCCATGCCCACGCGCCCGGCGAAATCGGGATCGAGGACATCCTGTCGGATTTTGACCTCGAAGAGCGCGTCTACCGGCACCGATGTGTCGAGGCATGGTCCAAGGTGGTCCCCTGGATCGGCTTTCCACTCAAGGACCTGCTCGCGCGCTTCGATCCGACTTCGGATGCGAAATATGTCGAGTTCGAGACCCTTTACGACCCCGATCAGATGCCCAACCAGGAGGGCGACGACATCGACTGGCCCTACCGCGAGGGGCTGCGCATGGACGAGGCGATGCACCCGCTCACCCTGCTCGCCGTGGGCATGTATGGCGAGGTGATGCCCAACCAGAACGGCGCGCCGATCCGGCTCGTGGTACCATGGAAATACGGCTTCAAGTCGATCAAGTCGATCGTGAATATCCGCCTCGTCTCCGAGCGCCCCGTCTCGAGCTGGGAGGCGCGCGCGCCGCGCGAATACGGCTTCTATGCCAATGTGAACCCCGAGGTGCGTCATCCGCGCTGGCACCAGGCGACGGAGCGGCGGCTGCATGATGGCGGCCGCATCGCCACCGAGAAATTCAACGGCTACGGTGAGGAGGTCGCGCATCTCTACGAGGGCATGGACCTGACCGAGAACTTCTGATGCGGGGCACGCCGGCGCGGCTGATCTACTGGGCGGCAGCGCTCGGCGGCGCGCTTCCGGGGCTGTGGCTGTGGTGGCACTGGCAGGCCGGCGCACTCGGCGTGGTGCCCGACGAGGCACTGCTGCACCAGACGGGGCGCTTCGGGCTGATGTTCCTGATGGCGACGCTCGCGGTGGGATTCGCGCATTTCCTCACCGGCTGGGTGCCGCTTTTCGCGGCGCGGCGCCCGCTCGGGGTCTGGACCTTTCTCTACGCGCTGTCGCATGCGCTGATCTGGGGGTGGTTCGATCAGGCGGGCATGATCGAATTCATACTAATGGAAATCAGGGAGATGCGCCATGTCCAGCTCGGCCTCGCGGCGCTGGTGCTGATGGCGCCGCTGGCGTTGACCTCCTTCAACGCCGCGCAGCGGGTGATGACGCTGCGCCGCTGGAAATGGCTGCATCTGCTGACCTGGCCGGCCGCTGTGCTGGCGCTCATCCATGCCTGGAGCGTGGCACGCTTCGACGCGCCGCTGGTCACGGCGATGGCGGCCGCGCTCATCGTGATGATGCTCACGCGATTGTTCGCATTGTGGCGCAGGCGCGAATAAGGCCGCCCCGATTGCGCTCTTGATCGCGGGGGCTGGGCGCGGCATGTCAGTGCCATGAGCAATACCCGTTTTGCCGGGGCCGAACCCACGCGCCCCAACGCCCCCGTCCTGCTCTGGCTGGTCGGGATCACCGCGCTGCCCGAGATCGTGCTCACGCTCACCGGGGGCGGCCTGTTCGGCATGGGCAATCTGCGCAACGTCGCGATGATGTATGGCGCGTTCTGGAACGGGATCTTCCATGGCTGGCAGCCGGTCTATACCGGGCAGCGCGAGATCATGTTCGTCACCTATGCGCTCCTGCATGGCGGGCTGATGCATCTCGTGGCCAACATGGTGGTGGTGCTTGCGCTCGGGGGCATCGCGGTGGTGCGGCTCGGGCAGTGGGGGTTCCTGCAGCTCTATGTCTTCAGCGCGATCGGCGGCGGCGCGGCCTATGCCCTCATCGCCACAAGCACGAGCCCGATGGTCGGCGCCTCGGGGGCGGTGTTCGGGCTCATCGGCGCATGGAAATACTGGGACTGGCAGCATCGCCGCGCTATGGGCGCGCCGATGGGGCCGCTTGTGCGCCAGCTCATCGGGCTTGCCCTGCTCAATGTGATCCTTTGGCTTGCGCTTTCCGGACTTCTGGCCTGGGAGGCGCATCTGGGCGGCTTCATCGTCGGCTGGGCCTTCGCGGCTGCGGTCACACCGCCACTGCGCCGGATGGCTTGAGCTTCCATCGCATGATTCCGGCGTCGGCGCATCGATCGGAGGCCCGGCCGTGAGCGATCCCACCGTCCTGCTCGTCTTCGTCGCGGCCATGATCACCGCGCTCGCCACGGGGTTCGGCGCGCTGCCGCTTCTGGCGGCGAAGGTGCGCGAGGGAAGCTGGCAGGCGACGGGCAATGCTGTCGCGGCGGGGCTGATGATCGCGGCGAGCGTGAGCCTCGTGCAGGAGGGCTACGAATTCAGCGCCGGGCGCACCCTCATCGGCATCGTCGCCGGGCTCGGCGCGATCATGCTCGCCAAGCGCTGGCTCGACGGCACCGGCGAGCTGTCCATCGCCAATGCGAAGGGCGCGGATGCCGCGAAGATCGTGCTCATCGTCGGGGTGATGACGATCCATTCCTTCGCCGAGGGCATCGGCGTGGGGGTGGCCTATGGCGGCGGGCGCGAGCTGGGCGATTTCATCACCATCGCCATCGCGCTGCACAATGTCCCCGAGGGGCTTGCCATCGCGCTGATCATGGTGCCGCGCGGCGCCTCGGTGTTCAGCGCGGCGATGTGGAGCATCTTCTCGAGCCTGCCGCAGCCGCTTCTGGCGGTGCCGGCGTTTCTGTTCGTGCTCGCCTTCGAGCCGTGGCTGCCCTTCGGGCTGGGGCTCGCGGCGGGGGCGATGCTGTGGATGGTGCTCGCCGAGCTTCTGCCCGAGGCCAACCGCAGCGCGCGCCCGCAGACCACCGCCGCGGTCGCCACGCTCGCCTTTGCGGCGATGATGGGGATCACGCTGCTGATCTGACCTTGCCCCGCCCCCGCCATGCGCCCTATGTCCACGCCGATACGCAGGAGGCTCACATGCAATCCACCCCCCTACGACTTCGCGAGGACGAGACCGGCGCCGGCGGCTTCGGCGATCTTCCGGAATGGGATCTGAGCGATCTCTACACCGCACCCGACGCACCCGAGGTCGCGCGCGATCTCGACTGGCTGCGCGAGGAGTGCAAGGCCTTCGCCGCCGAATACGAGGGCCGGCTCAGCGGGCTCGACGCGGCCGCGATGCTCGGCTGCGTGCGCCGCTATGAGCGCATCGAGCAGGTCGCGGGGCGGCTGATGTCCTATGCCGGGCTGCGCTATCAGCAGGCGACCACTGACCCCGCGCGCGGCAAGTTCCTCGCCGACACCCAGGACCGGGTGACCGACGACACCACGCCGCTCGTGTTCTTCTCGCTCGAGCTCAACCGGATCGAGGAGGCGGCGCTCGACGCGCTCTTTGCCGCCGATGCCGAGCTCGCGCGCTACCGGCCCTGGTTCGACCGCCTGCGCGCGATGCGCCCCTACCAGCTCTCCGACGAGCTCGAGAAATTCCTGCACGACCAGTCCACCGTGGGCGCGGCGGCGTGGAACCGGCTCTTTGACGAGACGCTGGCGGGGATGAGCTTCGAGGTGCAGGGTGAGGACCTCGCGATCGAATCCACGCTCAACCTGCTGACCGATCATGACCGCACCCGCCGCGAGGCGGCCGCGCGGGCGCTCGCGCACAAGTTCGGCGAGAATATCCGGCTGTTTTCGCGCGTGCACAACACGCTGGCCAAGGAGAAGGCGATCGAGGATCGCTGGCGCGGCATGCCCACGCCGCAGACCGGACGCCATCTCGCAAACCATGTCGAGCCCGAGGTCGTGCAAGCGCTGCGCGACGCGGTCGTGGACGCCTATCCGCGGCTGTCGCATCGCTACTACAAGCTCAAGGCGCGCTGGATGGGGCTCGAGACGTTGCAGGTCTGGGACCGCAACGCCCCCCTGCCCTTCGAGCCGCAGAAATCCTATGACTGGGACAGCGCGCGGCGCATCGTCAGCGACGCCTATTCCGGATTCTCGCCGCGCCTTGCCGAGCTGGCCGAGCCTTTTTTTGACCGCGGCTGGATCGATGCGGGCGTCAAGCCGGGCAAGTCCCCCGGCGCCTTCGCGCACCCCACCGTCACCGACGCGCATCCCTATATCCTGCTCAATTATCTCGGCAAACCGCGCGACGTGATGACGCTCGCGCATGAGCTCGGCCACGGGGTCCATCAGCGCCTTGCGGCCGGTCAGGGCGAGCTTCTGTCATCGACGCCGCTGACGCTGGCGGAGACGGCAAGCGTTTTCGGCGAGATGCTGACCTTCCGCAGCCTGCTGGCGCGCGCGGGCACCGACGCCGAGCGCAAGACCCTGCTCGCCGGCAAGGTCGAGGACATGATCAACACCGTCGTGCGCCAGATCGCCTTCTACGATTTCGAGTGCAAGCTGCACGCCGCACGCGCCGAGGGCGAGCTGACCCCCGAGGACATCAACGCGCTGTGGATGAGCGTGCAGGCCGAGTCGCTCGGCCCCGTCTTCGAGTTCATGGACGGCTACGAGAGCTTCTGGGCCTATATCCCGCATTTCGTGCACGCGCCGTTCTATGTCTATGCCTATGCCTTCGGCGACGGGCTCGTGAACGCGCTCTACGCCGTCTACGAGGAGAGCGGCGCGGAGTTCGAGGGCAAGTATTTCGAGATGCTCGAAGCCGGTGGCTCCAAGCACCACCGCGAGCTGCTCGCCCCGTTCGGGCTCGACGCGTCCGACCCGGCCTTCTGGCAAAAGGGGCTCGGCATGATCGAGCGCATGATCGACGAGCTCGAGGCGATGGAAGACTGAAGCGCCCTGGCCGCGCCGGAACCCGGCGCGGCACGGTTGCCTGCGGTCAGCCCGCGTCGACCTCGGGCTGCTCGATCGTCTCTTCGGTCACCTGCGCGGGCAGATCCTCGGCGCTCATGCCAACGATCCGCGCGGCACAGAGCTGCGCGACATCGCGGCCGACCGACTCCGCCCCCGGCATCAGAGCCCAGGGCTGACCCTCGACGAACTGGCGCTGGCGGAACCCGCTCATTTCCGAGATCTGCTGGTGCTGCTCGAGCGCGGCGGGAGAGCTGCGGAAATTCTCCTCGCAGATCGCCGCGGCCAGCTCGGCATGGCCCTGGTTGCGGGCCTCATTCGCCATGTCTTCCGCGGTCCCGCCGGTGACCCAGCCGAGGCCGAAGAAGCCCGCCGCCATGGTGAGCGCACTCGCCCCCACCGCGGTCCAGACCATCGCCGGAATGGTCGGCTCATAGTTCTTGATCGTGTCGATGAAACCCATGGATACCTCCGTTGGCAATTTCTTGCTCGGCAATTTTCTGCCGATAAGGCAATGTGGCGCGCCTGCGGCGTCTTTGCAAGTGGTGACGTAAGGTCGCAACGCTCGGGAATTGCTGCACATGCGGGCTTTGCGCCTGTCAACCCCAGTAATGCTGGCGGCCGGGTTGCCGAGCACGGCGCCGTATGCGATGGCTCCGGGGTCGCGCTTTCCGACCGAAAGCAGCGACCTGCATCCTGTCCGCGAGCGCCCCATGCCGCCTGTCTTGCCCCGCTTCGCCCGCCCCGTGCCATGACGCCGGCCGCGCGGGTGAGTGCCGCCATCGAAATACTCGATGCCATCGGCGCCGGCACGCCCGCCGAGAAAGCGCTCACAGGCTGGGCCCGCCGCAGCCGCTTCGCGGGATCGGGTGACCGCGCGGCCGTGCGCGATCATGTCTTCGACGCGCTGCGCTGCCGCAGATCCTTCGCCGCGCTCGGCGGTGCGCAGGACGGGCGCGGTCTGATGATCGGCGCGCTGCGGGCGCAGGGATCCTCCATCGAGGCGATCTTCACCGGCGAACGCCACGCCCCCGCCCCGCTGACCGAGGCCGAGCACGCGCATCTTGCCGGCGCGCCGGATCTGACCGAGAGCGAGACGCTCGATTGCCCTGACTGGTTGATCCCGCGGCTGCGCGCCAGCCTCGGCGACGATTTCGCCCCGGTCATGGCGCGGCTGCGCCAGCGCGCGCCGGTGTTCCTGCGCGTCAACCTGCTGCGCGCGCCGCGCGAGACGGCGCAAGCGGCGCTCGCCGATGAGGGGATCGCCACGCGCCCGGGTTCGCTTTGTGACACGGCGCTCGAGGTGACGCTGAACGCGCGCCGGGTCCGGGGGAGCGCGGCCTTCGCGCAGGGCATCGTCGAATTGCAGGACGCCGCCTCGCAGGCGGTGATCGCGGCGCTGCCCACGCCGCCAGACGGTCCGATCCTCGATTTCTGCGCCGGCGGCGGCGGCAAGGCACTTGCGCTTGCAGCCCGGCTGAACCGGCCGATCCGCGCCCATGACGCGAATCCGGCGCGCATGCGCGACCTGCCCGCGCGCGCGGCCCGCGCCGGCGCCGAGGTCGAAATCCTGGCTGCGGACTCCCTCGCGGCGCGCGGACCGTATGCCCTTGTCCTCGTGGACGCCCCCTGCTCCGGCAGCGGCAGCTGGCGGCGAAGCCCGGCGGCGAAATGGGCGCTCACGCCCGACAGGCTCGCCGAGCTATGCCGCGAGCAGGCCGCGATCCTCGACACCGCCGCCGAGTTGGTCGCCCCGGACGGATATCTGGTCTATGTGACCTGTTCGCTCCTGCACGATGAGAACGAGGCGCAGATCGATGCCGTCCGCGCCCGCGACCCGCGCTGGGGGCTCGTCCGGCGCCGCAGCTTCACGCCGCTCGACGGGGGTGACGGCTTCTTCGTCGCGGTTCTTGCCCGCATATCAGGGTCCTGACGCAAGCGACGGCTTGCGGATCGCGCGCGGCTCGCGTCTAACGGCGCGATGACCGCCACGCCCGAACCCCGCCCCGCTGCGAGCGCACGCGCCTTGGCGTATCCGGCCTTTCGGCGCTATTATATGGGCGCGGTCTGCGGGACGAATGGCGGCTGGATCTCGCGCGTGCTGATGGCATGGCTCGCCTGGGACCTGACCGGATCGCCGACTTTCGTAGGGATCGTGGCGGCGGCGAGCCTGCTGCCGGTGGCGGTTTGCGGGCCGGTTTTCGGCGCGGTGATCGACCGGATGCCGACGCAGCGCGCGTTCCGACGCGTGTCGCTGGCGCTTCTGGCGGTGCCGGTGCTGCTTGCGGGGCTGCTCGGTTTCGGGGCGTTGGATCCGGCGCTTCTTCTCGGGGTCGCGCTGGTTTTCGGTATCGTGATGTCGGCCTATCACCCGGTGCGCCAATCGCTCGGTCCGCGGCTTGTCGAGCGCGTGGCGATCGGCTCGGTGGTGTCGCTCGATGCGCTCAACTTCAACATCGGCCGCCTGCTCGCGCCTGCGCTGGGAGGCGCGATCATCGCCGGGGCCGGGACGTTCCCCGCCGCCTGCCTCGGTGTGGCGCTCGCCATCCCGAACGTCGTCATCGCGCCGACACTGCGCCCGCGCGAGGGCGATCACAGCGCTCACGGAAAGCTGCTCGCCGATCTGAGACAGGGCTTCGCGGTGGTCTGGTCGCGCTGGCCGCTACGGCGGTCGATGCTGCTGGCGGTGGCGGCGCTGGGGCTGATGCGCGGGGTGGCGGAGATCCTCGCGCTGGTGGCCGACGGGCTCTTCGGCCAGGGAGCGGCCGGGCTCGGCCTGCTGACCTCGGCGTTCGGCGGCGGCGCGCTAGTGGCGGCGATATTTCAGGTCCTCTCGGGCAACCGGCTGGTGCGCAATCGTCCGCTGCGCTTTGGCGTGATCGCGGCCGGGTTCGCGGGCACGCTCGGGATGGTGCATGCGCCCGGATTCGAATGGGCGCTCCTGTGCGCGACGCTGATCGGCTTTGCCGCGACCTTCGTGGGGGTCTCATTGCAGATCGGCCTTCAAGCGCGGCTGGAGGATGAGTACCGCGGCCGCGTGATGTCGATCTGGATGCTGGCCAACACGGCCTCGACCTCGGTGCTGGCCTTCGCGATCGCTGTGGTGACGGAATGGGTCGGGATGGCGTCAGCCACGACGATCTTCGTCGCGCTCTGCGCGGTCGCGGTGATCGTGATCTGGCTTCGGCCCGTGCGCGACTGATCGGCCTGCGCCGGAGATCCGTTCGCGCGAATCATTGATCCGCCGCACAACCTGCGATGCATTCACCGAAACGCCGTTCATTGTCGCGCCGCGCGGCCGCGCGGCGCCGGTGAAGCGCAAAAAACCCTTTGCCGCGCGCTTGTGGCAGTGCGGAAAATGTGGAACTCCTGTTTCAGGATGGCGCGCCCGATCGGCGCGACGCCGTCTTTGACGCAATATGACAACAGGGAGATTCACATGGTGCGTTCCACGATCGGAGCGAGCTGCATGGCGGCGGCGCTGGCCGCTTCCGGCGGCATTGCCAAGGCCGGCCCGGAGGACGACACGCTGCGCTGGGCCTCCGACAGCCTGCCCTCCAGCATCGACTACTACCAGCACACCGTGCGCGAAGGCATCGTGCTGTCCTTCCACATCTGGGACACGCTGCTCTATCCGAACCCGGAAACCGGTGAGGCCGAGCCGCATCTCGCCACCTCCTGGGAGGTGATCGACGACACCACGATCGAGTTCCAGCTGCGCGACGACGTGTATTTCCACAATGGCGAGAAGATGACCGCCGACGATGTCGTCTTCACCATCGAATACATCACGTCCGATGCCCTGCCGCGCGACATCTTCTTCCTCGAGGGCGCGGAGAAGATCGACGATTACGCCGTGCGCGTGCATCTGAGCGCCCCGTTCCCGCCGATCTTCGACTACCTTGCCAACATGGTGCCGATCTACCCGGAGGAATATTACGACGAGGTCGGCCCCGATGGCATGTCGCGCGAGCCGATCGGCACCGGGCCCTACCGCGTCACCGAGCTGACCGCCGGCGACCGCATCGTGATGGAGAAGTTCGACGACTATTTTGGCGGCGCCAAGGGCCAGCCCGAGATCGGCAACCTCGAATTCCGCCGCCTCGGCGAGTTCAACACCCAGGCCGTCGAGCTGATGACGGGCGATCTCGACTGGATCTGGCGGGTGCCGCCCGATTCGCGTGACCGCCTCGAGGCCGCCGACGGCATCGAGGTCGACTCCGGCGGGCTGATGCGGGTGGCCTTCGTAAAGATGGATGCGGCCGGCCGCAATGAAGCCGAAGGCCCGCTCACGGATGTCAATGTCCGCCGCGCCATCAACCACGCCATCGATCGCGAGGGCATTCGCGAGGCGATGATGGGGCCGGGCTCCGAGCTTATCGACGTGGTCTGCGCGCCGGTTCAGTTCGGTTGCGTTGATGACGAGGCGACGGTCTATGATTATGACCCGGACCGCGCGCGCGAACTGCTCGCCGAGGCGGGTTACGAGGATGGCTTCTCCTTCACCTTCACCGCCTACCGGGACCGCCAGATCGCGGAGGCCATCGTCGGCGACCTCAACGCCGTTGGCATCACCGCGAACCTCAACTACATTCAGGTCTCGGCATTGGCCGACCGGCGCGATGCGGGCGAGCTGTCGGCGTGGCAGCAGGCCTGGGGGTCCTACGGGATAGCCGATGTCAGCGCGATTGCCTCGCATTTCTTCTCGAGCGACGAGATCGACTACGCGCGCGACGAGCGCGTGACCGAGCTGCTCGACGAGGCGGCCTTCACGATGGATCAGGACCTGCGTCTGGCGAACTACACCGAGGCCCTCGGGCGCATCTCGGAGCAGGCCTACACGGTGCCGCTGTTTACCTATGCGCTGACCTATGCCTATACCGAGGAGCTCGACTTCACGCCGTCCCCGGACGAGGTGCCGCGCTTCTACAACGCGCGCTGGCACGACTGACCGCTTGGCACGGGTCGCCGCGCGCAGTCATCGGAGCGTGGCGGCCCGACATCATTGCCCGAAGGCGCGTCGGGTGACCTTGCCGCGGCGATTTCTGGCGCGACCATGCGCAGAGCACGGAGATCCACCCCGACACCCTGATCGGCGGGCGCGCGAAAACCATCATACTGCTCCAAAGAGATTGCGGCGCCGGGCACACTGCCCGGCGCCGCAACCTTGCCCCGCCTTGACGGCGCGGCGGTGCCTCAGTCGGCGGCGTGGTCGGTGACCTCGTGGGTCCAGGCGGCATCGCCCGGATGCTCCGTGATCACCGGATCGGAGCCGCCGGCGAGCAGCGTCTCGACCGTACGCTCGTAATCGTCGGGATCCAGCACGCCACCCTCCTCGCGATCGAGAAGCTCAGCGATCTCGTCCATCATGCGGATCTGGTGATGCTCCTCCTGCGCGCCGGTCTCGTCATATGCGAGCACGATACCGGCGGCCTCCTCGATGTTATCGGCCGCCCAATCCCAGCCGCGCATCGAGGCGCGCACGAAGCGGGCCATCGCATCGACGAACTCCTCGTCCTCGAGCCGCGACGCCTCGACCCAGAGCCCGTCCTCGAGCGTCGCGACGCCCTGATCCTCGTAGTGAAAGTTGATCAGCTGGTCTTCCTCGATCCCGGCATCGATGACCTGCCAGTATTCGTTGTAGGTCATCGTCGAGATGCAGTCGGCCTGCCCCTGCAGCAGCGGATCGACATTGAACCCCTGGCGCAGCACCTCGACGCCGTCCTCGCCGCCCTCAGTCCCGATATCGAGCGAGCTCATCCAGGACAGGAACGGGAACTCGTTGCCCGCGAACCAGACACCGAGCGTGCGGCCGCGGAAATCATCCGGGCTCTCGATGCCGCTTTCCTCGAGGCAGGTCAGCATCATGCCCGAGCGCTTGAAGGGCTGGGCGATATTGACCAGCTCGAGCCCGGACTCCCGCGCCGCGAGCGCGGCGGGCATCCACTCGACGACCACATCCGCCTCGCCCCCGGCGACGACCTGCGGCGGCGCGATGTCCGGGCCGCCGGGGCGGATCGTCACGTTGAGGTCCTCTTCCTCGTAATAGCCGTTCTCGAGCGCGGCGAAGTAGCCCGCGAACTGGGCCTGCGTGACCCATTTGAGCTGAAGCGTGACGTCATCCTGGGCCTGAGCGGCACTCGCCGCCACGATCCCGGTGACCGCCAGCGCGGAGGTCATCATCCTGTTGCGCATTGTCTTTCCTCCTTGTTGTGCCCCGCGGGGCGATTATCGGCCACGCTGCGACGGGTGCCAGAAGGTCACCCTCGATTCGAGCGCGGCAAGGATACCGTAGAAGGACGATCCCGCGACCGCCGCGACCACGATGGTGGCCCAGACCATGTCGAGCTGCAACCGCCCGACACCGCTGGAAATCCGGAAACCCATCCCATGCGTCGGCGATCCGAAGAATTCGGCCACGATCGCCCCGATCAGCGCCAGCGTCGAACAGATCTTGAGCCCGTTGAAGACGAACGGCATCGCGGCGGGCAGGCGCAGCTTGAGCAGCGACTGGCGGTGCGAGGCGCTGTAGGTGCGCATCAGGTCGCGCTGGATCGACTCGGTCGCCAGCAGGCCCTGCACCGTGTTGACCAGCATCGGAAAGAACACCATCGCCACGACCACCGCCGCCTTCGACTGCCAGCCGAAGCCGAACCACATCACCATGATCGGCGCCGTGCCCACGATCGGCAGCGCGGCGACGAAATTGCCCACCGGCAACAGCCCCCGGCGCAGGAAGTCGTAGCGGTCCACCGCCAGCGCCACCGCCACCGCCGCGCCGCAGCCCATCGCATAGCCCGTCAGCGCCCCCATAACGAAGGTCGCGAAGAAGTCGCGCCACAGCGTCGCCCCGCTGACCGCCATGCGCGCGGCGATGTCGGTGGGCGCGGGCAGGATCACCGAGGGTACGTTGCCGCCGCGCACCCCGGCCTCCCACAGCCATAGCAGCGTCAGACCGAAGATGATCGGCACGATGAGCGCCGTGACGCGCTGCCCGATCTCGGTGCGCAGCGCGAGATTGGCGAGCCGTTCCTCGAGCATCCATGCGCCCAGCCACACCGCAATGAACATCGCCCAGAAACTCGGCGCGACCGGAGCCTGCACATCCGCCACGAGGATCGCCGCGCCACCCGCAAGCAGCGCCCCCATCAGCGCGAGCACGGCCGGCGAGCGCAGCCGCAGATCGAGCGCCCCGAGCGCCAGCGCCCCGGCAAGGCACAGCGCGGCGAGCAGATGCGGATCGGCCTGCGGCGTGGGGGCCGTCATCAGCACCACCATCGCCGCCACGGCGATGAGCATCCCGAGCCCCTGCAGCCAGCCCGGCTGTTGCATCTCGCGCGTCATTGCTCCATCCCCATGCGCCGCAGCGTGTAGCGCTGGATCATGCCGACGATCGCGACCATCGTCGCCGCCACGATCGCCGCCGCGAATAGCGCCGACCAGATCTGGATCGTCTGCCCGTAATAGCTCCCGGACAGAAGCCGCGCCCCGAGCCCGGCGACCGCGCCGGTGGGCAGCTCGCCCACGATCGCGCCGATGAGCGCCGCGGCGATGCCCACCTTGAGCGATGCGAAGAGATACGGCATCGAAGACGGCCAGCGCAGCTTGGCAAAGACCTCCGGGCGGCTGGCATTGTAGGTCTTCATCAGGTCGAGCTGCATCGCGTCGGGGCTGCGCAGCCCGGTGACCATCCCCACCACCACGGGAAAGAAGCTCAGATAGGCCGAGATCACCGCCTTGGGGATCAGCCCCGTCACCCCGACCGCGTTGAGCACCACGATGATCATCGGCGCGATGGCCAGGATCGGGATCGTCTGCGACGCGATCGCCCAGGGCATCACCGACAGATCCATCGCCCGGTTATGCACGATCCCCACCGCGAGCAGGATCCCCAGCCCGGTGCCGATGCCGAAGCCCACCAGCGTGGCCGACAGCGTCACCCAGGCGTGCCAGAACAGCGAGCGCGGCGAGAGCGTGCCGGTATTCATCAGCCCCTGCGGCCCGGTCCATTCCTCGACCACGGTGGCGTTCCACAGCTCGGCGACGACCTGATGCGGCGCCGGCAGGCGCGGCCGGTCCTGTGACAGGGTTTCGCGCACGAGCTCGCCCGTCGTCACCTCGACCCCAGCGCGCCCGGCCTGATCGAGCACCCATTGCGAGTTGACCGGAATCACCGCCGCGTACCAGATCGCCACGATCACCGCGACGACGGTGAGCACCGGAATGGCACTGCCGCGCATCAACGCCTCCCCGCTCGCTCAGACCGCATCCGCAAGCCCCTCGCGCAGGCCCTCGCGCACGCGGTGCGCCACGTCGATGAAGGCCTTCGAGTCGCGGATATCGAGCGGGCGCTCGGCGGGCAGCGGGCTGTCGATCACGTCGGTGATCCGGCCCGGACGCGGCGACATCACCACGATCTTGGTGGAAAGATACACTGCCTCGGGGATCGAGTGCGTCACGAAGCCGATGGTCTTTTCGGTGCGCTTCCACAGCGCGAGAAGCTGCTCGTTGAGCCGGTCGCGCACGATCTCGTCGAGCGCGCCGAAGGGCTCGTCCATCAAGAGGATGTCGGCATCGAAGGCGAGCGCGCGCGCGATCGAGGCGCGCTGCTGCATGCCGCCCGAAAGCTGCCAGGGAAACTTGTTCTCGAAGCCCTCGAGCTCGACGAGTTCGAGGACATTGGCCGCGCGCCGCGCCTTCTCGGCGCGCGAATAGCCCATGATCTCGAGCGGCAGCGTCACGTTGCGCGCGATGGTGCGCCAAGGATAGAGCCCCGGCGCCTGAAAGACATAGCCATAGGCGCGCGCGCGGCGCGCCTCGGCCGGAGTCATCCCGTTGACGGTGATCTTGCCCGCCGTAGGCTGTTCGAGATCGGCAACGACGCGCAGGAAGGTCGTCTTGCCACAGCCCGACGGGCCGATGAAGGAGACGAACTCGCCCTTCCCGATCGTCAGGGTCACATCCTTGAGCGCGTGAATCGGGCCGTCATTGGTCTCGAATGTCAGCCCGAGGTCGCGCGCCTCGATCACGGTGCTTTCGCTCACGCGGTTCCCCTGTCGGTTCGCGCCCCGCCCTGCGGGGTCAGTCGCCTTGGCGGCACCGCCCGTAACGGCGGTGCCGGGTGCTGCGCAGTGTCAGACGCCCGCGGGAATGTTCTGCGGATCGCGCTTGATCTGGCGCGGGCTGTTGAGCGCCTTCCATTTCGACAGCGCGGTATGCGCCGACGGAAAGGCCGGGCGCGGCACGAAGCGCCCGCGCCCCGGCTGCGGCTGGCTGTTCTGGCCCCAGGCCCAGATCACCTCGCCGCGCGAGATCGTGTAGCGCGGCTGCGCGGTGACCTTCATCCCCTCGAAGACGTTGTAGTCGAGGATCGAGTGGTGATTGGCCGCGGCGATCGTCTTGGAGATCTTGGGATCCCACACCGTGATGTCGGCATCCGCCCCGGGCAGCAGCGCGCCCTTCTGCGGATAGATGTTGAGGATGCGCGCGACATTCGTGGAGGTCACCGCGACGAACTCGTTGAGCGTGAGCCGCCCGGTCTCGACCCCGTGCGTCCATAGCACCGCGAGCCGCTCCTCGAGCCCGTTGGAGCCATTCGGGATCTTGGTGAAATCGCCCACGCCCATGCGCTTCTGCTCGGTGTTGAAGGCGGCGTGGTCGGTGGCGACGACCTGCAGCGACCCTGCCGAGAGCCCGGCCCAAAGGCTCGCCTGGTGGTCCTTCGAGCGGAACGGCGGCGACATCACGCGCCGTGCGGCGTGGTCCCAGTCCTTGTTGAAATACTCGGACTCGTCGAGGGTCAGGAACTGCGCGAGCGGCTCGCCGTAGACCCGCATCCCTTTCTGGCGCGCGCGCCGGATCGCCTCATGCGCCTGCTCGCAGCTCACATGCACCACATAGAGCGGCACCCCCGCCGCGTCGGCGATGGTGATGGCGCGGTTGACGGCCTCGCCCTCGACCTCGGGCGGGCGCGAATAGGCGTGCCCTTCCGGGCCGGTGATGCCCTCGGCGAGCATCTGCTGTTGCAGGTCATAGACGATATCGCCGTTCTCGGCATGCACCATGGGCAGCGCGCCAAGCTCCTTGCAGCGCCGAAACGAGGCGAACATCTCGTCATCCTCGATCATCAGCGCGCCCTTGTAGGCCATGAAGTGCTTGAACGAATTGACGCCCATCTCGACGGCGTCCTTCATCTCGTTGAAGATCGTCTCGTTCCAGCCCGTGACCGCCATGTGAAAGCCGATATCGGTGCAGATCTGGTCGCGCGACTTGTCGTGCCAGCTGTTGATCGCGTTCTTCAGGCTGCCATCGGGTCCGGGCAGGACGAAATCCACGAGCATCGTGGTTCCGCCACAGGCCGCCGCCCAGGTGCCCGTCTCGAAGGTCTCGGCCGCCGTGGTGCCCATGAAGGGCATCTCCATATGGGTGTGCGGATCGATGCCGCCGGGGATCACATAGGCCCCTTCTGCGTCGATCACCTCGTCGCCCTTCAGGTCGGGACCGATCTCCTTGATGGTCTCGCCCTCGATCAGGATGTCGGCCTTCCAGGTGCGGTCGGCGGTGACGACGGTTCCGTTCTTGACGACCTTGGTGGTCATTGGTCTTCCCCCTGTCCATTCGTATCGTGCCAGTCGGCGGCATCGCGCGCGACGCAATGCGCGCGCATCCGGTAGTCACCGGCCCAGTGCGAGTCGCACTCCGCCAGGATCGCGGCCCCCACCTCGTCGGGCAGCTCCGCGAGCGTCGCCTCCAGCGCGGCGCGCCCGGCGACCTGTTCCTGCGCGCAATGGCCGGCCATGTTCCAGTCCCCGCGCCACTCATCGGCGCACTCGCTGAGCGCGGCAACCATGACCGGGTCGTCCTCGTCCGCCATGA
>LKMJ01000180.1_pt1 | contig 41683 bp, 58 predicted proteins | sample 643391 | NCBI WGS metagenome assembly LKMJ01 (sample SAMN04112250, study PRJNA286221) | soda lake metagenome | biome: soda lake; feature: Kulunda Steppe; material: water; isolation source: sample PL-Br10 brine of Picturesque Lake | place: Russia: Kulunda steppe | collected 2010-07 | reverse complement strand
CTGGCGAGCGCCCCGCCCCTGCCCCTGGGGACGGGCCCGCTGCGGCGCCTCGGACGGCTGTGCGTCGTCCCGCAGCGCCTCAGCACCGGTGCTGTCCTGTGCGGCTCGTGGACGCAGACCGGTGTCGGCCTGCGAACTGACCGGACGGGTCTGGTCCCCGTCGCGCAGCCATCCCCGGAACTCCTCCATCGGCATCGGGGTGATGTCGCCCAGGCCCTGCCAGCCGTCCTCGTAGTTGCGCTGGTAGGCCTGCCGGGCGGTGGCCTCGTCGGGGTAGCCCAGCATGACTTTGTGCTCGTCGAACCGCCCGCTGGACGGGTCGACCTGGTCGATGACGAACGCCTGCGGGGCGTCCGGCTGCGGGCCGATAAACGCATCCACCTGGTCGCCGTCGCTACCCTCCGTGCGACGGATGTAGCCGTAGTGGTCCTGGAGTTCGCGCTCCCACGCGTTGCCGTCCGGATCGGTGCCGCGGCGCACGGACCCGCGGGGGGTCTCGATGCTGACGTCGACCCCCTGGATGCGGGTGTGGCCCATGGGCGTGGGGGCGATGTCGGCCTGGAGCGCATCGAGATCGACGCGCTGCGCGGGGGAGTACTGCGAGGTGTCCTCCATCAGGCCGTCGACGCGGCCCTGACGGGCACCGGCGACCTCGGTCAGGCCCAGGTCCTGCTCGCGCTGCCGGGCATCCCGGGCGGCCTGATCGACCTGCGCCTCGGTGCCCACCTGCCCGTCGGGGGTCTGCACCATGCGGGGCGCATCGAGCCCGGGGGTCGGCGCCTCCTGCGGGACCTCCACCGGGGCGCGGCGCTGTACGGCGCCGGCGACCTCGTCGAGCCCCAGGTCACGGGGGCGCCGACGGGCCTCCTCGGCGCGTTGATCGGCCTGCTGCTCCGACATGACGGTGCCGTCCGGCGCCACCGCCTGGTGCGGTGCGCGCAAGCCGAGCGGGCCCTCGGGCTCGGACCGCGGAGCGGGTGCATCGATCTGGCGCTGCGACTGATCGAACTGCCACGTACGGCCCTCGGCCGCGTCAGGACCCGGGGTCGTGGCCGGCGGTTGCGCGGGAGAGGGCAGCTCGGAGCGGCCGAGGAACTCACCCTCGATCGCCTCCTGTTCGGCGAGGACGTCCTCACCAGTGACGTCCTGGGCGTCGCCACGGATCCGGCTGCGACGCAGATAGGGGTAGGTCAGAACCTGCAGGAGCGCGGCGGCGCCGGCCGCGCTCTCGCCGCGGTCGGGGATCTCGTCCCAGACCGGGTGGTCCGGGTCGTAGGTCTGCTGCGCGAGGTTCTGGATCAGCGCGCCGGCGTTCTCCACCGTGTACTCGCTCAGACCGGCCTCGCCCACGCGACGCAGGAAGTACGCCACCGCCTGGTCGCGGTTCTGACCGGCCGGGATGTGACGCAGGATCGGAGCCACGGAGAGGATCTGCACGGTGCCGGCGACCGTCCCCCACTTGGTGGCCAGGTCGCGCATGTCGTCCTCGGTCAGCCCGGAGTCCGGGTTCTGCTCGAGCCACTGCATGCCGCGGTCATACGTCTCCGCGGCGCCGGCCGGTGCGGCCATGCTCGCGGCCGTGCCGAGCTGCGATCCGGTGCGGGCAATGCGCTGCCCGCGCTCACCGATCCGGGCGCCGGCCGCGACGCCGCGCCCCACCGCACCACCGATGCCGCCACCAGCGAGGAACGGACCGAACGAACCGGTTGCCTCGCCGAGCGTGTCAGCCACCCCGCCCTGGTACATCGGGTCGGTCTCGAAGCGCTCCTGGCCGCTCTCCCTGAGCCCTTCGCCGAACTGGTACGCAGGCCCCTCCGAGGTCGGCCGATCGAGCGTCTCCCCGCGGGCGATTCGCCCCTGGTCGGAGAGCACCTGGTAGCCCTTCGCGATATCGCCGACCGCACCCATCGCGCCACGCGGGAGCGCGGTGCCGAACGCCTTAACCTGACCGGTCGCGGTCCGCTCGTAGGGCTCGGTCTCCGTCACGGCCGCCTCGAGGTTGTGCAGCTCATGGGGGCTCAGATCACGGTTCGGATCGGTCGCGAAGACCTCGCCGACCGCGTCGCGCCCGCGCTGGAAGACGTTGCGATCGTCCGGCTCGGGCTCCTGCCCGGAGACGGCCTGCTCGAGGAGCTGAAGATCCCTCTGGGAGATGTTCGGCATCAGCGACGACCCTTCTGCTGTTCAAGGAGCTGGCGGGCGTACGGCAGCCAGGTCTCGAAGTGCTCCCTGGGGAGGAGGTTGTCGTGGTAGGCGTCCAGGACTCCAAGGATCTCGTCGTGGGTCGGCTCGCGGCCCTGGTCGATCGCCTGGAAGAACGGCTCGGCTCGCGTGACCTTGGGGTTCAGCTGGGGACCGGCCGCCGACCCCGGGTTCATGTGGTAGTGAGCCTGGCTGCGCCAGCGCTCGTTGGGGCCGAAGTTGCCCAGACGCTCCTCGTCGTAGCGGGGCGCGTAGCCGTGCTCCTCGGCGGCAGGGAACTGCAGTCCGGGCTCCTGACCACGCAGACCCGTGTCAGGCGTCTCGGCGGCCGGCGGCGCTTGACGCTGCCCGCCGGACGGGGCGGAACGCTGTTCGCCGATCCGGTCGGAACGCTGCTCCGCGGCGGCGTCGGCCTCGTCCTGGGAGCCGAAAATCCCCACCGGGGCGAGCTGCCCCTCCAGGACCATCTGCGTGGCGCGATCGGGGTCGAGCTGCTCGCCATTCACGATGGTCGGCACCAGCAGGAAGCGAGGCCCGTCTTCGGTCTCCACGCCAACGGTGATGGTGCGCTCGGTGGAGACCGACCCGTCCGGGTTCTCGACCGCCGGTCGCTGCGGGTCGATCGGCGCCTGCCGGCCGCCGCCCAACCCCATCTCCTGGCCACCCTGCTGCGGCTGCCCGCCCGGCTCCTGCCGGCCGCCACCGAGCGGGAATCGCGGGCTGCCACCGGGAGCCCGCTGCTGTCCGGGATTGACGGCCAGACCGTGCTGCGAGGCGAACTCATCGAACGACGGCCGGCTGCGGTAGGCCTCCAGGTCCTGGACGTAGTCGTTGTAGAGCTGATTGAGCCCCTCCATGCCGCCTTCCTGGTAGGCCTGCATGACGACCGCCTCGTTCGGCTGTACGGGCTCGCTGTACTGACTGGAGTACATCCCGCGGATGTCGGACACGCTGTGGTCCGGCCCGCCCCGCCCCTGCGCGGCGGACTGCGGGTCGATGTAGGCGAGAATGCGCTGCTGGATCTCCTGGACCGGGACGACCTCTTCGTCGCCGTCGCTGTACGCGATATGGACCCGGCCGTCCTGGACCGGGCGCATCTCGGCGTCGTTCGGCATGACCGAGTTGTACCACCCGTTGACCGCGTCAAGATCCCCCATGCCGAGCGCCCGCAGGGCGATGTTGGCTTCGGCGATCTCCTGCGCGCTCTCGGCCGCCCGGACCTGCTCCTCGGCGCCCCGTTCGGCGGCCTCGAGCTGGTGCTCGGCAGTGCGACGCTCGAGCGGACGCATGGTGTCCTGGTGCGCCATGTCCGAGCGGGTTCGCTCCAGGCCAAGTTCAGCCGCCTCGCGCTGGATCGGCCGCATGCTGTCCTGGTGCGCCATGTCCGATCGGGTGCGCTCCAGGCCCAGCTCTGCGGCCTCGCGTTGGATCGGCCGAACCGCCTGGTTGTGCTCCATGTCCGCCGCGGTGGACTCGTAGCGCTGATCCCCGAGGCGCATCGCCAGGCCGTGACTTTCGTCTGCGCGCTCGTCCTGCGCGTCCTCGCGGCGGTGCCGGCGGTAGGCCTCATGGCCCTTCATCGCGCCGCGACCCAGTCCGGCCGCCATCATTCCCGTCACCATGTCAGGTCCTCATTGCCGGAAGTAGGGGTTGTTGTAGGTGCCCGGGTGGGCCGGGTTGGTCCGGTAACCCTGCGATTGCGGATTACCCTGTCCCTGCCCCTGTTGGTGCTGCCAGTCGAACTGCAGCGGCTCCGGGTTCTGGATGGCGAGCCCGTCACGGGACTGCCCGTAGTTCGATGGCGCCTGCTGCGGCGCCTGCCCGGGACGCTCCGGCTCCTCACCGAAGTGGTCGTTGAGGGAGGCCGCGCCGTAGACGCCGTAGAAGCCGGCCTGCTCGAAGAGGTTGTCGGCAATGCGCCCGTGCTGCTCCGCGCTCTGCCCGCTCACATGCTGGAGGTTGCCGCTGGCGGTCATGACGTCCTGCGCGGCCTGGGTGCCCTCTTGCACGCCGCGGCCGAACACCTCCATGCGCCGGCGATAGGTCTCGTCCTCGGCCCGGTTGCGCTCGTCCCGGCGGGCCTGGTTTACCCCGTACGCCGTCGCCCGGGCCCGGTCCAGGCCCATCTGCCGGTCCATCCCCTGGTACCGCCCGGAGGTCGGGTCCAGGCCGAAGCTCATCATCTCCCGGCGCTGCGCGTCCTGCGCCGTGTCGAACTGCTGCCCGATGTCGGCTGCGGCCTCGCCTGCCAGGGCCTCGTAGTCGACCAGCACCCCGCGCTCGGCGTCGGCGACCAGGCGCTGGCGCAGATCACCGAACGTGTCGAGGTACTCGTTCCAGCGGCTCTGGGCGTACTCGAGCTGGTCCTCGGCGAGTTCGCGCTGCCTTTTCATCTCGCGGCGCATTCTCCTTGCGTTTTTGCGCCCGCTGTAGATGCTGTACGCGCTGACCGCGAATTGCGCTGCTGCAACAGGCCAAGCCATGGCGTTTCTCCATAAAAAAAGCCGCCCGGAGGCGGCTTTGGACAATGCGTCGACGTTACAAAAAGTGTATCACAACCCTTAAATAGCGGCGCTACTGGGGTTGCGTCTGAGCCAGCGCGATCTGCGCGCTCACCGCCTCCATGGCGTCGCGGGCATGCTCCCAGGCCTCGTGCATCGAGCGCACCGTCTCGGCGGCCCGCACGCGGTGTTTCCCGCGCATGCGCTCGCGCTCGATCGCCACCCCGCCCTGCCACCAGAGATCGCGGTTGTTCAGGATCTCCTGTGCGGCCGCGCTCATGGTGTCGTCCATCGCCTCGGCCTCGGCCGCCACCCACGGGTAGGAGAGCGGGTCGTTCGGCTCCCCGTCGGACTGGAAGCGCTCGGCATCGGTGCGCTTGTACTCGTACGTCATGCTCTGGCCCGGCACGACGGTGATGTGGCGGGCGCGGATCTCGCCGGCCAGCGCGTCGATGCGGCGCAGATACGTGCGCTCGGCCGATTCGGTGCTCGCGTAGCGGCTGACCTTCACGGGATCTCCACCTCCAGGGCGTGATCGAGGTACTGCGGCCGGGCGCGCACCTCCACGGGGTACGCTCCGGGCTCATCGAACTCGATGGTGATGCTGCCGCCGGCGACCTGCTCGACCTCATTGAGGCAGCGAACCTCGCAGGGGTCCGGCAGCCCGGAGATCGTGACCTCGCCCTCGCTGATGTCGAGCGACGGCGCCATCGCCTGGCGGTCCATGCGCGCCCCGGTGGCGGGGTCGATCCAGTGGAGCTGCCCGTCGGCCACAAGCTCCACCAGCGCCTCGCCGGCGGACAGCTCCATCTCGGCCGACGCCTGCGTGGGCGCCATGATCACCAGAGTGATCTCCCCCGTATCCACCGAGTAGGCCGTGTATGTGCTCATCGCTTCGTCTCCAGACCCCGCAGGTAGCGCCCCTTCGCGCTGCCCTCGACCGTCGTCGTGTTGTACGACCCTGTGCCGCTCCCGTCACCGGAGACCCGCATCTGCAGCTCAATCGTGTGCGTTCCGCTGACCGGGGTGACGAACGCAGCCACCGATGCGCCACCTCGTGCGCTCACCCGCAGGGAGAATGTTCCTGAACTCCCCGCGGAGTCACTCTCCTCCCTCACCAGGACCGGGCCGTAGACGGTGTTGCCGTTGAAACGCAGACGCGCCTCCAGCGACACCCAGGCGGACGCGGAGGACTGGTCTCCCGATGCGGTCTGTCTAGTCGAGCCTTCGATCATGCACACGCCGAAGATCTCGACCGGCGCCCCTTTGCTCTCGAAGCTCAGCGTGCGCACGGTCGACCAGGACCCGGCCGAGACCGACGTGGAGCCACTGGCGTAGGTGGCTTTCGGGAACGTGACCGCCTGGTCCTCGATCATGAGCGTTTTCACGAACGCCTGATCGGTGGCGATCTTGCCGCCGTCGATGACCGTATTGCCCTGCGTGTCCGTGCGCGCCCAGCTGTCGAGCAGGTCGTTGGCGTCGGAGGCCGATGCCTGCGCGTCCGACGCCTTGGCGTCCGCCGCGTCGAGGTCGTCATTGACGGCCTGCGCCGTCCTTGGGCCGATCACCACGCCGCTGCGGATGTGCCCTTCGTTCAGCTCGAAGCCGCCGTCCTGACGGATCTCCCAGCCGGCGGTCTCGGTGGCGTAGTTGTAGGACTTGATGACGTTGCCGACGGTGATGTTGAAGATGTCGGCGACCTGGATGTTGGCCTCGCCGAGCGTCCCCTTGGCCGCGGTCATGTTGTCGAAAAAACCGTCCTGGACCTGCAGCCAGCTGATCGCGGCCTCGCGGATCGACGCCTCGTCGAGATACACCACGCCCCCGTCGAGAATGAACGGGAAGCGCTTGTCGGTCTGCGTGTAGTCGACGGAGGGATGGCCGAACCACACCCGGTCGACGTTGAACCCCAGCGTCACGCCGCTGCCATCGGCCTCCAGGCCGAACCCGCCGAACAGGGTCTCGCCATCCACCGTGGTCTGCAGCTGCAGGTCCCACTGAGCGGACGCGTCTTCGCCGTCGACCGAGACCCTGGCGCGCTGCCGAATCGCCGCGGAGGTCGTGGTGCTGATCGGGCGCACCGACACATTGGTCCAGTACACCGTGTGGGTCGCCGCTTCCATGCTGTACCCACCGAGCAGGCGCAGCTTGGCCCTGGTCTGTCCCTGAGCGAGCTGGTAGCCGGCGCGGAACGAGGGCACGTTATGCGCCCTCTGGATCTGGGTCGGATCGGCGTCCGAGCCCAGGATGTAGGCGCGCAGCGTGATCCACTGCCCCCGCGGGACATCCCCCTCCCAGTACGGGTTGCTGGTGCTCGACCCGAGCGTGCCGTCCTCGCGCACGTTGGTGACGTTGGTCGAATGCCCTCCATCCCCAGGGCCTCGGGTCCGCAGACCGAAGTAGCACCGCCCCTCCGGTCCGACCCAGGCCGTGACGGAGCACTCGTAGATCTTCTCGCTCTCGACGTCGAACCAGTCGCTCATCGCCATCAGGCTGCCGTTGTAGACAACCCGAAGGGCGGTTCCGAGCCGGCCGTCGTGATCATGCACGGCCAGCTCCCGGTCGGTGACCGCGCTCGACGACCAGAAACCGCTCCAGCCCGACTCGTAGCCGACCACCGAGAGCGGGTTGACCTGGTTGTCGCCTTGCGCGCCGATCCGCGCCTGGACCTGCTCGATCGACTCGGCCCGGGCGCTCTCCTCGTCCGAGACCGCTTCATCGACATAGGTCACGGAGGCTTTCGTGTTCAGCTCTGCATCGACGGCGCTGAACTCGCTCTGGATCTGGCTGAAGGTGGTGGTCACCGCAAGGTCGTTGTCGACCTCGGCAATGGTGTAGGTGAGCGCCTCGGCGACGTTCCCGCCGAACACGGCAACCAGTTGCGTGAAGCTTTGCGCGACCGCCGACTCGTCGTCGGCATACTCTTTGAGCGCGGTGATCGCATCCGCGACCGCCTGCTCCCGGGCGGCCGCCTCGTCCTGGATCGCCTGGGAGCGCTCCTGCGCCTCCGCGGCCAGTCGCTGCGCGACGGAGCCCGTCAGGTCGGGCGGACCATCGATCAGGTTGATGCGCTCGTTGAGGGTCTCGTAGAGGTGCGTCTCGGTGATCTGCCCGGTGAGCTGATCGAGCATGTACTCGGGATCGTCCGGCGTCTGCGCCTCGACCGGACCTGCGAACGGGCCCGTCCGGCCACCGGGCGCCCCAAGCGCGGGCGCGCTCACGTTGCGCACCCAGTACCATCCCTTCCAGCCACCGCCGACGACGTCGATGTGGACCCGGGACGGTTGCGAGCCGACCTGGACGGCCTGCCCGATGTCCTTCACCTGGGCGCGCCAGACCTCGACGTGCGAGTGGTTCGCGTAGCCGGGCGGATCCCAGGAGAGGATGTTGCGGGTGAACGCCGAGCCCACCGTGAACCCGGTCACGGGCGGCGGGCGCCCGACGATCGGCAACGGGTCCGTGGGGACGACGCTGCTGCCACCACCGAGATTCAGGCCGCGCCCGTCGCGCCTGGCGCCGATCTCCGCGATGCCGATCTCGACCAGGTCACGGATGGTCAGCTTGCGGTCAAGCTGATCCCCGCGGCGGCCCTCGCCGACCTCCGTGACCTGCTTGACGGCCTCGAGGAAGTCGCGCAGCGCGCCCTTTGCGTCCGGCGGCACGCTCGGCAGCTGTGGGGTCCGGGTCTTGGTCATGGCTGGCGCATCTCCGAGACGCTTTCAGCCATCACGATCTCGTTCACCGTGTCGGTCCCCTCGACCTCGACCTCCCACTCGCTCCCGCGGTAGCCGGCCGGCAGCCGGAACGGCTCGCGCCCGGTCACGGACACGGTGTCCTTCAGCGCGCCGTCTGCGTACAGGCGGAACGTGAGGTTGTGGTAGCTCTGCGCGATCACCTGCGCGGCGGACATATTGACCGGCGTGACGGTCGGCATGACCCGCGACCGCCACAGGAACGTCAGAAAGTGCGCCCCGGTGTCCCAGCGCACGACGCGGTGGTCCTCGGTGAGCAGGTACAGGTACGGCTCCCGCGGGTCGCGGTGCCCGGCCTTGGCGTAGAAGCCGACCTCCACGAACCCCAACTCGGGCTCGCGGGGGTCGAAGACAAACCCGCCTTTCGTCTGCCCGTTGTCGTAGAAGCCGATATAGCGCCCGTCGACCTCGTAGGCGTGGATCGTCTCCGGGGCGTACGCGGCCCACTCCTGGGCGGTCATGTAGCCCTGCGTGACCACGCGGGCGCCGGACCCGCCGACCAGCACCAGGCCGTCCGGGGAGGCGTACACGGCGGCGTACCCCAGGCTCACCATGGAGCGCTTCGACACGCAGGCCTGGTTGACCTCCAGGCGCCGCGGCTGGATCGACCTGGGGTCGGTCCCGGTGAGCAGGTACGGGCGGCCCTCGGTGGCGACCACCACGCTGGTGTCGAACACGCCGAGCGCGACCACCGGGTAGTCCACGGAGACCCGGTAGATCGAAGGCCAGGCATGCAGCCGGTAGGGCTCACTGAAGCACACGTCCTGGTCGACGAAGCCGACCCCCATGCCGTTCGGGGTCACCTGCAGGCCGCGCATCGCCGCCGGGGGCGGGTCCCACACGTCGCTCTGGAGGAACTCCCCCAGGCCGGCGCCAAGCGCCTGGTCGCGGAAGGTGTCTTCGGCGATGTCGAGTTCGGCCAGGAACTGGAACTCCGCTCCGGAGCTGCCCGTGACGGAGCGGTACACCCGCCGGGTCTCCAGGACCCTGCCGGAGTTCGCGTCCACCTCCGGCATCGGCAGGGTCAGGTCGATCGGCTGTCCGGTGCCGACCTCGGCCGCGTCGCTCGCCGGCGAGGGCGGCCCTTCTTCGCCGAGGTTGGTGACGTAGGTGAACACGTAGAACCGGGTCTCGCGCTCGCCGGGCTCGTAGTAGACCGTGACCGTGCCCGAGACGAACGGGGTGTAGTCGATGTTCTGGCCGTCGGTGTGGTCGAGCGAGAACGCCGTGTCGTTGATCACCGAGACGTTGAACCCCTCCTCCGCGTTCAGGTACTCGGAGAGGCTGTTGTGGTCCTCGTTGGAGTCGTCCGACTCGATGCTGAACCGCACGACGTCCCCGTTGGAGAACCCGTGCGGCGTGGTCGTCACCACGGAGATCGGCCGCTCGGTGGTGACGATGTCGTCGATCGCCACCTCCTCGGGCTCCACCGTGTCGGTCGCGATCGGCGACTCCGGGGCCGGCACGCCCAGCTTGTAGGAGGTGACCGGGTAGTCGCTCCCGCCCTGGTAGGCGACCGGCGTGTAGGTATAGCGGGGCTCGTCGTAGCGGGAGTCGCCGGTGAAGTAGACCCGCTGCCAGACGTCACCCGACACGGGGCCGCGCACGGCGTCCACGTCGGACGGGAACCGGAACCAGTAGCTCTGCCCGTCGCTCAAGTGCCAGCGCCAGATCGACTGCGTGCCGATCCCGCTCAGCTCGATGTCACTGATGACCTGGACCGGATCACGCAGCGGGCGGATCTCGCCGGAGTAGAGCTTGCAGTTCCGGGCGATCTGCGCCTGGCGGTCGGTGAGGAGGCGCGGGGAGACCCGCGGCCACATGCCCTGCATGCCGAAGATGCGCAACCTCATTCGCTCTGATCCTCCACCCACTGCCGGAGCCGTCGCTTCTCGGCGTTGCACTGATCGATGGCCACCCCGCGGGCCTGATAGGCGGCCCACAGGTCCCGGTTGCGCTCGCCCTCGACCTCCGGCCGGGGGCAGTCCTGCAGCCACTCGGCAGGCGGTGTACGGACCTCAATCTCGGTCGTCGTCACCACCGTCGGGGGCGTCGTCCCGCATGCGCTCAAGGAGAGCGCGAGGCAGGCGCTGGTCAGCCCAGCTCGCCACTTCGTCATCGGTTCGCTCCAGTTCCTGGAACTCGCGCTCTATCCGGCGCTGCTGCTCGCGCAGGGCGTGGAGTTCGTCGAGCAGTTCGCGGCGCAGCACCGCCTCGCGTTCGGCCCGGTCCCGCTCGGCCGCCCAGCGCTCCTCCTGATCGCGGATCTGGCGCTCGAGCTGCTCGAAGCCGACCGCCCACTGCGCCGCGGTGCGGATCTCCGAGCGCCACTGCCACACGGCCGTGCCGAGCGCGACGACCAGGGCTGCAATCAGCCACAGCTTCCACTTCGCAGCGACCGCACCGATCACGGCCCACCCCGCCAGGTCTCCGCGGTGGTGTTGCCGAAGTAGGCCAGCACGAGCGCCATCGCGAACGCGTACGACCAGCCGATCACGGCCGTCAGCGCAGGGAGCAGCTCGGGGGCATGCAGGGCAAGCAGCACCCATGCCGGGGTCTGCGCGATCGCCCAGACAATCCCGGCCCAGAACGCCCACCGCCGGTGGCGCCACCAGCGCTCCGGGTTGGGGTGCTCCTCAGTAGTCATGCTGGCCACGCTGCATCCGCCGCGTCCGGTCCCGGTAGTAGGCGCGCAGGCAGTGATCCGGGTGGTCCCAGAGCAGCGTGGAGATGACCCAGTCGGCGATCTCCGCCCACCGCTCGCCGCGAGCGACCTGGCGGCCGATCCGCGCACTGGTGGTCATCTTCGGGTCGCCGGCGCCGAGGGTGGCCACGACGTGGAGGAGCTGCGACAGGGCGATGCCGACGACACGAATGCGCTCGATCATGGGTACTCCACGGTGAGGGCGCGCACATCGACGTCCCACCGGGGGGCGTCCGCCATGCGGTCCATGAACTTGCCGAACACGTTCTGGCTGTGGGTCACCATCGGTCCGTGTTCCGGATGCCAGGAGAATGCGTGCCCGACCAGCACGCAGCCCTCGGTGTTGTGCGGCCAGTTCCCCGGGTGGACCATAATGAACGTGCGCCCGGGCACGTTGCGGATCTCCCACCCCGCCGTGAACCGCTTTCGCGAGGTGCGCCGCACCACCGGGCTCTCACGCATCCCCATGGAGTAGACCCCTTCAGGGATGCAGGACACGGAGCGCTCGTTACCCCGCCAGGGCCGCTCCAGGGTGTAGCACGACCACCCGTCGGGCATGAGCCAGCGGCCGAACGTCGCCGAGCCGTCGGGCAGATAGGCCCGCTCCAGGACGATCGTGCTCATGGCATCTCCCGGTCTAGTCTTCGACGGGCAAGTCTTCGGCGGAGAACGGTGGCTGCGAGTGGTAGATACTGATCTCGGCCTCCTGGTAGCCGAGGTACTCACTGACGCCCCACATCGCGATCGTGAGCGCGAACGCCAGAGCGGACGCAGCGATGGTGATCCCCTTCCACGCTCCGCGACCCATGAAGGTCGACTCCGTCAGCGCATCCAGTCGCTGGTGGATCCCGTCCAGGCCCGCAGCGATCTTGTCGTGGAGGGCCTTGATATCGGTGTCCATGCGGACCTCAAAGCGCGACTGACGGTTCTCGAGCTGATCGACTTGCGCCTCGAGCCTGCCGATGTGGCGGTGCAATTCGTGGTGGGCCGCGCCGTACTCGCCCGACGACCATCCGTCTTTCCTCCGCTCGTGCTGGTCGGTCATGCGCAGCCTCCTGTCACACCCAGCGCCGCGGCTCGACCCGGAGGTCGTGTGTGGTGTGGCCGTGGAACACGCCACGGCGAGCTACCCCGATCGCGTCATCGAACTGCTGGCGGTGCCACTCGGCCAGCGTCATGTCGTACCAGGGCGCGTTTTTCTGTGCGAGCAGCCGGTGCAGGGCGCCATGCCGGATCGACTCCTCGTGGCGCAGCGCGAGCCAGTCCGGAATCCCTTTCGAGGACGGCAGCGGGGCGAGGAACGCGATCGGAGTGAAGGCCACGCCGGGCTTCGGCGGGTGGAACCAGAACACCTTCGCCGGGAGCTGGAACATCCAGCCCTCGTCGGTGGACTCGCCGTCGATCTCGATCGTGTCCAGCATGGCGATCGCGGCGCCCTCGGGGGGCTCGACCTCGTAGAGCGCAGTGCCCTCCTCAACGGTGATCTCGGGGAGGCGCTCGACCCAGGTCCAGCTCGCCGAGAAGAACACCCAGGCCGCCTCGGCCATGGTCTCAGCGAGCAGCCCCCTGGGTGCTTCCGGGGTACGGATCGCCACCTGGTTGGTCATGTCGCGCCAGGGGGTGGTCGCCATTACTGAATCCTCAACACGGTCTGCTCGGTGATGAGCACCTTGCCGCCGTTCGGGAACGACTCGAAGGGGATGTTCTCGGTCGCGAGCAGCCGGCCGCCGGAGGAGGCATCCCAGTAGCCGATCCAGGACACGCTGACGCCGGGCGGCACCAACACCTCCACCGCAGAGGCCGGGCTCATCTCGCCGTTGACGGGGGCGGTCAGGGAGATCGCCGCACGGGACTGCCCGACCTCATGAGAGCCCTGGTTGTCCGGTTCGGCACTGTGGATCGAGACGTGCGACACGGACGCACGGATCCCTGCGGCCGCGTCGTTGCGGCCGTGTGGCTTCAAAGGCATGGCGGTGTGCTCCTAGTGCTGCGTGGGCTTCGCGGGCCGGTAGACCACGCCGAACAGATGGCCAACGCGGGTGTACCGGATCTGGTGGTAGGCACTCCAGGCGCCGGTCGTGACCAGGTCAGGCGTCTGGTGATGGACCGTGGACGTCGCGCCGGAGAGCACGTTCGAGAACACCTCCCACTCCGTGGACGTGGCATGCACACCAGAGAGAACGTTGGAGAACTCCATCAGGCTTCACCCTCCTGGACCACCGCCCAGCCATACGACGTCCCGGTACTCAGCCCGGTGAACGCCGGCAGTGTCACCACACCGGCTGCGCTCACCGACTGCTGAACGGAGGCAATCGCAGGGTCCCCGTTCACGTCCAGGCCGTGCTTGATCTGCTCCGCGGTCGGCTCTCCGAGCGCCTCGTCGTAGGCCACGGCGTAGATCGTCCCGTTGTCGGTGTCGGTCTCCACCGAGAGCTGGAAGCGGTCCGTTTCGGTGGACACGACGAAGGCGTCGCTGATGGTCACCGCGCCGACGACCGCGCTCATGGTTACGGTGTCCGAGGCCTGTTGTCCGAGTTCGTCCACGATCGTGAGCCGGAACTCGTAGTTGCCCTCGACCTGAGGGAGGAACACGCCGATCAGCGAGTCGTCCACAAGGAGCGCGTCCGACGGCCCGGAGAGCTGCTCCCACCACGCGTCGTAGATGCCTGCCTCGGCCGTGGACGCGGAGCCGTCGAGCTGGTGATCGACGCCGACCGCCACGGTGCGGTACACCCCCGCGTCAGCCACCGGCAGAGACGAGGTCTGCGCGGCGATCGTGAAGTCCTCCTCCGGTCCCCACACGGAGCCGTCCTGGATGCGGGCGGAGATCTCGTGCTGCCCCCCTTCCCCGCTTACCAGGCCGGTGCCGTCGGGGTTGAGGCGGAAGTCGTTACCGAGGCTCGTAACGGACGTGTACTCGCACTGGTCGCCTTCCTTGACCGGCGGGTCGGCGCCCTCGTAGATCGACTCCTGGTCGGACGGCCACGGCAGGTTCGCCACGTCCACCCAGGCGCGCCCGGGCTGGGTCTCGACGAACACCGGCATGGTGTCCTGCGCGGTCCCGTCGTCGAGCACCACCAGCGACGAGCCGAACCGGCCATCGGTCTGGCTGTAGGTGAACGTCAGGGTGTCGCCGTCCTGACTGCCGATGGTCTGCGCATCCCCGCCGACCAGCACCGACGTGACCGTCTCCGGGAATACGCCCGTGACAGTGACGGTATCGCCGTCGCGGATCACGCCGGGGCTCACGTCCAGGATCGACAACGTCTCCGACGCCGCGATCGCATAGTAGGCGCGTGCCGACTCCGCCGACTGCCCCGGGATGCGGAAGCCGAACGCCGGACGCCCGATACCGAGGATCTTGTTCTCGGAATCATCCACCACATCAATCGCGTGATCCCAAGGGCCTCCATCGGCGCTGAACCAGACGTCGAGTTTCACGTCTCCATTCACCACCTCAGTGCGGAATCGAACGCTCAGCACGGTGTTCTCATCCCAACCCTGCGCGGACGGGTACCCAGAGAGTCCGAGCGACACCAAGCCGGCCTGACCGTGATCGCGGATGCGACACAGGACCCGGTCTTCTCCCAAGTCGATCTCGAGCTGGTACGCAATCAACTCACTCCAATCCGCCTGATCGGACCGGGAGTACACGTAGAGCTGGTTGTTGGCGTTGTCTGTTACACCCTGCGCGAATCGGAAGTTGGTCACCTCGACCGTATAGCCGTCGTCCAGCACGCCCAGGTCGTCCGGCCCTGGGTAGCTGATCGCATCGGCATCCGAAATCACACGGTTGGTGTCCCCGTCCACATACGCTGATCCGGTGCGGCCATCGTAGCTGTGCGGGTCGGTCCGATTGCTGAGGCTCTCCGTGGTCCCGGCGGTGATGTTGTCAAACGGGTCCTCGTAGACGACATGCTCGGCCGGCACGGTCTCGGCCTGCAGGGAGATGATGCTCGGCGTCGTGCGGCGCAGGTAGGTGCCGACACGGCCGGCCCCGAGGATGCGGTTGTCAGCGGTGTCCACGACCGTGTCGAACTGCTGCTCCCCCTGGCCGTAATCCAGGAAGCTCTCGATCTGCACACCGTCGCCACCATTGATGGTGATGACCTTGGCGCGCACCGTGACGACGTCCACGGACGGGTCGAACGTCCCGCCGATCTCGCTGCGCGCCAGCCAGGAGACGTCCCCCTCGAAGTAGCGGGCAATGATCAGCTCCGGCGTGGTGCCGCTGCGCACAAAACAGACGTAGGCACGCATCGCCTGATCGTCGTGCGCGGCCCCGTTCCAGCGCAGCACCACCCCGGCACGGAAATTGACATCCGTGCCGCCGAGCAAGACCTGCGCCGAGGCCTCGTAGAAGGCCGACCCACCGAAGACGTCCGGCCCCGCGACGCGGGAGTCGGCGGTCAGCGAGAACAGCGCATCGTCCTCGGCCCGCGCCTCGTGGAACGGGAGGTCCGCGTTATCGATCCATGCCGGGCTCGTGAAGTCCCCGAGCGGGGTATCAACGCCGACCGCGAAATCCAGATTGATGAACTCACTCATTTCGTCACCCGCCGATCATGTGGTTTGCGATGGCATTGATGGAATCGCCCCCTGCATGCACCCGCGTGTTCGTGAAGAACAGCGTGGTGTTGTTCGGGGCATTCAGGAACTTCTCTTTCGAACTCGATGTGTACAGCCCCATGGCCGAGATCCAGTACCCGTCGGTGTTGTACCCGATGCCGCGCTGCATGGTCTCCTCGGAGCTGGTTCCCGGGGCGATCGTAATCTCGTCGAGCGCCGGGATGTGCGCCACATGCACCACGGGCCCGCCCTCATCGCGCTTGTAGACATTGATGAACCCCTGGCCGCCATCCTTCGGCGCCCGCCAGTCCGGGTGGATCTGGAACATCCAGTCGGTCCACGCGCCCTTGACCACCGAGCCCAGCGCGGCGCGGCTGGCATCCGGGTCGGGGAAATCGATCACCAGCGGGTCGTACCCACCGGAGTCGAGACCGATCTGGTCGTGGTACTTGTGGTTGCGCGTCCAGGTCATATGCCCCGGGTTCTGCAGCCCCTCCGGGTGGTGGCGGTGCTGGAACATCCAGGAGTTGCGGTCCGAGGTGAAGTTGAGACCGAACGCGCCGGCGGCGGTGTCCCACTCGGCCTTGCAGCCGAACGAGAAGCCCTCCCGCAGCGCCTCGTCGTCGATGTCCGGCGGGATCCATACGGAGGTCGTGAGCCACCACGTCTGATTCGCCGGCAGGGCCATGTAGTCGGTGTACATCGACCAGCCGTTCAAGTTGGTGCGCCGGACGTGACACCAGTTCGGGTCGCTGCGGTGGCAGTCCTCGGGCTCGCCGCCGTTCTCGGCGTTCTTCACGGTCAGGCGCACCGAGTACGGGGACGGCCCGCGCTGGGGGCTGGTCACCAGCTCGGAGAGATCACCGTTGCCGTACGGCACCGGGCGGCCGTAGGGCGGCATGGCGTTGAGCCGCGGAGTGGATGGGTCACCAGGGACGTGCCACTGCAGGTAGTTCCCGGTGGAGAAGTCGCCGTTCCAGGTGACCTCGACCCCCTCGTCGGTGGTGGGCGAGTCGAGGTCGCGGATCGTGACCGTGATGGTGTCCCGCAGCGCACCACCCTCCTCTTTCTGGATGTCGGCGTTGAACGGGTTCGACAGCTCGATGGCGAACTGCAGGTTGCCCTGCTGCTCGCCCTGGCGATGGATGAGGTCGACCTCGATCGTCTTCTCGCCGTACTCGCCGTCACCCCACTCCACGGTGCCGAACGCGTGGTAGTAGCTCGTGCCCGCGAGGGCGCTGCCGTCGACCGTTTCGAAGTCGACTGACGCCACCCCGGTGCCCCCGGTTCGGCGCAGGCGAAACGACGCGGTGCCCACGTCCTCGTCACGCTGCACGGAGTCGTTGACGACATCGATCGTGCCGGGGTCGTTCGGATCGAACGAACCATTCCCCTGCGGGTCGCGAAGATTGAGTTCGCCTGCTGCGGGTTTGACAAAAATAATCCTGCCGAGCAATTCAGTCGCCACAGCGCATCCCCTTTGCCGTTACTCGATCAGCTGCCAGCGATGTACGCTGCGATCGCCTCAAGCGAATTGTTTTCCGTGTACACACGGTCATTCGCCATCCAGATCTCGCGCCTCGGATTGGGCTCAATGAAGCTCACCATTCGCCCGTAATAGCCGGTCCGTCGGTAGTACCCATTACTGCTCAATGGATAGCCAACGCCACGGCTCAAAGTAGTCCCGCTGACCGTAACGACCCGCGGGCGAATCTCCAGCACCTTGATGAGCGGCCCGTCGTCCTCGCGCTTCCATAGATCGAGGAAACCCTCGCCGCCTGATTCAAAGTAATCGCCCTGCGTATCGGTGCTCCGCGGGTCGAATCGGACGTGCATAATCCAGTCCGTCCATCCGCCCCGATTGACGCTCTGCAGGGCCGCAAGGGATGCCTCTCCGTCCGGGAAATCGAGAGCGTAATCGCCGGTCGTTCCGGGGTGGTAACTTGCGAAACGCGGCCAGGAAACATCCCCAGAATACGGGTCATAAACGTTTGTCCAACCCACACGAATGCGCCAGAACTCCTGGAGGTCCATCAGGAACACAGGGAAGCGATCGGCTCGGGGTTTCCACTGCTGAATGTTGAGGTATTGCCCGTAGTCCGTCAGGTCCCAATCGTTGGGCACGAAATAGGACATGCTGGTCCAGCAGGTCTGGAAGTTCTTCGGGCAAAGATTAGCGTTCGCCGCATCCATTGCGTTCAGCTCGACCCGGCCCCGATTGTGGTTGTTATCGGAGGCGCTAGGCCACACCAGGCTCTCGGCGTAGGCACCGTTGTCCGCGGTCACCCGGTTGGAGAATGCCGACGGCCCCCGGCGCGGACCGTCCTCGTAGGGGAACGAACCCCCGGGGGTCGCCAGGTTCATGTGCCGGCCGTCACCACCGTGAGGGCCGAAGGCAGACTTAACGCGGTGGTCCTCCGGCTCCAGTGCCCCGGAGTGGAACGTGGCAATACTCCCGTTGATGCGGTAGGCGTCGTAGGTGCCATCCTGGAATGAGCCGTCCCACAGGATCTCCACGTCCTCCTGCGACGGGTCCCCGTCCAGGTCGCGGATCGTGACCGTCATCGTGTCCAGCAGGGAGCCGCCTTCGGACTGCCGGATGGTGGCGTTGAACGGGTTGGACAGCTCGATGTAGAAGTGCTGATCGCCCTGGTTTTGCCCTGAGCGGTCGATGAGTTCGACCTCGATCGTCTTCTCGCCGAACTCACCATCGTCCCACTCCAAGGTGCCGGCAGCAGAGAGGTATCCGGTGCCGTCCAGGGCGGTCCCGTCGATGGTCTGGAAGTCGATCGACGCGACCCCGGAGCCGCCCGTGCGGCGGACCTTGAACGTGGCCACGCCGGCGGTCTCGTCGCGCTGTACGGACTCGTTGATGAAGTCGATCTCGCCCGGGTCGTTCGCATCGAACACCCCCGACCCCTTCGGGTCGCGCAGGTTGAGCGAGCCGGACACGGGGACGACGCTGATGATTCGCCCTAGCAGTTCAGTTGCCACGGAAGACCCCCTCCAGGGTTGTGTGAACGCGCCGCAGCGCGCAGACGATCTGCCCGAACAGGACCACTGCTGGGGCGGCGACTACGAACCACCAGAGCATGCCGGCGGCGGGATGGATCACTGCTCTTCGCCGGGCCAGCGCAGGTTCTGCACGACCTGCTTACTTCCGCCGGTGAGGGCCAGGAAGCCGTTCAGGTACTCACTGGCGCGCTGCGGCGCGGCCGCGCTCGTCTCCTTGCTGTGGGCGAGGTGGAGCGCGTAGAGCCGCAGCGGCTCCGCGTAGTCCTCCGGGATCGCGAGATCCGGCCAGTCGTCGCCCGCCGGGGCGATGAGTTCGCCCGGCTTGAGCGCGTACACCAGCTCGATCACGACGCCATCTTCGACGCCCGGCACGGTGTAGAACTGGTCCGGGTAGCGCTCGTCCCAGACGACGTGCTCGACCGAGGTGTTGCCGGTCGGCGAGCCCGACCGCCATTCCGGGTCCCAGCGCTGCAGCATGTGGAAGTCGACCGGGGTGATGGCGCGGCCTGCGTTGCCCCACTCATCGACATTGCTCAGCGCCTCGATGAAGCGCAGGCCGTCCTCCGGGATGTGATGGATCGAGCCCTCCTGGAGCGCGACGGTCTTGGTCACCCGGGTGATGGTCGGCTCGACCAGGACCAGGGCGCGCCGGGCCGCGGTGAGGTGTCGAGCGTGGTCTTCCTTCGACCAGCGCTTGAACTCCGGGTCCTGCAGCTCGGCGGCGATGTCGCGCACCAGAAGGGAGGTGTCCATCGGTTACCCCTCGAGATTGACCAGGACTTCGACCTGCTCGCGCAGCTCGGCCACGCCCTGGTCCTTGTTGAGGACGTTGTTCAGCTCCTCCTCGGCGTACTTGAGGATGTCGGCCTTCTTCGCCTTGGAGAGCGGGGTGTCGTAGATCATGACCTCGTCGTCGGCCGGCTCCTTGCTGACCGCTGGCTCCGGCTCGGCCTGGGTCTGCGCGCCGGCTGCCGAAGAGTCGGCGGGCACCATGTCGCCACGCTTGGCGAGCAGCTCGCTGTAGGGAAAGACGACACCGGTCTTTCGATTCTTGAGGTACTTCGGCTGTGACATACACCCTCCCGGGGCACAAAGAGATGACGACGTCAAAGGACCAAAAACCGGGCGTTTTGCCCCCTTTTTGGTCTGAGCGGCGCCGGCGAAAAAAAGAGGCCCCCGAAGGGGCCTCTCTCAGGTTGCACCAGTCAGGGCTTACGCAGCAGCGCCCTTCTTGGCGTAGAGGTGGACCAGGGCGTCCGGCTTGATCACTTCGTAGCCGTAGACCTGGAGTCCGCGGACCAGATCGCCGAAGCGCTTCGGGTTCCGCAGGGTCTCCATGTTGGTCATCTGGCTGGCGAAGGTGGTCGCAACCTTGTGGCCGGCGATCATGTGATAAGCACGCTCGGTGCCCTCCATGCTGTAGGCCAGCAGGTTGGACTTGTAGATCATGAACCGGTCGATGATGCCCAGCCGGCCGTTGCGCACGATCGACGTGCTGTCCCCGGCCAGGGAGGCATCCTTCAGGTCCGACTTCTTGATCAGGCCACAGGCCCACGGCGGCAGGACCAGGAACCGGCCCGTCTCGGGGATGTTCTGCTCGTCCAGGACGGTACCGAGATCGACGATGTAATCGACGATGTTTTCCTTGGTCAGGTCCACCGGGGCCCCCGCCTCGCCCAGGTTGTACGCGCCGGAAATGCGTCCGGCGGAAGTCCCCTGGTTCTCCGCGGCAGCGTCGGCGTAGATCGAGCCGAGCATGTCCGTATCGATGGCGATCTTCATCTGCTCGGAGGCGTCGTCGGACCACTCATCGATCAGTCGCAGATCGGACTGATGGGCGTCGACGTCATCCACCGTGAAGGTGAAGTACTTCCCCTTGTCGATCAGCAGCTCGACGTTCGGGCTTTCCGGAGTGCCGTACTCCAGATCCTTGCCCTTCTCGTAGTCGCCGACGGTGATGTCCGGCCGAGTGCGGATGTAGACCTTGTCACCGTAGTTGGTGATCTCGCCCTCGTAGTCCGTGTTGGCGATCTCACCGAATACGGTGGTGTCGTAGAACTTGGTCACCAGCTTGGTGGACCAAATCTCCGGGATGAACCGCGAACTCGCGGCCTGACCCGAAACAGTCCGATTGGACAGGTTCGGGCCGTTTGCAATAGGCAGACCCATGGCTACTTCCTCTTGAAGTGCCCAAGCTGCTGCCTACGACGCCCGGCCCGGTGTGGGTTTAGGACTGAGCGATGACAGCAGCATGGACTTCCGCTTCCAACTTGCGGAACTCCTCCTCACGACCCCGCCATTCGCCCCGCTGGTACTGACGGTGCAGTTCCTGGAAGTCCGCGGCCGTGTAGGCCGGTTGTGCGGACTGGACCTGGGAACTCTTGCCGCGCTTCGGCGAGACGTGCTCTTCAGGGGTGGAGGTGGACTTCCGCGGCTCGTTTTGCTGCGGCTGCGTCTGCTCCTGGAACGTCGTGAAGAACGCCTCGACCCGATCCACATCGAACTGAGCGGCGGCCTCGTTGATCGCCTCGTTGCGGACCTTCCCGGCGAGCGGATCCCACTGCGCCAGCCAGTCCTTGAACGGCTGAGACGAGTTGATCTGCTGCCAGTTGGGTACGCGGCGAGAGAGGTCTCGCCAGAACCGGTCCTCTTCGGACTCGACCTGCCGCTTCTCGACCTGCTGCGTGCGCTCCTCGATCGGCTCGAGGCGCTTTTCCAGGTCGGAGTAGCGGGCGTCGATCATCTGCTTGGCCATGGCTTTCATGGCCTCGACATGATCGTCACCCCAGTCCGCCCGGAGCGTCTCGATGGCGCCATCGAGGTCGGCGTCACCGGTCGTATGCGGCGCCGGCTGTGCCGGCTGCTGCGCGACCTGTGACTGCAGCTGTTCGAGCTTGTCGGAGAGGTCCTTGACCTTCGTGCTGAGCCGGGGCACCTCGGCGTTGTACTTGCCTTGCAGGGTGCGGTGCTGGTTCAGCAGCCGGTCATACTCGGAGCGCCAGTAGTCCGCGTCCTTGACGGGCTCTTCGTCCTTGGGCTTGTCCTGGCTCTCGTCGATGCCTTCCTGGCCGGTTCCGTCCTCAGCGGAGGGTTGCTCGCCCGGCTGGGCCGCTTCCTCCTTGGGATCGTTCGGGTCGTCTTCACTGTCGGTCGGGGCCGTCTCTTCGGTGTCCTGACCTATGCCGTACGCCTCCTTGTAGATGGCCTCGGCACGCTCCTCAGCATCGCGCAGTGCGCGTGGTTTCTTCGCCATGCGGCCCTCCTCGGGTGTCGCCTGGTGTCGCCCTTTCGGGCATAAAAAAACCCGCCACGAGGGGCGGGTTACGTTCTCGCCGGGCCTTTCGGTATCCGGCTAAGACTGTCGGTCGTGGATGTGCTGCCGCGCCTGCCTGGCCGTCTCCACCAGCTCGGTCAGCTCGCGGGCGGCACCTTGGGCGCGGTAGACATCGACGTCGGTTTCGGTCATGCAGGCCTGCACGCGGTCGTGCGCGTTGGCCTCGATCCAGTCCAGGATCGTCTTGAAGTCGTGGTGGTGTTCGAGGGCGGCGAGCGACGCCAGTACCTCGTCGGTGATCTGCTTCACGCGACCTGCTGACCCATCGGCTGCCCGGCCGCATTCGCCTCACCCGGGCGCGGCGCGCTCGGGGCGAGCCCGTCGGAGCCGTCCGGTGCGGGGGGCGGACCACCTGGGCCGACCGGGCCACCGGGACCGCCAGGGCCTCCAGGACCGCCAGGACCCGCGCCGGCGCCGGCCATGAGCCGCATCTTCAGGTCTTCCTGGTCGGGGATGACCCGATCGGGGCGCATGTCGAGCCCCTTGGTCATCTCGCGTAGCAGCTCGGCGCGGCCGTCCGGGCCCATGATCTGGTAGTCGAGCGGGTTGGCCGTCATCTGCAGGAACTCCTGGCGGCGCATCTGCACCTGCTCCTTGGCCACCAGGCTCATCGCACCCTTGGCGACGATCTGGATATCGCCCTTCACCGCTTCGTCCTCGCCCCAGAGCATCACCCAGGTGAAGAACGACTCGACGGTCGGGCCGATGATGCCGCGGTCGATGTGGCTGACCACGTTCTTGATCGCCTTCGACGCCGCGTTCATCAGCATGCTGAGCCCGGACGCGGTGCGCCCGGCGCCGCCGACGTTGGGGCTGCCGTAGGTGTAGGCCGGGATCCCGCTGTACTCGTCGGCCAGGCGCGAGAACTGCTCGAACACCCGCAGCAGCGCCTCGGTCATCGGGTTCGGCTGGAAGAAGTCGATCGGCGGCCGGGTGCCGTTACTGCCGGCCTTGGTGTAGTCGAGCTGCCAGATCTTCCAGGGGTAGATCTGCGTCACCTTCTGGTTCGGCGGCAGGGACTGGGTGTTCACCGAGACCTGCGGGCCGGAGGCGAGCGCCATGTTGTTCACCATCGAGCGGGCCGCGGCGTTGCAGATGTCCTGGCAGTCCTTGATCAGCTCCGGGACACCCTTGCCCCAGAACGAGCCCTGGACCTCCTCGAAGCAGGCCTTCTTGTACGGCTTGCGCCCCAACGGATCGTGATTGAACTGGACCTTGATGACCTCGTTGCCCACCACCCAGGTGGTGACCTCGTACTCGCGCTCCGGGTCGCTGACCCGGGACTCGTCCATGCCCCACTCCAGAAGCAGGCTCCCGGGCACCGACACGTAGGACTCCAGTGCCTCGATCTCCTCGGTGTCCCCGAACGTGTCGTTCTCCCCCAGCGCCCGGCGGATGGTGGACTTCAACGGCCTGTTCATCCAGTCGGACATGCCGGTCATGCGGTGCTGCGCGAGCACGCGCCGGATCGCATCGTCGTCGTAGCCGGGCAGGCCGATCATGTCGTACAGGTCGGAGCGGCTCAGCTCGTGGACCTCGTGGCAGTCCCCCTCGTCGGGGTGGGTCACGCCTGGCGCGGGGTAAAACTTGAACGGGTCGACGCGGTCGGTGTGGGGCCGGATGATGCTGGCCACCTCCGGCCGTCCGGACTTCCAGGAGAGGTCGTCCACGCGCCGGTTGACGGGGGCCTTCATGATGCCGGCCGGGTAATCGACGATGTCCGAGATCACCTTCTCGAACTCATCCTCCCAGCCGCCCTCGACCATCTTGTCGTGGATCTCTTCTTCCATGCGCTCGGCACGGATGCGCGACTTCTCCTCGATCTGTCCGCGGAGCTTGTCGCGGAAGCTCTGCTCGACCTGCTGGTACATCTCCGGGGTGATCCGGATGCCGCGGCGCGCCATGAAGTCCTGCGCGTCCGACATGACCTTGGTCTGGATCATCTGCTCGATGTGCGGTGGCAGGTCGGCGACCGGCGTCGGCTCGGCAGTCCAGGGCTTGTCGCCGCCGGGCATGAGCACATCGCGCAGCCAGGACTTGGCGGCCCGGGCCTTGACCGCGGTCAGCATCATGTAGACGTCGGCGCCGCCCTGCTCGGCGATGGCGCGCTTCTTGTCGTCGTCGTACTCGCCCTGGATCTGGCGCAGGCTCTGGAGCATGCGCCGCTCGACCGGCTCCTTGGCGCGCTTGGCCCGCTCCCAGGAGCGACGGATGTGGGCGGCCAGGGCGGAGACGACCTGCTCTTCCTCGCGTCGCTCGGCGGCGGCGATCTCGTCCTGGCGCAGTTCGTCGTTGCCGCGGACCATGATCAGGCCATATTGCTCGCTCATATCGTCGCCTCAGATCGACAGAATCGGGCTGGCGCGCTGCGCCTTGTGGTCATGGATCTTGTCCAGCAGGTCGCGCACCAGGGCGTCGATGTAGTCCCGGTCCGAGATCCTGCAGTCGTACTGGATCTGGATCCGCTGGTCGTCGGTGGTCGCGAACTCGAACAGCACCACGCCGGGGCGGGTCTTCGAGACAGCCACCACGACGCCATCCTCGTACTGCAGCCCGGGGAGCTTCTTCGACGGGTCCGCGAACTTCGACAGGATGTTCTTGCGCACCATGTGGACCTCGTCCATGAACGACTCCTGGCGGCTCTCGCCCTTCTCCAGGTGGTCGAGCTGCGCGGTGGTGATCGCTCTACCCTTGTCCTGCGTCATCCAACCCCCTTGTTCTGCATGTGCCCCCAAACGAAAAAACCCCGCCGGAGCGGGGTTCAGAGTGTCGTGCTGCAGGCTGGGCTCAGGTCAGAGCCAAGACCAGCCCGACCGCGGTGACGCTCGCCACGACCAGCGAGGTGGCCACCACGCCGGCGAACGATAGCGACCTGTCCTCGACGCGGGTGGTGAACGCGCCCTGCCGGGCCGCCTCTTCCACCATCTGGATCTTCACCCGCTCGGAGAGTTCGTCGACGACCTCCCTGATGCGCTGCTCGACCCAGGCCTCCAGCGCCTGGGCGTCATCGAAGTAGCGCTCCTTGAGGGCGCCCACCTCGAGGCGGACGATCTCCCAGGCCTGTTCGATGCTGCACGGCACATCGCGCAGGGCCGGAACCCCCTTGAGGCGCGGTGACGCCGACGCGATAATCTGGTTGTCCTGACCCTCCATCATCCGGATCGGCACCCCGAGGAGTGTCAGCGAGCCCTCGCTAGCGGCGCGCTTCAGGTCGGCCGTCGACATATGCCGGCCGAACAGCCGAGTTTGTCTGGCATAGCTCGATAGCTCCTTGAGCAGCTGCTCCGAGACCCGCACCTCCTTGAGCTGGATCCCCATCATCTGGTACTGACTTTCTAGCTCCAGCAGCTCCTGGATCGGGCCACTCTCCGTGACGCTTCTGTTCTCTCGATCGGGACCATCCGCTTCGCGCATCCCCCCCCCTTCTTGCATCGTCACCATGTTCCCCGCCCTCATGTCCATCCTGTCGCCGGGGCCGGCTCCACATCGCGGGCCCCTCCCTGTTGGCTGCCGAACAGATCCGCCCTGGCAAGCTGCTCGAAGGCCTTGGCGCCGTGGCTCGCGTCGTCGTGCCGCGGCGTTGATCGGTACACGCCCATCTTGTCGTTCCACTCGCGCCGGTAGCGCTCGAGTGCGGCGATGCCCTTGGCGGCGCCGGCCTCATCGAAGTAGCACAGCGGCAGCGTCTGCCGGACGGCCTCGATGCCGTCCATGTGGTTCGCCACCCGCGGGATCACCTCGAAGAAGATCCCGTGGCTCTCGGCGACGTCTTTGCGCGTCTTCGCCTCCTCCTGACTGAAGTCCCGCACCTCCAGGTCGTGCGGGCCAAAGTGCCGTCCGTAGCTGTAGCCCTTCTCGTCGGCAAACTCCGCAAGCTTGCGTGCGTAGAAGGCGATGCTCTCGTTGTTGTTCTCGTAGTAGTCGATGACCCGGATCTCGCGACCGACCAGCTGGAAGAACCAGATCGCCGTGTGGTCGTTCATGCCGATATCCCAGGCCGTATGGACTGGCAGCTCCTCGCTGTACGGCACCCGCGTGATCCGGCCCTGCTGACGCAGGCGCAGCATCTGCGACTTGTAGTACGCCCCCTCCACCGCGGTCTGGAACGCTTCGTCCGGGTGGGACGGGTACTCCCGTCTCATGTCCTCCTCGCCCTGCTCGGCGATCTTGAGCGTGTACCAGGCCTTCTGGCCCCGGGTGAGCTTGACGCCGTGCTTCTCGCGCAGCTCCTTGAAGTAGGTCACAAGGTAGGCAGGGATCGTGATCCCGTCCGGCACCACGGTGTAGTCCGGGTGCTTCCACCACGGCATGAAGTGGAATTTCCACTCCATCGCGTGGAGGCCTTTCTCGTGGTGCCTCGCCTGCTCGGTGCCCTTCCTCGAGCGCTCGACCAGGTCGTAGAACTCGCCCTCGCTGCCCTCCGCGGTCGACTCGACCGTGATGATGTTGCCCAGGTGGACCGTGTTGAACGCCCCGGTCCTGATCTCGCGAGCCTTCGCGGGGTACTTCACCGCGATCTTGCCCAGCTCCGAGACGTGCAGGTACTGGTACGTCCCCCCTCGAAGAGCGGTGCCGACCGTGATCGAGCTACCGTTCGCGAACTCCAATTTTCGCACCGAGTCCTGTCGCGGCTTGAACCGCTTCTTCAGGGCGTCCGGCAGGTTGTCGAACGCGAACTTGATCTTCCGGTCGAAGATGTCCTGCGCGTTTTCCTTCGTGTCGGCGATGACGCCGCAGGAATAGTTGCTGTTGAACAGTGCCCGGTCGAGCATGTCGATCTGAATCGCTGTCGAGAACCCCATCTGCCTGGCCTTCAGCAGGCAGTTGAGGTAGTGCATGTCCTGGAGGAACCAGCTCTGCGCCCAGTTCGGCCGGAACAGGACCCGGTTCCCATCGTCGTCGACGATGTAGTAGAGGTTGTTCAGCCTCCACCACCGGTCCGAGAGCCGCTCTTTCAGCTCGGTCAGCGCGCTCACGTCGCTACGCCGATCCAGATAGTGCCGAATCGAACGTTTGTGCGCAAGCGAACATTAAGATCTTCTCCAGCATAGCTTTCGTTAGCTATTCAATCAGTTACGAATCGTTCATTGACCCATATCAAGAAAACCCGACTTGACCTGACAGAACTGTCAGGACGCATTAAGGAAATCCCTAATGCCCTAAAACCGCAACGGCGAACCGCACCTGCTGTGCCAGCTCGAACGCGACCTCCTCGACCTTGCCTTGGACGGTAAGGTCGCCTCGAGTGACCGCTACGGTTGCGAACTTATCCTCCATGACGCCAGTCACCATGAACGCACCAGGCGCGTCGGGGAACGGCTTGACTGACACGCGGCTGAACCCGGCGGACTCCATCGCGTGACGGATTAGGGCCTGCTCGGACTGGGTCGGCTCAACGCTCTCAGGAGCCATACCCATCGATCCCCTTGGTGCGCCCGTCGATCGCCCGCAGGACCTGCTCGAGCGGGTCTTCGTCGGTGCCGTCGTCGTCGATGTTGTGCGCCTGGCGCTCGAGCGTGATCAGGCGCTGCAGCGACTGCGACAGGTCCTTCATGGTGGTAGCGCGCTGCGGCAGCGAGATCGCCTTGCGCAGCATGTGCGCGGCCTGGCCCTGGATCTGCTGATCGGTGATGTGCCCCTCGACCAATCCCTGGTACAGCTCGACGTTGGTCGTCTCGGCGTGCAGCTCCATCAGCAGCAGCTGGGTGATCGTGCGCGCCTGCGCGATGTCGTTCCGGTGGCCTTTGATGACGCCGGCGTTGTGCTCGGCGACGGCCTCCACGACCTCATCGTCACCGTGCGCCTTGTCCGGTTCGGCCTCGAGGTTCGCCCGAACCGTATCCCTGACAACTTTCTGCCGGGTGCGCTTGTAGACGTCCGGCACCAGGTCTCGCGTCCAGCCCTCGCGCACGACGCGCTTGCGGATCGCGGTGTCGGTGCAGCCGTAGTACCGAGCCAGCTCGGCGTTGGTGTACTTGCCCGTCTCCCAGTCGCGGCGGATCGCCGGCCAATCGAACGTCTTGCGTGCCATCGTGAACCTCCGGGCCTGGCGTGCCAGGTATCCGAATCAGTGGTTGCGCTATGCCCTTGTCAGCTCCAGGGTGAGGGCGCTGGTCTCGTAGCCCTGTCCCTCGATGTGGACCTGGCGAATGTGGGGCCCGTGTCCACCCGACAGCGAGATCGTGACCTCGCCGAAGTCGTTCACGCTGACACCGGTGATCGTCAGGCCGAACAGCTCCTGGTCGAGCCGGTCGGCCTCCTCCGCCTTGATGAACTCGGTGTCCAGCGTCGTCATGCGTGGCTGTTCCACGGCCGGAACGAGCGCAGCTCGTGCGGTGTCGGGAACGAGCCGCGGAACGTCATGGCGTGGCTGTCCAGGGTGATCACGCCGGACGGCTTGAACCACGGCCAGGCGCAGGCGCGCACCAGGGCTTTGCCGGCGCGTTCTGCGCAGCGGTAGTCGCGGTAGAAGTCGTCGCCGATCTCGCACGGGGTCATGCCGGCGGCCTCGAACCCCTCGATCACGCGCTCGTTGACGCCCTTGCTGAAGTACCGATCCCTGGTCGCGCCGTCCGGGATCAGGCGCCGGTCCGGGATGTGCCTGCTGGCGGCCGCGATGTACCGCGTCGTGCCCCAGTGCCTGAGCCAGCGCTTCATCGCCCGGCGTCCCCGCAGCGAGCGGGAGCGCGACGAGTAGATCGCGGGCTGGAGGCCGTCGAGCACCAGCTCGAGCAGGAACTCGATCGCCCCGGGCACTGGGGCGTCCCGGACGTCACTGACGCCGACCCAGGGGCCCAGGCGGTCATAGAGCACGCCGTCGAAATCGAGCGCGATCCGGTCCGCCATCAGTGCAGGGTCTCCCCGTCTCCGCCGAGCAGGTCGTCCTCGTCCGGGTCGTCCGGGTCGTCCTCCTGCTCGTCCGATTCCGCCTCCACGAGGAAGTCGTGCGCCTGGTAGGAGGCGATTGAGATCGCACCGATCAGCTTGACGTCCACGAACCCCTGGACGAGCGGCGCGTACCTGCCGTCGTTCGTGACCAGCGCGATCGCGATCGACCGGATACCGGCCTGGTGATGGATCTCCTGGACCTCCCGCAGCAACTCGTCCATCCGCTCCCGCGCCTTGTCCTGGGAGCGCCGTTCGGCCCGCTCGGTGAAGTCCACCACGCCTGGGGCGTCGTCCGTGTCAGGAGAGCCCTCCGGCCGCGGCGCATCGCCGGGAGGGCGATCGGGCGACGCCGCCTTGGGGGGAGCAGCCGAAGGGCTCTCGTCACACGCGGGGGTGAACGCTCCGTCCCGCAGGTCTACGCCGTCGCCCTCGCGCACAGGGGACGCGCCACCGTGCGAGACGTAGATCTCCTTCTCGCCGTGGCAGAAGACCGTCACGAACTGCCAGTCGATTCGGGCCGTCGACTGGGTCGACGGGAACACCTGGATCTTGTCCACCTGCCGCCCGCACCGATGGCAGGTCGGCCTGGGTTGTCCGGTGATATCGAATCTGCCCATGGGTGCCCTCCCGTTGGGTAAAAAAACCCCGGCTCCAGGGCCGGGGCAATTCAGATAGAGGAGAACAGTGACCGCGCTGTCTGGAGACAGCGAACCACTGTGGTAAACAGTAGCGCAAACCCTTAAATAACTCAATACGTGATTTTCCAGGGTGCCAATGTGTTGCACCACACATTAAGCGCTGCTAGGTTAATCACGCTGTGACATGGACAACAGGAGTGTACGGATGAACAAGAACGCCCTGCGCCATACCGTGGCGACCTTCGATGACGAGGAGCTGCGTCAGCTCGAGAAGGTGGTCAAGGCCGAGAAGTCGCGCCGCGCCGACCGCCGCGTGCGGGACGCCAAAGACGAGGCCCGCGAGATCCTGGCCCGGTACGGCGTCACTCTCTACGAGATCCTTCCCCCCCGCCTGAAGCACTACGCCCGCAACAACCTCCACCACCTCTGAACCCCAGGGGCGCCACGGACGGCGCCCTCCCTTCCCCTGAAATGATCGAATCGTGTTGACGCACGAGGGGTCTGCTGCTACTGTTCATCACAGTCCGTTATGTTTTGCAGCACAGATCAACCGGGTAACCGATCGTGCCACGGCAGGCGCACCAACTGGAGACACGCCATGAATCGCTACGAACAGCACAAGTTCTCCGGCATCGAAGAAAACCGTTCCCCGCAGCGCAGAGCGGCCTTTTTCGAGGTGGTCCTGGGGCGTGAGCGCCAGGACAGCAAGTTCAGCCCGCGGGGCGTGGGCGGCCGGCTTGCGGAACGGGCGGCGCTCAAGCGCCAGATCGAGGAGATCGCGGAGAACGGTCACGTCGCAGTGGTCACGTCCGGCATGGACTGCGACGGCTCCGCCTGGCGTGACCGCGTGACCCTGCTGCCGGCGCATCCGGCGCTCATCGCTCGCTGGGAACGCGACTACTACGCGGGCGCCGAGGGACCGCAGGGCCATTACTTCGAGCGGCCTTCCGTCGCCGCGGGACTCAAAACCGAGAGCCGCGACCTGGCGCTGGAGGCGTTCGAGAACGGCCACCCGCACCGTATCGCGGTCGGCTAGTAAGGCAACCCGCGCCGCAGCAGGCGCACCAACTGGAGACGGGCGATGACAACCGACACCACCCCGAAGCCGGTCCTCGAGTTCGCCGAAGGACAGAACCGGATCAGCGTCTACCTGCTCAACCCGGGCGAGACCTTCCCGCGGTTCGGCGGCAGCAAGGGCGGCCTGACCGTGCGCAAGACGGCCAGCCTGATCCTGACCGTGGAGAACGTCTACGGGAAGTACGACACCGAGTACGACCTGACCGACGAGAACGTGTGGAGCAAGATCCGAGACCTCGTTCGCAACCACGGCACCGACCCGGCCGGCGAAGGGGTCATCAAGATCCTCTGATCGCAAGCACGCGCCACGGACGGCGCCCAACAGGAGTAGACATCATGACCTTCCAGCACTTCGACCCCGAGCACCGCATGACCGTCAACGGCGTCGGTGGCCGCCGGGCCGCGCTGGTCCTGATCAGCGGCGAGCCGGATCGGATCTTCAAGCAGCGGTGGATCTCCGAGCGACGCGCCGTCGAGGACGGAGCCTGGCTGCAAGTGACGATCCGCCTGGATGACGAGCTGGGCAACGGGCACAACACGTTCGCCATCACCGGCGACGTCTCCCGGCGCAACCGCTCTCTCGAGTCCGGCTGCCTCCACGAGCGCATCGCGCAGACCTTTCCCGAGCTGGCGCCGCTGCTCAAGTGGCATCTGTGTTCCACGGACGGCCCCCTGCACTACCTGGCGAACACGCTCTACCTGGCCAGCGACCGGGACTACCACGGGCTGCGCAAGGGCGAGCCGATGCGCTTCCAGGCCGTCGCGCAGTTCAGCGACGTGCCGATCGAGCACCGCCTGGATGAGCGCTTCGCGCAGTTCCTGGAGCAGGTACTGCGGGAGGAGACGTTCACGCTCCTCGACGTGACGGAAAAGCCGCATAACGCGATCGAGTTTGCGGCGCGCTACACCTTCACCGGCTACGAGGCCTCCTGGGCGACGTGCCCGTTCCGGACCGAGGACCAGGCGCGGCGCTGGGCGTACGCGCTGCTGCATTGCAGCCCATTGATCTACCGGACGCCGACGGCCTGGTCGGAGGGCAAGGAGCGCCAGCTCGACGCCGCCCGCGAAGCGGCCGTGTGGCCGGAAGCGACCGACGAGCAGCTCTGCCAGGAACACGATGCGCTGCAGCAAGACCTCGTCGACCGGCTGCCGGAACTGCTCGAGGCGTTCCTCTCGGACATGCGCGCCGCGGGGCTCTACCCGTACGCGAACGAAGCCATATCAGCGGCCTGACCCAGGCCGTCACCGAGGAGCAAACCATGCGATACGACGACATGACCCGGAGCGAGCTGATCCAGGAGCTGCGCAGCCGCGACCACGCCGACCGCGAATACCCCATGGCGGACGAATCGCCGGACGACACCGGGATGACCGCGGACGACTACCAGGAGATGTTCGCCCGTATGGACGACATTGAGCGGATGGACTGGGAGCAGTCCCACTGACACCCAGGCGCCACGGATGGCGCCGCCAGGAGAACACCATGAGCACACAGATCACGTTCGACGGCCACACCTACATCGACCACGGCGACCACGTCACGGATGCCGACGGCAACCTGGTCTGCACAGTAAACGTGATCGAGGGGGGCGAGACCGTCATCGCCGAGTGCCCGGATGGCGTATTCGCTCGGATCCACGAAAACGAACCCGATGCCCGGCTGACCGCCATCAAGGCGGCCATCGTTGGCCAGTACTGAAGGAGAGCACCATGCCCGAGTTTGACCGGATCGACATCTGCGAAGCGCACTGCTGCCTGGAGTGGGACTACAACGTCGGCGGGTGGCTACGGGAGCGCCCGAGCAACCGCCGGCGGATGGAGTCGACCGCGGTACAGCTGAACAGGATGAACTTCCGCCCAACGACTGGGTTGTGCTTCGAGGTCCTGACCGAGAACGGCCAGGAGATCTACCTGGACCTGGTGGATCGCTACGGCCTCCGGCACCCAGACGAGGTGCGCTATGGCTGATTCTCGCGCACTCACCCGGGGGCGACCGCCGCACCTGGACGACAGCACCGCGCTCGCCCGCTGGGCGACGATTCACGGGAAGCACTGGATCGAGGTCCATATCGACCACAGCGGCGACCCGTGGTGGTGCTCCGACAACGGCGGCGGGTGCCTGGGGAAGGGCTTGGACCCCGTCGAGCTGATCGCGATCGGAGAGCGGAAGGTCTCCACTCACCGGGCGATCGACGACATTCACATGCACCGAGACAGGACGACGTAATGAGCGAGCACGAAGACATCACCGTGTACTGCCCGGCCTGCGACGCCGAGCAACCCTTGGAGGCAACTGCACTGGGCCGGTGGGGGTCGGCCTGGTATTGCCGATGCCCGTTATGTGGCTGGGGCTGGCTGGAGCCGGCCCCAGGGAACGTGGAGAGCAGTCATGATCATGGACAGACACTGGGCGCGACTCGCTAACGTAACGCCCCTGTACGAACGTCCGCTGTCGGATAAATCCCCCCGGGTGTTCGTCCTGACGGACGGCACCGAAGGCACGGCCTCGCAGATCTTCCGTAGCCCGCGAAACGTGAACCGGATCCGGCTGCGCACCATCCAGCAGCGTCTGCAGCGTGGCTGGCTCGACCCGGAGAATCTGTACGGGAAGACCAACCGGATGGACTAGCGCACGCCGACGCCCTTGATCCCGCGCTCGTCGAGAATCACGGCGAGCGCTCTCTTTCCGCTCGCGAACCGGTCCCAGACGTACCACTCGGCCCAGTACAGGATCTGCCGCCACTGCGGTGTGTAGAGCGCAGGGGGCTCCACGCCGATCTCCCTGGCGTAGAGCGACTTCGGCGCCGGCTTGTCGTTGTGCTTCGCCCTGGCGCGCAGCGTGACCACCGGGACGATGCGGCGCAGCTGCCCCTCCTTCCCCGCGATCATCTCCGGCTGCGACTGCAGGTAGCTCCACAGCGCTGCGTCCAGGGCCTCCTTGCGGGGATCGCTGTACTGCCCGGCGACGTGGCGCAGGGCGTTGCGCGCATTGGCATCCGGGATCGTTGCCCAGGCGCCCAGGATCGTCTCGGCGAGGTCACGGAAGTCCTGCGGGGTCCACTCCGACGACCCCCGACCAGGCACGCGGGTAAGCGCGTTGATCAACATCTGCGTGGGGCTGACGATGTCCGGGCGCGAGGTCTGCTCTTCGGCCCAGGCGAGCGCCTCGTCGGCGCCGAAAAACGAGACCGTCGGCAGCTCACTGCTCATCACTGCAGGCCTCGATTCGAACGACGGTGCGGCCCTTCCTCGGGGGAGCGTACTCGTGGACGGTGTGCTGCTCGATGTGCGCGGGCGCGTCATCAACGACATAACCAAGTCCCCATGGGTTGCGTTTCGTCGGAACGACCAGGCAGTCCAGGAGCATCTTCACACCGCCGACCAGGCCGTCGTCGTCGGGGGGCTGTGAGCTGCACCGGGTCACCGTCACGCGGGCACGCTCGAACGGCTCGGCCGGAGCCCGCGGCGCGACTGCCCGGATCTCCCACGCCAGAGCCTTGATGAGCCTGCGCCGCTTCTGCCAGTGCATGCGCAGGAGCTGGTTGGTCAGCGGCAGGAGCCTTGGCAGTGTGAACTCGATCGTCATGCGTCCTCGTCCAGGAAGAACGACCGGCAGATGCCGTGCTCCGGCCAGCGCTCCCCCACCGCGCAGCCGTACAGCACCTCACCCCCGACCTGGCCGGCCCGGCTGCGGTTGACGCATGCAGCGCACCGCAGGCGGAGCACCTGGTCCCGGTGGACCTTCGCTTCGATCCGGCTCAGAGACTCCGGGTCGGGCGCTCTCATCGCAGACCCCTTCGATCGAGAAGGCTATCTGTTTTATACAGCAACTCGGTCTGTGATCCAAAGTGCGCCTCGAACGGCTTCGAGCCGTCGGCCAGCGACGGCCCCAGCTGCTCGAGGAGGAGATCCGGATCGATCCCCTCCGGCCGGATTCCGCGGTGATGGTAGATGCACAGCGGCAGGGTCACCTGGTGACCGATCCGGCGGTCGCCGGACTTCATGTGGTGGACATCGACCGGGACCTTCGGGTAGCCCTTGATGCGGCAGCAGATGCAGCCGATCTCCTGGAACGCCCGGAAGCGCTTCTCGTCCGCCTTGGTGCGCGCCTTCGTCTTGCCGACCATGCGCTACGCGAACTGAATCAGCTCTTCGACCGCGGCCTCGTACTCCTCGCGGTCGGTGCCGGGCGGCATGAAGTACATCAGAATCGTGTCCAGGCAGGCCGAGTAGACCTTCTGGAACCGCTCCTCCCCCATGTTGCCGAAAGCGATCGACTCCGGCTCGTAGGAGATCGCGCCGCTCAAGTGGTGGTGGACCCGGTAGAACCCCGATCGGATCATCACCTCGTAGCGGAACGCGTCCAGCGTGTCGTACTTGTCCTGGTTGTCGAACCCGACGTTGAGCATGGCGAAGAACTTGCGATGGAATAGTGGGTTGCGCGGGATTGTGCCCTTGAACCGAACGACCTGGCCTACCTTCACGGGGCTGCAGGCCTCCCAGTCCTGATCGGTGTCCGGCTTGAACCCGCCTGGCGTTTTGCGCATCACGACATCGATCGCCATGCGCTCAGCCCTGCGCCTTCCGGCCGCCCCTGGACCGGTTCCCGTGGCGCAGCGCACGGTAGGACTGCTCCGGGTTGTTGAGCAGGCGTTCGCGCACGACCTCCGGATCGAGCCCGATCTGCTCGCAGCACCAGATGAACGAGAACGGCTTGACCCGATCGGACTTCATCCACTGCAGATCATGCCTACCGTCGTCATCGCTCCCGTGGAGACGGTACCGCAGTCCGTCGGTGATCCCGCGCACGAAGCAATGCACGATGAGGTCGTACTCCGGCCCGGAGTCCAGATCGGACCCAGCGGCCTCCACCTCGAACGAACCCATACCCCCCCCTTGATCTCTCATTCGCACAGCCCGTAGATGCTCGAGCACTCCTCGATGTCCTGGTCCTCACCCGAGAACAGGTTCGCGACCTTCTTCTCGTTGCTCTGCGTCACTTCGCTCTCCAGTGCCAACATCGGCGCTTCAGCGTCGGGTGACCGCCCTGCCCCTTCGCGCAGAACTCCCGGTGCCCGATCACCTCGCGGACCCCGCGGGTGTGGTTCTCCCCCGCCGGGCGAACCGGGAGCTTGATCCGCGCCGACTTCCTGACCCAGTGCCGGCAGGTGTTGCACGTCACCCGGTCGTCATCGATCCGGAACCGCCAGAAGGCGTCCTGGATCTCGGCGTAGTCCTTGAAGCCGCTCACCGCAGACCGTGCCGGTGCAGGTAGTCGTGGACCTGGGCCCGAGCCTCTTCGGGCGACGCCGTAGCCTCAGGCGCCGGGTTGTGGCTCAGTTGCGGCTTGTCCTGGGGAATCTCGAACACCTCGCCCTGAGCTGCTTTCCAGATCAGTTTGTGATACTCCTGACAAAAAAGCAATCGGGCCTCCGGGCTGTGTTGCATCGCGTGGGAGCCGACCGCTCGGCGCGCAAACCACACGATCGGGTGGCTCCAGTCCCGGCGCACCGCCATCTCCCAGGCCTGATCACTGTCCGGGAGCCCCAGCTCCTCCGGGCGCGGCACGCACAGCGCCCGAAACTCCTTCGCGTTCGGCGGCCACTCCCCGGCGGCCTCATCCCGGCTCAATCGCCCGAGCCCGCGGCGGAGGTCCTGCAGGGTCAGGCCGGACAGCACCGCCCGCCAGGTGCCGTCGTCCTCGACGCCGAACTGCCGGGTGAAGCTGTAGCCGTAGATACTCGCCAGGCGGCTCCACAGCTCCGCGACGTCAGCGGCGGAGGGCGACGACGGTGCCGTCGATGACGGCCTCGTCGGGCTCCCAGTGTCGGGCGTTGATGCGCCGGACCCGCTCTGCCTCAGATTCGTGCCCTCGGTGATGTGCTTCATGGCTCACTGCCTCCAGATCCTCGATCTCATCGTCCCAGCACTCGCCGTCCAACCAGCGGTCGGCGTGCTTCCACTCGGGCACCCAGTGCCCTGCGGCCTTCTTCCGGGCCCTTGCCTTCTCTTGGAGCTGCACGACCTCGATCAGGTGTTCCACGAACGCAGGGGTCGGGCAGAGCCGTCGGAACGCCTCCCGTGCTCGCCCCTTGGCTGCCCGCTTCGGGTAGTGCGCGTAGAACCGATCGAACAGCGCGTCGATCTCTCTCTTTTGGGATTCTCTATTGGGATTATCTATTGGGGATTGTCTATTGTGTGTCCCGTTTTGGGACGGGGGTCGTCCCGTTTCGGGACGCGGACCGTCCTGTTTCGGGACGCCGACCGTCCCGTTTTGGGACGGTTGCTCCGTCCCGTTTCGGGACGCTGACCGTCCTGTTTCGGGACGGGGTTTCTCCAGTGGCACCCACTGGTCGTAGTCCTTCTTGACCGAGACCAGGTACCCGTAGCGGCCTTTCTCGATCTGCAGGACGCCCATCCTGGATAGCTCCTGGAGCGCAGCGCTGGCGTGCGACCGGCGCAGGCCCGCCTCGTCGGCCAGGCGCTGCACGGTGATGTCGTCGGCCTTCTTGCCGAACCCGTATGTCTGCACGATCACCACATGCAGCAACTTCAGCTGCCGCTTGGAGAAGTCGAACCGGTTGATCGCCCGGTACAGCTCGGTGGCCAGCCGGACAAACCCGTCCTCAGTGTTCGGACATGCCATGGCTCTCTCCTGCTCCTACGCGGCTGTCTTGCGCGCCGCCTTCCAGACCGACTCGGGGAACAGGTGCGGCGGGTAGAGATCGGGGCGCAGCCGGGTTGGCGTCACCGCGAAGCCGCACGCCTCACAGAACGGCAGCACCTGGGTGTCGGGCACGCGCCCGCGGATGATCCAGTTGCTGACCGCGCTCTGCTTGACCGAGAGCCGATCCGCCATCTCGGTCACTCCGTACCCCCGCTCGCCCTTCGGCACCAGGGCCGCGCAGCCCTTTCGAATGGCCTTCCGGCAGCGGTCTTTCTGGGTTTTCGTCATTGATCTCTCCGTTCGAATAGTCAACCTAGACAGGGCATCACGAGTCGTTATCGTATACTCATCGGATCGACAAGGGCAAGGCGTAACGAAACCGTGATAATGCGTTATCGTTTTGGAACAGGGGCACAGAATGAATACCGGAGATCGCATACGCCTCGCTCGCAAGAACAAAGGATGGAGCCAGGAGAGGCTCGCGGAGGAGTGCGGCTGGGAGAGCCAGGGCCGGATCTCCCAGTACGAGCGCGGGATTCGCTCACCGAGCTACAGCGACCTGATTCGGATCGCGGAGCGCCTGGGCGTCAAGTCGTCCTACCTGCTGACCGGCGAGTACCAGACCGCGACCGGGGCGCCCAGCTCGATCCAGAACCACGCGACGGCCGTGCCGGTCCTCGACTGGGACGATGTCCGTCAGTGGATCGATGAGGGCGCCGGCCGCTCCAGCCTCGGGATCACCCACACGACGGCCCTCGTCGGCAATCGTGCGTTCGCGCTCGAGGTCGCGAACGACGTCATGGAGTCGCACGCCGGCTGGCCCAGCTACCCGCCGGAGGCCGTGATCATCGTCGACCCCGACCGGAAGGCGGACAACGGCGACCGCGTGATCGCGCTGCTCCCGGACTCGAACACGGCGACCTTCAAGGAGATCGTGTTCGACGGCCCGGCGACCTACCTGAAGCCGCTCAACCCAGCCTACCCCACGGCGACGGCCCCGACCGGGACCGTCATCGCCGGAGTGGTCGTTCAGACCATCATCAACGAATAAAGTAACTCAATTCGAGTTGACACCGGGTTCGCCCCGGTCTAATCTGTTTATCACGGTTCGTAATTTTCGGAGCGTTCATAATGATGACGCCTGACTCTGGCTCCCCGGGCTGGGAGTGGATGGAGGAGACCCTCAGGCAGGAATGGGAGGTGAGCTGTGACCGAGCAGAGCAATCCACTGATTCACGCGAAGATGGCGGCGATCACCAAGGACGCCGGACACATCGGGAAGGACAAGCGCAACCAGCAGCAGGGGTTCAACTACCGCGGCATCGATGACGTCTACAACGCGCTCCACCACTTGTTCGGAGAGCACGGCGTCTACATGACCACGGAGGTCCTCGATCGCCACCGCGAGGAGCGCACCACACCGAAGGGCGGCGTCCTGGCCTTCACGGTCTGCCGCATCAAGTTCACCTGGTGGGCAGCCGACGGCTCCAGCACGCACTCCATTATCGATGGCGAGGGCATGGACTCGGGCGACAAGTCGACCAACAAGGCGCTGTCCGTGGCGCAGAAGTACGCGCTGCTCCAGGCGTTCCTGATCCCGACCCAGGAGATGGTCGACCCCGACGCGGAAACCCACGAGGTCGCCCAGCGCGACGGCAAGCCGGCAAACCAGGGCAAGAAGCAGCAGACCCAGGCGGAAAAGGCCAAGCGCTATGCCGAGGCCGCCAAGGATCGGATGGTCAAGGCGGTCGACCTGAGCGACCTCGCCCAGGTGGCGAAGGACGCCGATGAGCCGATCCGCAAACTCAGCAGCAAGACCGCCGACTGGGTGAAATCGCAGTTCCAGGTCCGCGCCGTCGAGATGGCCCGCGGTCGCATCGAGGCCGCGGAGACGCTGGGCGCGGTGAGCGAGATCTACCAGGAGTCCGCCCAGGCCGTGCAACCGGTCAGTACCGAGGCGCACGAGAAGATCGTTCACATCATCGACGCCAAGCGCTTGGAGATGAGCGACGAGGCGCGCACCGAAACCGAAGAGGAGGCCCCGGCATGAAGATCACCAACCGCTACGGCATCCCCGGCGCGATCGTCGAGGCGATCAAGAACGACGACTACGCCTCGTCCCGCCGGGAGGAGATGGTAGCCGCCGGGATTGACCCGGACGCGCCGCACCTGAGCGTCACGCAGCTGATCAACTCGCCGCGCATCGTCGAACTGCAGCGCCGGCACTCGGACGAGATCGAGGAGGACGCCTCCGACCGGGTGTGGGCGCTGATGGGCCAGGCCATGCACGAGATCCTCGAGCGCGCCGAGCCCTCTGCGATCGTCGAGGAGCGGCTGTTCACCCAGGCCGATGGGTACGCGATCAGCGGCAAGTACGACCGCTGCACGCTGCGCAAGCGCACCCTGCAGGACTACAAGTTCGCCAGCGTGTGGGAGGTCATCAACGGCCTCAAGAAGGAGCGCGAGGAGCAGCTGAACCTGCTCGCCGAGCTGGCCGAGCGCAACGGCTACGACCAGATCACGCACCTGGAGGCGGTCTTCATCCTGCGCGACTGGTCGAAGTCCAAGGCCGAACGCGAGCACAGCGGCAAGACCTACGCCTCCGGCGAGGTCGTCGCCCAGTTCGACGGCCGCTACCCCGACCGCCAGGTCCTGCGCGTCCCGGTCAAGCTGTGGCCGAAGGAGCAGCGCGAGGCGTTCCTGGCCGCCCGGGTCCGTGCCCACCACGAGGCCCGCCTGGCCGAGACCGAGACCGACATGCCGTACTGCACCCGCGACGAGCGCTGGCAGTCGGATGATGTGTTCTCGGTGCGTCGCGAGGGGCGCAAGACGGCGATCAAGAACCTGCCGAACAAGGTCGCCGCCGAGCGGGTGCTGGCGCAGGAGCGTTCCAAGGAGGCGACCAAGAGGGGGCTCAAGCCCAGCTACATCGAGTTTTCTCCGGGCGAACCATCACGATGCGTCAAGGGATACTGCCCGGTGCGTAATTACTGCAGCCAGTGGGCTGCCGATCCGGCCAACCCGGCCAACCAGAAGTCGAAGAAAACGGAGGCAGCGTAATGGCTCGCGGCGTCAACAAAGTGATCCTGATCGGCAACCTCGGGAGAGACCCCGAGATCCGGTACACCCCGAACGGCGATGCGATCGCCACGGTCAGCCTCGCCACCAGCGAGCAGTGGAAGGACCGCCAGACCGGCGAGCAGCAGGAGCGCACCGAGTGGCATCGGGTGGTGTTCTTCGGCCGCATCGCCGAGGTTCTCGGCGAGTACACCAACAAGGGTTCCAAGATCTACGTCGAGGGGCAGCTGCGCACCCGCAAGTGGCAGGACAAGGAGGGCACCGACCGGTACACCACCGAGATCCGTGGGCGCGATCTGCAGCTGCTCGACGGCAGCCAGCACGGGGGCGGAAACCGGTCCTCCTCGACGACACAGCCACGCCAGGACGAGCCCAGCCAGCAGGGCGCGCCCCCCGATGACTTCGACGACGACATCCCGTTCATGCCACTCCACGGCCTCTACGGGGGGTGACCATGCGCGAACTGTCTGGAGCACAACGCAAGCAGATGGGGCTGGACCTGGTCACCCAGGCCTCCCCGGACTTTCTCACCGAGGCACGGGCCGAGGCCCGTCGCCTCTGCGAGGTCCACGGCCACGTCTGCACCGACGACCTGCGCCGGTGGGCAAAGGCCCACGGGATCGAGCCCCACCACCCGAACGCCTGGGGGGCGGTGTTCCGCGGGTCGGAGTGGGAGGCGGTCGGGTACCGGAACAGCGACTGGCCCAGCGCTCACAACCGCCTGGTGCGCGTCTGGCGCCTGCGATCAAGCGAGGAGGGGTAACGCCATGGCAGCGATCCCGAAGATCCAGCAACCGGAGTTCTCCGGCATCGCCGAGGAGATCGTCAACGCGATCCTTGAAGGTCGCGACGACGCGGCCGCGACGGACGCGCTCGACGAGGGGCTCGGCTACGCCCTGTCCGGCGCGGTGTACCAGGCCGCCCTGGTGGACCCGAACAACACGGCCGCAGCGCACCAGGCACTGGCGAGCCTGCGCGCCGAGGTCTACCGCGTGGTCGGTCAGTACGCCGAGCGGCAAGCCGACAAGCATCTACAGGGGGGCTCGCGATGAGGCGCACCACGATCGCACCGGAGGATCTCGCAGCACTCAACGACCACAACCTGCAGCAGATCTACGACCGACTGAGAGGGGCCGCGCTCGCCGGCATCGACCTCAACGCCGACGCCGACTGGATGAAGTGCATCAGCAAGCAGATGGACCGCATCCATAACGAGCGCATCCGCAGGGCCCAGGACAACGCGGCACGGGCGCCACGG
>LKMJ01000179.1_pt1 | contig 41803 bp, 38 predicted proteins | sample 643391 | NCBI WGS metagenome assembly LKMJ01 (sample SAMN04112250, study PRJNA286221) | soda lake metagenome | biome: soda lake; feature: Kulunda Steppe; material: water; isolation source: sample PL-Br10 brine of Picturesque Lake | place: Russia: Kulunda steppe | collected 2010-07 | reverse complement strand
TCATGCTCCCCCACGGCTCAGCTCCCGTCGTCAGGGAGGTCGAACAGCTCACGCAGCAACTCCACCCCAGGGTCGGCACCACCGAGGTCCGCGAGCTGCTTCAGCCGCACCGTGGGCTGGTGGAGCAGGGTGTTGACGATCCCACGGGTCAGGGCGTCGACCGCTGTGCGCTGGTCCTCGTCCAGGGTGGCGAGCTTGCCCCGTAGTCGGTCGAGCTCGGCGAGGCGGACCGCGTCCGCCTGGCCCCGCAACGCCCGGATGGTCGGTTCGACATCCGCCGCCCGGTTCCACGCGCGGAAGCGAACGACCTCTTCCTCGACGATCTGGCGTGCGTCGGCCAATAGGACCTCGGCGAGGTCCCGGTCAGCGACATGGCGCACGTCGGAGACGTCGATGACCTCGATACCGGGAAGCTCGGCGCAGGCCGACTCGACGTTGCGGGGGACGCCGAGGTCGAGCAGCACGACAGGTGGCTGGCCGGCATCGCCCCGCTCGCTCGCCAACGCCCGCGCCACGAGCTCGGCATCGAGGATCGGCGCGCTCGCACCGGTTGTGCAGACCACCACCTCGGCGCCGAGGAGTGCGGCCTCGAGGTGGGGCTCCACGCGGTGGGGGACCTGGCCGGCGAGTTTGCTCGCCACCCGCTCGGCCTTGTCCTGGCTGCGGTTCCACACGGTGACGTGACCCGCCCCCAGTTCCGCGATACGACGGGCCGTCAGGGCACCCAGTTCCCCGGCCCCGAGCACCACGACCCGTGCACCCGCGAGCGGCAGGCCCCGGCGCTGGTCGGCGACGGCGAGGCCGACATCGACCATGGAGGAGGCACCCTCGCCGATCCGTGACTCGCGGCGGACACGGCGGCCAACGCTGACGGCCTGGTTGAACAGTCGCTGCAGGACACGACGTGCCGCGCCCTCCTCGCGGGCCACCTCCATCGCCTGCTTGACCTGGCTCGCGATCTGGCGCTCGCCGACGACCATGGAATCGAGCCCGCCCGCCACGGCGAACAGGTGCGCTGCGGCGCGCTCGTCGTGGTAGCTGTACTGGAGATCGTCGAGGTCCTGCGGGTGGATGTCGCCACGCTGTGCGAGCCAGCTCCGGACCTCGTGCAACCCAGGGTGGAAGCGGGTGACCTGGGCGTACACCTCGATGCGGTTACACGTGGAGATGATCACCGACTCGGTCACGTGCTCCAACGCGAGGACGTCGTGCAGCACCTTCGGCAGGTCATCGGCGGAGACGGCGAGTCGTTCGAGCACCTCGAGTGGTGCGCGCTGGTGGTTGCAGCCGACGACCAACAGTGGCATGCGAAAGAGGCCTCTCGCCGGGGCGCGACCGGGGTCGCGGGGTGATGCGGTCTGTGTGCGCGGACCATAGGCGACCGGCAGGGGGCGCAGCAGCGGCTCGCCGGTCCCCATCGGTGCCGCCACCGGTTCCACCCGCTACCGAGCGGCTACCGAGTGGCTGGGACCGTGTCGGGCGAGCGTACCGACTCGCCACCTCAACGAAGGAACCTGATGGCCTTCGCGGTCGTGGGACGGCCCGGGTCAGGGCGGTGGCTCAGGTCGTGAACTGCAGCGCAGCCCGCTCATAGAAGGACAGGATCTGCAGTTCCGTGGCGAGGTCGACCCAACGCACCGTGACATGCTCTGGGACCTTCAGATGGGTCGGCGCAAAGCTGAGGAGCGAACAGATACCTGCGCTCACCAGGCGGTCAGCCATCGGCTGCGCGTGTGCCGCGGGGATGGCGAGGATGGCCATCGTGACACCGTGCACCTCGAGGACGTCCTCGAGCTCGTCCAGCGCACACACCGTCAGACCGGCAATCTGCTGGCCGACCACGACGGGGTCGACATCGAACAGCGCGACCACCCGGAAGCCCCGACGCTCGAAGCCGCCGTAGCTGGCGAGCGCTCGACCGAGGTTGCCGACACCGAGCAGGACCACGGGGCGGTCCTCCACGATCCCGAGTGCAGCGGCGATCTCCCGGGCGAGTGCTGCAACCTCGTAGCCCACGCCACGCGTCCCGTAGGTGCCGAGGTACGACAGGTCCTTGCGGACCTTGGCGGAGTTCATCCCCACTGCACTGGCGAGTTCCTCACTGGACAGCGTCGCGACACCCCGATCCGTCGCATCGACGAGGGCCTGGAGATAGGTCGGTAGCCGCGCGACGGTGGTCTCGGGGATGTGTCCGTCGCGCATGAGCCCTCCCCTGGCCTGCCGGTGGTCGTGCGCTGGTGCCTGCGCTGTGGTCGTGTTCCCGCGGTGCGGTCGTGTTCCCGCGGTGCGGTCGTGTTCCCGCGGTGCGGTCGTGTGGTGGTAGCGCGCTGGCACCGCCTTCGTGCGTCGGCAGCGCGGTTGTCAGCCACCAGCACCGACCGGGACCACGGTGTGCTCCGAGCCGTCTTTGGTCCGCCACACCGGCCACTGGGTCGTCAGTGGTTCATCGGGTCATCGGGTCGCCAGTGGGCCATCCTCGTGGCCAAGGCTAACGCCGCAGGCGATGGAGCCCACACCCGAGCGGCGCGTACCGATCGAGGGCGGGCTCCCGACACCCCGACGCCAACCGCTGATCGCACACCCGTGCGCGCCCTTCAGGGCATCCACAGGCTCCGACGACCTTGGAGTTGCTTTCGAACATGTGTTCGCTTACCTTTCTCGCAGAGCGCAGGGCCACCAGCTGTCCAGCAACTGCGTCCGGTCGGCACCACGACGCGCAACGGCGTCGACACCACGACGCGCAACGGCGTCGGCACCACGACCAGCAACCACATCCGTTCCGAGCCGGAGAGGAGGCGCCATGAGCGTGACGACCAGCCACTACCACGCCTCGACGCGGGGCGAGCCACGCCGCGGGCACGTCCGAGCGCGGACGTGTGACCTGGTCGCTGAACACGGAGCGGGCCGCTACGACCACGACGGTGCTGCAGCACGTGGCAGCGGTCACGCGGCGCAACCACTCGGCTCGCCACAGGATCCCACCGCAGATCACGCCGCAGGGGGGGTTGCCCTCAGCCGCGACCTGGTCCGCGGCATCGAGGCGATAGCCGCCCTCGACATCGACGCACTCGATGACGTGCAGTTGGCAGAGCAACTGTCCGCGCTCAAGACACCTCTCGGACAGCTCAGGGCGGTACAGGCACGCTGGGCCGCCGCCCTCGAATCGCGACGGATCGCTGCCGCCCCGCCGCAACGCCAGGGCGCCGCGCAACGTGAAGCTCGCAACACGCTGTCCAACGACCAGCAGCTCACACCCTCGGAGGCCAAACGACTCGTGGAGGCCGGCCAGGCCGCCGGACGACACCGGGCGACTGGTGCAGCTTTCGACGACGGCGACATCTCCGCAGAGCACGTTCGCGTGATCGCGCGACTCCTGCGCCACCACTCACCCGCACAGCAGGCGGACCTCGAACCCCAGCTGCTGACCCTGGCCAGGCGCCACCATGCCACCAGGTTCGGCCGCGAGGCACGCCGACTGGTGGCGGAAGCCTGCCCCCCGGCAGCCGCGGACGCCGAGGATGCACTTCGAGGTCGCCGCTTCCTCCGCGCCAGCGACACCCCCGATGGCGGGTTCGCCTTCTCCGGGATGCTGTACGGCACCGCAGCGGAAACCGCCCGTGTCGCCCTCGACGCCTTCACCCGCCCCGATGCTGCGGGCGAGCACCGGACGCGCGAGCAGGCTGCCGCCGATGGGTTCGAACAGCTGTGCGCCGGCGCCCTGCGCACCGGGGACGCACCCACGCAGCACGGCGCACGGCCGCAGGTCCTCGTCGCCATCAACGCCGAGCAGCTGGCCGCCGGGCTGCGCGCCGAGGGGACGAGCGCCGGACGGTTCGTCTGGTCTGGTCAACCCGTCACGACACGTGAGATCGGCCACATCCTCGACGACTGCACGCTCGTCGGTGTCGTCAACGATGCCGATCGAACACCGATCGAGGTCACGAAGAAGGTGCGCACGGTCCCGACCGGACTGTGGCGGGCACTGCTGCTGCGCGACGGTGGCTGTCGCTGGCCGGGGTGCGATGCACCGGCGGCGTGGTGCGATGTTGCACACGGCCACACGGCGTACACCGACGGTGGACTGCTGTCACCGCAGAACGCCGCGCTGCTCTGTCGGTCGCACCATCGCCGGTTCGACCTCGGGCCCTGGGTCATCCACGTCAAGGGGGATGCGGTCACCTTCCTCCGGCCCCTATCAGGAGCGCGGGCAGGACCGAGAGAGGCGACCAGTCAGCAAGCGAGCCTGCTGGACGCCGGCCCGGCACCGCCAACGCAGGAGCCGTCATCCGACGCAGGCCAGCCACCGCCTGCTGTTGCACCTGCCGGCAGTGGTTGGGTGACGCCGGACGGTCGGCGCATCGATGACCCGGCCGCGCTCGAGTAGCCCTGCACACCGGGGAGCACTGTGCACCCGGGCGTGCAGGGCGCGCGCGAGCTGTCGGGCCCACCTGCGTGTCACCGACCGGCACGCCGCGCCGCGCGAAGGGCGGCACGAACCTGCTCCCGCGTGACCTCGAACTCTGCCACCTCGACGTCGTCCACGGTGATCACGGGAACCCGAACGCCATAGCGCTGGACCAGGCGCTCCTCACGGTCCACGTCGATGACCTCGACGACGGGCCGAGGCCCGGCGATCCAGCCTCGACGCGACTCCCGCAGCACCACCTTCTCTGCTGTCGCGCACAGACCACAGCCGATGCGCGTGTAGACCGTGACCTCAGGTCGGTAGCGCATCACGCACACAACTCCCGGTGCTCCAGAGGCCCCGACCCTACTGGGCGTGCAGCCCCGGGGACCATCCAGAGCGTGGGTTCAGGAGGTCCATGCCGGCCCCACAGCCCCAACGACCCGACCCAGCGCTCAAGGGTGCCGGCCCCGCAGCCCCAACGAACCGACCCAGCGCTCAAGGGTGCCGGCCCCGCAGCCGATGTACAGTACACACGTTGCAGGCGGAGCTTCTCGACAACGGCACCCCGCTCGAAAGGGCGGTCCGCAAAGCCACGGGTCTACGGCCGCATCGCGGCTAGGACAGCCGGGCCACCGAAGGAAACTCCATCCCCCCGCGGGACTCCGTCCAGACAGATCGGACGCACCCGTGGCCCGTGTCACCGCCCTGGCAGCCGCAGCACACGCGGCACCAGCCACCAACAGGGCGAGGCTGCGGCTGGTCGTGCTCGCCGTACTCCTGGCGATGACATCCACCCTCCTGCCGCCCCTGGCGAGCACAGCTCACGCCGATGCCGGTCTCGAAGCCGCCTTCGTCACGGCGGCGAACAACGCGCGTGCAGGCCAGGGATTGCCACCGCTGACGGTGGCGGGTGACCTGACCACTGCCGCTCGTGGCCACAGTCGCGTCATGGGCGATACATCGCACCTTCACCACAACCCGAACCTCAGCTCGAGCGTGGGAGGCTGGCAGAAGCTCGGAGAGAACGTCGGCCGGGGCCCCTCAGTCGACGCCATCCACCGCGCGTTGATGGGCTCACCGAGCCACCGAGCCAACATCCTCGGTTCCGACTGGACACAGATCGGGATCGGCGTGGTCGTGGTCGACGGACAGATATGGGTCACGCAGATGTTCCGCCAGCCCACGGGGTCGAGCGCACCAGCTCCGACACCTCCACCACCGGCCACCGGAGAGGGGACCGGCAGCGGTTCGGCGGAGGAGCAACCCTCCCCGGGCACAGAACCGGCCCGCGAACCAGAACCGTCTGGCGGGTCCCAGGGCCCCGCCCCTGAACCGACCTCGCCGGAGCAGGAGGAGGGAACGCCGACACCGGCCCCGGATCAAGCCGACGACCCTGCGGCCAGCGAGCCCGACCCCACCGCAACACCTGACCTGCACCCCCTCGTCGAGCAGCCACTGGCACTCGACCGCACGACCGTGCTGCTCGCCCGGCTCGAAGCCGGCGAGCGTGGCCTCCCCTTCGAGGAGCTCCTCGCTGCCTTCGACGAGTTCGACGAGGTTCCCGCCGCCTGAGGGCGGAGGCATCCGCTGGAGCGGACAGCTGCCCGAGCGCGGGTGACACGGGTAGAGGTGGGAACCCCCTGCGAGGTAGCTTGGGCCCATGCGCCTGCTTGCCTCTACCGGTCCGCTCTTCGCCCGTCCGCTGGACTGGGCCTTCGCCGTCATCGCCGAGGCCGGCTACGACGGCGTCGAGCTGATGGTCACCCAGGATCCGGCCACCCAGGACGCCGAGGAGGTCCTGGCTGCCGCACGCAAGGAGGGCATCCGCCCCGAGGTCGTGCACGGACCGTTCCTGCTGCTCACCCGACGGGTCTTCGGGACCGACCCCGTGGACAAGGCGCGACGTTCGCTCGAGCTGGCCGGGACCGTCGGCGCCGACCTGATGATCGTGCATCCGCCCTACCGGTGGCAGCGCCGCTTCCACCGCTGGTTGGTCGAGGATGCCGATGACGAGGCGGCGCGACACAGCGCTCGGGTCGGGGTGGAGAACCTCTACCCCGTCGCGGTCGCCGATCGTCCCATCCGCTTCCACCGTTACACGACCGCGGAGGACCTGGCCCCCTTCCACCACGTCGTACTCGATACCAGCCACTTCGGTGTCGCCGAGGTCGACATCAATGTGGCCTATCGACAGCTGCGTGAGCAGGCCGCCCACCTCCACGTCTCCGATCACCGGGGTGGACCGCGCGACAGCCACGCTCCTCTCGGCCACGGACGCCTGCCCCTGGGCGCCTTCCTCCATCGCGTCGGCGAGGACGAGCGGCTCGGCCTTGGCGCCGTGGGCCGCGGCCGCACCTCGATGACGCTCGAACTGGACTGCCGCCGCTACCTCGACGACCGTTCTGCGCTCGTGGGCTACCTGCGGCAGGAACGCTACAAAGCGCAGGCCCTGCTCGCCGGCGCCCCCGTCGAGGAGGTCCTCGGCAGACCCGATGTCGTGGCGGTGGCACCAAGCGTCGACACCGGCGAGGATGCAGACCAACCGACGGTAGCTCCGGACGGCACCTGACCCGCTGACCCGCTGACCAGACGACGAGCACGAGGAGCGACATGCGCAACGGGACGACGATCGCCTTGGCGGTGCTCCTGGTCGTGATCATCGCGGCTGCGGCGGTGCAGCTCAGTCAGGCTGCCCAGCTGTGAACGCCGGCGGCGGGCACCCGGCGACCCGCGCCTCAGAGGAACACCGACCGACGGCCCATCAGGTTGCGGTGGAGCATGTCCTGGATGCGCTGACGGACCTGGTCGGTCAGATCGAACAGCGCCATCGGGTCCTCGGCCAACCCCGCTGAGAGCACGCCGGTGTCGATGGGTTCGCCGTACTCGATGATCCACTTGCTCGGCAGGGGCAGCAGTGCGAAGGGCCCGAGCACCGGCAGGGCGAACATCTGTGGCACCACGGGGAAGTACGGGAAGCCGAGCAGCCGGGCGACCACACGCAGATCGAACAGCATCGGGTAGATCTCTTCGCTGCCGACGATCGCCGTGGGGATGATGGGCACGCCCGATCGGGAGGCGGTGGCGACGAACCCACCCCGACCGAACCGCTGGAGCTTGTACCGGTCGCGCCACGGCTTGCCGAGACCCTTGAAACCCTCGGGCCACACCGCCACGAGCTCGCCGGCGGACAGCAGGCGGTCCGCATCATCACCGGACGCGAGCGTCGCCCCCGTCTTGCGTGCGAACTCGCCGACGAAGGGCGTGCGGAACACCAGGTCCGCACCGAGCTCGCGGGCGTGACGCCCGGTGAGGTCGAACACATCGAGACGGGTGATCAAGGCGTCCGCCGGCAGCGTGCCCGCATGATTGGCGACCAGCAGGGCCCCACCCTCCTCGGGCACGTGCTCGATGCCGTGAGAGGTGACACGCCAGTAGTTGCGATGCAGCGGCCGGAGCAGCGGCATCAGGACGTTGGTGGTCAGGTCCTCATCGAAACCGAACTCGTCGATCTCATAGGCGCCGGTCACCCGTCGCCGCAGGAAGGCGACCAACCCCCGCAGCGCGTCGATGAAGCGTTCGTCCGCCGCGTCGCGGAGCAGTTCCAGCCCATCCACCGCCGCGCCGTAGCCACGCTCGAGGAGCTGGGCCTCCGCCCAACGGAACGAGCCGTGACTGGGGCCGCTGCCGGGTTCATCAGCCGCTCCGCGACCGCTACCAGCTCCTGACGCCCCGCTGGACGCTGCCCGATCCTCGCCGGCGATGCCGCCGGTCCTGACACCGCCCACCCCCGGGGCACCGGCAGCCTCGTCGTTCCGGTCGACCGCGTCGCCACGAGCGGCGTGACCGGCACCAGCAACCTCGGTGTCACCGCCGGTCCGTCGTCGAGCTGGCCCGGGACCCGCCAATCCCGGCTGACGCCGAGGTGGCTGGTTGGACGAGGGGCTGGTGCCCTCGGCAGCTGCGCGGGCGTGCACCCGGCACAACGCGCCGTCGACGGCGTAGTTGCGGCACGATCTTCCGCTCGCGGTCGTCGCCGTACACCGCGCACGATCGGCGGTCCCGTCTGCGTGGGTTCTCGCCTGGCGGGCCGCGCGTTGATCGGCCAGGGAGTAGACCTGGGCGTCGTTGCTCACGGGGTCGCTCATCCGCTCACCTCGCGCCGGGATACGGGCGAGACCAGACGCCGTGCAGCTGGATCACGCGGGCCCCTCCCGATCGACGTGCTGGGCTTCGAGGAACCGCTCCTGCCCCTTGCGCTGGAGGAAGTCGTAGAGCTCGCGCTCCCACCGCACGACGTCATCGCTGTCGATGAGCCCACGGATGCGACGACGTTCGAGGAAGTCCTCGAAGGCCTCCCGGGTGGTGTAGGCCGGCTGGTAGCCGAGCTCTGCGCGCAGCTTGGTGGTGTCCATGACCCGTCCGAACTGCAGCATCCGCAGCTGATCCGCTGCCACGTCGGCCCTGCCCGCACGGCGCAACGCACTGGCAACACCGGCGACGAAGGGCAGTGGAACCGACAGGGGGACCCGGCCGGCCATCCGGGTCGCCTGGGACAGGTAGAGCACCCCTGAGCCGGCCACGTTGACGGTTCCCACCTCGCCCCCGGCAGCGACCTGGGCGAGGACGGCTACCGCGTCCTCCTCGTGACAGAACTGCAGACGCGGATCGAAGCCCGCGACCGTAGCCAGGACGGGCAGGGAGAAGTAGGACTGGAACGCGCTGTCCACCCGGGGCCCGACGAGGTTCGCGAGCCGCAGGATGGCGATCGACACCTCTGGCCGCCGACGGCCGAGCATGCGGACGTAGCTCTCCGCCTCACCCGCGTCCTTGCCGAACCCCTGCCGTGGGGCGTCGACCGGGGCGGCGTCCTCGTTGAACAGGGCAGGGTCGGTGTGGGACGAGCCGTAGACCGCCCCCGTGGACTTCAACACCACGCGCCGGAGGGCGGGCGCGGCCTGGCACGCCGCCATCAGCTGCATCGTGCCGATGACGTTGTGCTCCTTCATCAGGCTGCGCCCCCCGGCGGCACGCGGCTGGGAGGTGATCGACAGATGGACCACGGTGTCGATCGCTGCAGCCTCGAGGACCCGCGCGACCAGCGGGTTGCGCAGATCCGCGCGTACGAACTCCGTGCGTCGCAGCTCATGGTGGGGCTCACGAACATCGATGCCGATGATCTCACGGATGTCGTCGCGCTGCTCGAGCGAGCGCGCGACCAGCCCTGCCAGCTGCCCGGAGATGCCGGTGATCAGCACCCGTCGACCGTCGGCCACGCTGACTCCCCTCCGGACCTCCAGGATGCGCATCCTGCTCCGCGTCCTCAGTGAAGCGCGCCGGGTCTGTCGATGCGAGTTGGCGTGTACGCAGAGGAACGGCGCCGGGCCTCAGGAACCTGGCCGCTGGCCGACGTTGACCTCGGTGAGGTCGATCTCGGCGGGATCCACGACCTGGGCCTCGAGGTAGGCAGCGAGGTCCTCCTCGCGGACCCGATAGTTGCGGCCGACGCGCACCGCAGGCAACTCCCCGGCCCGGATCAACCGGTAGATCGTCATCGTGGAGACCCGCAGCTGTGCAGCGACCTCCGCGGCGGTCAACAGTGGTCGCGACATGGGCGCCTCCCGATCCCCGTCCCAGCTGACAACTCGGCGTGAGGGCGTCCACAGGCGTCGCACGCGTGTCATCGCGTTGGATGCGCGACGTCCGCGCACGCTCAGCGCCCTCGTGAGTTGCTGGTGGGCCACGGCGGTCGTCCCACCGCATCCCGAACCCGCACCCTACACCTGCTCGGTGACGTCCCACCAGCCCACGCAGCGGTACCGCAGACCACGTGCAGCACAGCAGCCACAGCCGCCACGCCTACGTCAGCAGCAACCCGCATCGGGCGCTCAGCGCACGCCGTGGATGGGCAGCAGCAGGTCGCGGACCGCCTGGATGGAGAGCCGGGCCGCGTCGGCGGCCTGAGCGCGCATCGCATCGGACACCCGCACCGGGTCCTCGAGGAACGCCGTCGGCGCCACATCGCCCGTGCGCTCGACCGCCAGCTCCCGCCACCCCATCGGCGTCTCGATGGGCAGCCGCCGTCCGGTCATCTCCGCGAAGGCCATCGTCCAGGCGCGCGGTACCACCCGCACGAGCTGGTAGCCCCCACCACCCATCGCGACCCAGCGGCCCTCCGCGGTCTCGTGGGCGAGACGGTGGAGACGGGCGTAGATCGCGGCCATGTCGTCAACGGTGAGTGCGAGGTGCGCCAGCGGATCGGAGGCGTGGGTGTCGCAGCCGAGCTGGGTGACCAGCACATCCGCATCGAAGGCGCGCACCAGGGGCTCCACCACGGCATCGAAGGCTTCCAGCCACAGCGTGCCGGTGGTACCCGGGTGCAGTGGCACGTTGGCTGCGCTGCCCCGCGCCTTCGGCCCGCCGATGTCATCGGCCCGTCCGGTTCCGGGGAACAGGAACCGACCGGACTCGTGGAGCGAGATGGTCAACACGCGCGGGTCGTCGACGAACATCGTCTCCACCCCATCGCCGTGATGCACGTCGACGTCGACGTAGGCGACCCGCTCCGCCCCATGCTCCAGCAACCAGTCGATGGCCATGGCGGGGTCGTTGTAGATGCAGAACCCCGCCGCGCGGTCAGGCATCGCGTGATGCAGGCCGCCCGCCGGGTTGAACGCGTGGTCGGCCTCACCTTCCCACACCTGCCGGGCTGCCTCGATCGACGCGGCACAGATCAGGACCGACGCCGGGTGCATGCCCTCGAAGGCCGGCGTGTCACCGGGCCCGAGTCCGTACTGCGCCTCAGCCTGCGCCGTCGGGTCCCACGACAACCGGCGAACCGTGTCCACGAAGTCCTCGCGGTGCAGCCGCAGCAGCTCCGCATCGTCGAGTGGGCGCGGCAGTACCTCATCGACCCCGCCGCCGAGTAGACCCACCCGCCGGATCAGGTCGACGGTGAGCTCGACGCGCACCGGCGCCAGGGGATGACCGGGCCCGAGGTCGTAGCCCGCTGAGCGCTCGTCCCAGACGAGAGCGACCCTCCCCTGCGCCTTGGCCCCCTCGCCCGCCACCCACTGCTCCTCGCCGGTCACGAGTCCGCCGGCGCCTGGTACGACCACTCGTCGCGACCGAGCCTACACAGCTGCCCTGGTCGTCCGCGCGACCTGCGCTGCAAGGCGTGCAGCCCGCACGTGCGGGGCCTTCGCCCGCGACCCACACGGCAGCGCAGCGCTACTCGTGCCGCAGCGCCGTGACGGGGTCCAGTTGGCCGGCCCGACGCGCCGGCAGGACCCCGAAGACCAGCCCCACCCCCACCGACACGCCAAGCGCCAGGACGATGGACCACCAGGTCACCTCGGCCGGCACGGGCGCGAAGGTCGCAACCACCTCGGCAGCGAGGATGCCGAGCCCCAGGCCGACCACGCCGCCGAGCCCGGTGAGCGCAACCGCCTCGAACAGGAACTGCCGGGTGATGTCCCGCGTGCGCGCCCCGAGGGCCTTGCGCAACCCGATCTCGCGGGTGCGTTCGCTCACCGACACCAGCATGATGTTGGAGACCCCGACCCCACCGACCAGGAGTGAGATGCCGGCGATCGCCGCCAGCGTCCAGGTCAGGATCTGCAGGATGTCGCCCACCACGCCGATGATCTCGTCCTGGGACACGACGCTGAACTCGTCCTCCTCCAACCGCTCCGCGAGGGCCGCGCGGGCGGCATCACGATCCGCCTCGATCCCCACCGCCGACTCTGCGCGGACGAAGATCGAATCGACCCGTGAGGAACCGAACAGCCGCTGCGCGGCGCTGATGGGGATCAGGACCTGCCGGTCGACGTCAGGGCCGAAGGCGGTGGTACCCACACGCTCGAGGACGCCCACCACCCGGTAGCGGATCGCACCCAGGGAGATCGTCCTGCCGATGGGGTCCTGGCCGGGGAACAGCGTCTCCGCGCTGCTGGCGCCCAGCACCGCGACCCGGCGGCCGGTGGCAACGTCAGACGCGCTGAGGGCCTGGCCACGGGCGATGGTGCGGTCCACGACACCGAGGTAGTGCTCGGTGATGCCGAACACCGTGGCGTTGAACCGGTTGCCCTCGGCCTGCACCGCCTCGGCCCCCACCAGTGATCCCGCGGCACGGCCCTCGCCACCGGGCAGCGAGCGGTCGATCCGCTCGACGTCCTCGACCTCGAAGCTGGAGCGTTGCGGACCGGCACCGAACTCGCCGTCACCGGGGAGCACGAACAGCAGGTTGGAACCGAGCCCCTCGATGGCACCGGTGATCTCGGAACGTGCACCCTGGCCGATCGCCACGAGCAGCACCACCGACATGACCCCGATGAGCACCCCCAGGGTGGTCAACGCCGACCGCAGACGGTTCGCGCGCAGCGCCTGCATGGCGACCCGCACCGACTCCCTGAGGCTCATCGCAGCCTCGCCCGCGCCGTTACCACGGACGTCGCCAGCCCCGTGACCGCGTTGCCCCGCGTCACGCCGCGGCCTGGTTGACGATGAGCCCGTCGCGCAGCTCGATGCGCCGCTCGGCGCGCTCGGCGATCTCCATCTCGTGGGTGATGACCACCAGGGCCGTGCCGCGGTCACGGTGCAGCTGTTCGAGCAGGGCCATGATCTCCTCGCCGGTACGCGTATCGAGGTTGCCGGTCGGTTCGTCGGCCAGCAGCAGAGCCGGTTCGGTCACCAGCGCGCGGGCGATCGCGACCCGCTGCTGCTGCCCACCCGAGAGCTCACCGGGACGGTGGGTGACCCGGTCGGCGAGCCCCACCTGCTCGAGGGCTGCCAGGGCCCGGTCGCGGCGTTCCCGCGGTGTGCCGGGCCGGTAGACCAGTGGGAGGATGACGTTGTCCACCGCGCTGAGGCGTGGCAGCAGCTGGAAGGACTGGAACACGAACCCGATCGAGCCGTTGCGCAGCTGCGCGAGCTCGGTGTCGTCCATGTCGCGCACATCACGGCCGTCGTAGCGCACGTGCCCACTGGTGGGTCGATCCAGGGCTCCCAGGAGGTTCAGCAGCGTCGACTTCCCCGATCCGGAGGACCCCACGATCGCCGCATGCTCCCCACGGTCGACGACGAAGCTCACGCCGCGCAGGGCATGGACCTCGTTGTCCCGCCCGAGGGTGTAGACGCGGGTGACGCGGTCCGCGGTCAGCAGTGGCGCCGCCGCATCGCCGTGGGTCGCCCCGGTCGGTCCAGCCTCGCTCATCGCGGCGGCCAGGGCGCGCGCGCCTGGACCTCATCGGGCTCGGTCTCGATCTCCTGGCCGTCCTCGAGCAGCTCCACCCCGGTGGTGACCACCTCATCACCGACCTCGAGGGGCCCCGCGACCGCGGCGGTGCCGTCGCCGAAGGCCAGCACCTCCACGGCCACCCGTTCGGCGCGTCCGTCACGCACGACGTGGACGACCTCGTCACCACCGCGCCGCAGCAGGGCGGAGCTCGGGACGACCAGTTCGCCGTCCACGGCACGGACCTCGATCTCCACCGACGACGTCAGCCCGACGCGCAGTTCGAGGTCCTCGGGCACCTCCTCGATGCGCACGGTGACAGGGAACTGGGCGCCACCGGTCCCCGCCTGGCGGGGCTCGATCCCGATCCGCTCGACCACCCCGCGCAGCTCCGCGGTGGGGAAGGCGTCCACGAGCACGACCACCGACTGGCCGACCTCCACCTCGACGATGTCGAGCTCGTCGACCTCTGCACGCACCGTGAAGGCATCGAGGTCGAAGATGGTCAGCACCGGTGCCCCCGGGCTGACGCTGGCCCCCACCGCCGGCGGACCCGAGCTGACATCGCCCCCGGTGGCCCCCAGGGCGGCGTCCAGTCCACCGGCCGCGCCGAGGCCGGCCCCGCCACCGGCGAACCCGTCCGCCAGGGCACCCAGGTCACCACCGAGGTCATCGAGCCCCTCAAGGCCACCGAGCCCCTCCAACCCCTCGAGGCCCCCGAGCCCGTCCAGGCCTGCCCCGCCACCGCCGACATCGCGCGCCAACTCGACCACGCCACCCTGCGGCGCTACCACGGCAAGGTCCTCCAACCGCTCCCGCACCCCTGCCACGACCGCCTCGGCCTGCTCGCGTTGCGCGGCCGTGGCCAGCTCCTGGGCCTGCTGGGCACCCTGGGTCTGGGCTTCGATGGAGGCCGCGACATCGTCGAGCTGCGCTGTCGCGGCGCGGTACTCACCCTGCGCCGAGTGGAGGCGTGTCTGGGCGCTGGCCAGCGACGCCTCGAGCTCGCTGGTGTCGACCTCCACGAGGGTGGTGTCGGCAGCGGGTGCGGCGATCAGCTCCGGCTCGATGCCCAGTTCGTCGGGAAGGGCACCTCCGAGGGCGTCACTCAACTCCCGGAGCGCATCGACCGTGGCGCGACCGGTCTCCTCCGTGGCGTCGGTGACCGCGGTGATCGTGGCCTCGAGCGCACCGACCTGATCCTCCAGCGTGCCGAGCAACGCCGGCACCACGGCGTCCAACTGCGCCTGCAGGGAGGTCACCACGGGGGCGAGGTCGACGCCCCCCAGTCCGTCGGCGCTGCCGGCCAGCAGCCCCACGGTCTCCACCGCCGCCTCGGCCTGTTCGAGCTGCTGCTCGAGGGACTCTGAGCGCAGGGTGAACAGTGGATCGCCCGCAGCGACGCGGTCACCGTCGGCGACGTCGAGCACCTCGATCTCACCTCCCGCGGGTGCGGTCACCGTCGTCCGTCCCGCGGGCTCGAGCTCACCGGCTGCGGCAACGGTCTGGATCACCTCACCATCGGTCACCTCGGCAGTGCCGAACACGGGCTCCTCCTCGCCGCTGCAGGCGGCGAGGACGACGGCAGCCAGTGCGAGCAGCGTGAGGGGTGCCGCAGCGCGGGGTCGGCGCACGGTTGGCTCCCGGGGGTGACGAGGATGGGCGCAGGACGAGGATGCCTGCACCACTCAGGTTCGTTCCCCAGGGTGCCGTGTGTGGGTGGACCTGTGGACCAACAGCGCGCCGTGCGGTCAGCGCCGACGCCAGGTCACTCCCCCCGGGCGAGCGCCTCGCTGCGCAGCTTCGCGGCCTCGATGGCGTCGAGGAAGGCCGCACGCACCTTCGCGGACTCCAGGGTGCGGATCGCGGCGATGGTCGTGCCACCGGGTGAGGTGACCATCTCCCGCAGTTCGACGGGATGGCGACCGCTGTCACGCAGCATCGTCGCCGAGCCGACCATGGTCTGGATGATCAGCTGCGTGGAGATATCGCGTGGCAGCCCGAGGAGGATGCCGGCGTCGATCATCGCCTCGGCCAACAGGAAGAAGTAGGCAGGTCCAGAACCCGACAGGGCGGTGACAGCGTCGAGGTACTCCTCGTCCATGCGCACCACCTTGCCGACGTGGGACAGGATGCCCTCGGCGACGTCGAGGTCGCGCGCAGCGGCGTGGGTCCCGCCGCTGAGCACCGACATGGCCTCGTCGACCTGCACGGGGGTGTTGGTCATCACCCGTACCACCGGCACCTCGCCCTCGATGGCGTCCTGGATCGTGGCGGTGGTGATCCCGGCCGCGACGGAGATCACGGTCTGCGCAGGGTTGAAGGCGTCGGTGATCTCCGTGAGGGTGCGCACGAGCACCTGCGGCTTGAGCGCGATGAGGACCACGTCGGCGCTGCTCACGGCGACACGGTTGTCCGTCGTGGCCTGCACGCCGTACTCGGCGGCGACCTGGTCACAGCGCTCCTGGTGGGCATCGGTGCACACGACCTGATCGGTGCCCAGCCAGTCGGAGCGCAGCAGCCCGCGCAGCAACGCCTCCCCGATCCTGCCCGTACCGATGATCGCGAGGCGACCGTCCATCTGTGCGCTCCTGTCCGCTGGCGGGCACAGAGCCTACTCAGCCGTCGTGGGTGCCCACGGGGTTGGGCGGCAGGCCGGCCTTCGCACGCCAACGCTGCTCCGCGTCGAGGTAGCTGGCGAACCCCGTCCTGAGCACCTGGTTGAAGGTCTCGTCGCTGAGCGTCAGCACCTGGCCGAGCAGCTCGTCGAGGCTCTCCTCGTCAACGGCCGCCAACGGCAGCGCGCCGGTGAGGATGAGCTCACCCTCGTCGTCGAGGGCGAAGTGGACCGGGCCGGGACGTTGGTTGCGCTGCAGCAGGATGCGGTAGACCTCCTCATGCCCCTCGTCGGGTACCCCGGCGAACAACGAGGTCGCGGTCAACCGTCGGTCCTTGAGGGTGAGCAGCAGCGGGATCGTGCGCTTCCACTCCCCTTCGAGCATCGTCATCCAGCGGTCATCACCGACCTCGGTCACCTCCAGCCCCGCGGCCTCCAGCACCGCCAACACCAACTCGCGTACCTGCCCGCTCACGTCCTGCCCTCCCGTCGCACCGTCCTGCTCACGCCCTGACCTGCCGACACCATCGCTGCTCTGCCGCCGCCCGCATCGTCGCCCAGGAGCTCGGCAGCGACCAGGGCAGCCAACTCCAGGGCCTCGCCGCCGGTGAGCGCCCGGCCCGCCGCCTGCTCCCGATCCGCACCGACGTCGCCGAGCGCCGCGCGGATCCGCTCCAGGACCTGCTCCACCTCGGCACGTTCATCGGACCCCAGCGCGACCTCGCCCAGCGACCTGAGGTTCTCCGACGCACCGCACAACCGCGCCGCCGCCGCGTGGGCGCCACGGTGCGACGCCACCTCCGCGACGCCCCGCAGATCACGGGCCAGGCCGATGAAGTCGTAGGCGCTGCGGGTCAGCGTGCGGGTGGTGTCCAGGTTCTGCGCGTGGAGCTGGAGGGCCTCATCCCAGCGGCCGCGGCGACGTGCCAGCCACGCGCGACCGAGGCGTGACAGGCAGGCGCTCCAGCGGTCCTCCACCTCGAGGTAGGCGGTCTCACTGCGACGGAACGCGGCAGCTGCGGCATCGAGGTCACCGGCAGCGATGGCGAGGTGACCTGCGACGTCCGCGACCGACGCCTGGACCCAGGGATCACCGCACCCCGCGGTCGCTGTCGCTACCGCGAGGTCGACGGGGGCAGCGGCCGGGGTGGGTGCCAGCGGCCCCAGCTGCAGCAACCGTGCCCGGCACAGCGCCTCACGGCACGGTGCGCCGAGGTCGACGGCGAGCGCAACACCCCGCTCGAGGTGGGTGCGCGCACGTTCCGGGGCGCCGATGGCGGCGCTGAGGCGGCCGGCGGCGTAGGCGACCTGCTGCTCCAGCTCCGGCTCCAGGGCCGTTGCGCCGGACGCGGGCGCACCACCGGCTGCGCCGGACGCGGGCGCACCACCGGCTGCGCCGGCCCCAGCCGCCAGGATCTGCTCGAGCCACACGGCACCTTCCCGCGCGTGGCCGAACTGCAGCCAGAACCACCAGGCGCCCGCGCCCATGCGCGCGGCGAGCTCCACCTCCCCCTGCTGCAGCGACCACTCCAGGGCAGCGCGAAGATCGTCGTGCTCCGCATGCAGCCGGTTGAGCCAACGGACCTGCTCGGGGCCGGTGAGCTCCTTGGCGGCCCGGTCGGCCAGACCTGCATACCACCTCGCGTGCCGGCCGCGCAGCTGCGCTGCTTCCTCCGCGTCGAGGCGCTGGCGGGCGAAGGACCGGATGGAGGCGAGCAGATCGTGTGCGGTCGGCCCCACCACACGCGGCACCGTGGTGACCAGCGACCGGTCGACCAGCTCCTCGAGCAGCCCCAGGACGTCCTCGCGGGGCAGCTGCTCATCGGTACAGACCGCCTCCACCGCCTCGAGGCTCGGACCGGAGCGGAAGATCGCCAGCCGGGCGAGCAGCTGACGGGCCGGCTCCTCCAACAGCTCGAAGCTCCACCCGATCGCAGCCTCCAGGGTGCGGTGGCGGGGCGGCGCACCCCGCCGCGAGGACCACAGCACCCGGAATCGGTCATCGAGCCGCTCCGCGAGCTCCTCCACCGACAGCACCCGCAAGCGTGCCGCGGCGAGCTCCAGAGCGAGGGGGATGCCATCCAACTCGCGGCAGATCAGGGCCAGCGCGGGGGCCTCGTGGGCGGCAGGTGTGAACCCGTCGCGTGCAGCGGCACCCAGGCGCAGCAGGAGCTGGCCCGCCTCACTCGACCGCACCGCCGCGAGATCAGCGCCGGCCGGCGGCACCGTCAAGGACGGCACCCGCCAGACACGCTCGGCGTCGACATCGAGCGGCTGTCGGCTGGTGGTCAGCAGATGCAGCTGCGGGCAGCCCAACAGCAGCGCACGGACGAGATGGGCGCAGCTGTCGATGAGGTGCTCACAGTTGTCGATCACCACGAGCGCCCTGCGACCGTCGAGCCGGGCGAGCAGCGCGTCCAGTTGTGGGGTGGCCCCATCTGCCTCGTCGACCCCCAGTACCTCGGCCACGGCGCTGACCACCAGGGAGGGGTCACCGAGGGACTGCAGGTCGACCCACCAGGTGCCATCCGGGTAACGGCCGGCAGCCTCGTGGGCCACGGCCAGGGCCAGCTGGGTCTTGCCGCACCCCCCGGCGCCGGTGAGCGTGACCAGCCGGTGCTGCCCCAGCGCCGTTGCGATCGCGCGGCGTTGGTCCTCGCGACCGACCAGCTCGACCAGGGGCAGCGGGAGGTTGCCGAGGCCCGGCGTCGGGGAGGCCGCGGACCGCTCCGGTTGACGACCACCGGCCGCAGGCGGCACGTCGGCGGCGTCCGGGAACCCCTCGTCGTCGTCCGCGACGGCGTGCGGGACCACGGCGGGCATCGGCGGGTCGAGAGCCGGATCCTGGGCGAGGATGCGGTCGTGGAGCCCCGCGAGCTGCCGACCCGGGTCGACGCCCAGGGTCTCCACCAGCTGGGTGCGAGCCCGTCGGAAGGCTGCGAGCGCGTCGGCTTGCCGACCACACCGGTAGAGCGCCAGCATCAAGAGCCCCTGGAGGTGCTCACGCACCGGGTAGCGGGCGACCAACGCCTCCAACTCGATGGCGACGTCCGCATGCCGCCCAAGGCCGAGCTCCACCTCGACACGCGTCTCGAGTGCCGCGAGGCGCAACTCGTCCAGGCGACGCACCTCAGCACGGTTGCGTCCACCGATCTCCAGTCCCTCTCCGACCTCACCGCGCCACAGCGCGAGGGCGCCGCGCAACCGCGCCAGGAACGGCTCCGTCGCGTGCAGCGACGCGACGGTGTCGCTGCGTGACAGCGCAGCGGCTTCCGGCTGGGACCGCCCTCGGACGGCGCCGAGCCCCTCGCGGGCCGCCGCGACCTCGGCCTCGAACACGCTGGCATCGATCCGCGTGCCCGACGCCAGCCGGTAGCCGCCGGCTTCGCGCAGGAGCACGGAGCTGGGCGCATGGGCCGCAAGCTCCGGCTCCAGCGCGCGACGCAGACGCGACAGGTGGCTCTGCAACGACCCCAGGGCGGTCGCCGGGGCCTGCTCCCCCCACAGCTCGTGCACCAGCCGTTCGGGAGAGACCACCGTGCCGGCGGCCAGCGCCAGTGTCAGCAGGATCGTGCCAGGGCGCTGTCCACCGATCCGTTGCGGGCGCCCGTGGACATCGAGGACCTCCACCGGACCGAGGATCCGTACCTCGACCACGTCCGCCTCTCTGCCGCGCTCGACTCCCGGGTGGTCCGCGGCACCACCGGTACGGGTGCCCTGCAGGACGCCTGCAAGTTGCGCACAACCTCGATGCGTGAGTCTGCCGTCTCCACAGGTGGAACGCACGGTCGAGCCGGGCGACAGCCGGCATGCCGGGGAACACGACGCATCGCTGCGCAGCATGGAGCACCATGGCCGTCGCGGCACGCGGCCTCCCAACGACCATGAGCACTGCCTGACCCGCACCGACCGATCTGCCTCCGGTGTCAGCTCCAGGAGCCGACCCCGGAGCCGACGACCCAGACGACCCAGACGACCCACACGACCCAGGAGATCGACATGCTCCGCTGGATGCTGCTCCGCGCAGCCGGCAACGATGCCCTCGCCACCAGCGCCCGCCGCAGTCCGCTGGTCGGCCGTGTGGTCAGTCGCTACGTCGCGGGCGAGAGCGTGACACAGGGACTGGACGCGGCGGTCCAGCTCGCCGCCGGCGGTGCCGATCTGACCCTCGACCACGTGGGTGAGTTCGTGGGGTCGATGGACCAGGCCACCGCCGCCACGGAGGTCTACCTCCGGCTGTTGGAGGAGAGCCGTGCGCGGGGGCTGCCCGCGGGTATCTCCATCAAGCCGAGCCAGCTCGGCCTGCTCGTCGATCCCGACGGTGCCGCCGGGCTCGTGGAGCGCCTGGCTGCGGCCGCCGACGCCGCCGGTGTCCACATGACCATCGACATGGAGGACCACACGACCGTGGAGGCCACCATCGGTCTGGTCGAGGGCGCCCAGGCCGCCGGCTACGGCAACGTCGGCTGCGCCGTGCAGTCCTACCTGCACCGCACCGCAGCCGACGTACGCCGGCTGACCGCCGCCGGCGCCAGCCTGCGCCTGTGCAAGGGCGCCTACGCGGAGCCGCCGTACGTCGCCTACCAGCGCACCGTCGAGGTGGATCGTGCCTACCTCGAGGATGCGCGGTACCTGCTGGCCCACGGCCATGAGCCGCGGTTCGCCACCCACGACCACCGGCTGGTCGCGGCGATCAAGCGCTCCGCCGCCCTGCTGGGGCGGGACCGGTCCACCTTCGAGTTCCAGATGCTCTACGGGGTCCGCCCGGACATGCAGCGGGCACTGATCGACGAGGGCTATCGGCTGCGGATCTACCTGCCCTTCGGCACGGAGTGGTATCCCTACTTCACGCGTCGCCTGGCGGAGCGGCCGGCCAACCTGGTGTTCTTCGGGCGCGCCCTGCTCAGCCGCGACACGTCCCAGGGACCCGACGGCAGCTGAGCCAGCCCCCACACCCCGACCGCAGACCTCCAGACCCCACCCGCGCACCAGCAACGGAGCGATCATGAGCGACGGCAGCATCCCCATCCCCACGCCGGTCAACGAGCCGATCAAGGGCTACGCACCCGGCAGCCCCGAGCGGACCTCGCTGGAAGCGGCCATCGCGGCGATGGCCGCCACGACCACCGACGCGCCCTGCGTCATCGCCGGTGAGCAGGTCGCCACGGGCAACACCTTCGTCCAGCGCGCACCCCACGACCACGGCCTGGCACTCGCCGAGGTCCACAGCGCCGACCGCGCCGAGGTGGCACGTGCTGTGCAGGCGGCGGAGGATGCACGGCCGGAGTGGGCGGCGATGGCCTTCGAGCACCGGGCCGCGGTCTTCCTGCGGGCAGCCGACCTGCTGGCAACCACCTGGCGGGACACGATCAACGCCGCCACCATCCTCGGCCAGTCGAAATCGGTGCAGCAGGCGGAGATCGACGCGGCCTGCGAGCTGATCGACTTCCTGCGCTTCAACGTGGCCTACGCCCGCCAGTTGCACGAGGAGCAGCCGCTGTCGGTCGCAGGCGAGTGGAACCGCGTCGACCTGCGCCCCCTCGACGGGTTCGTGCTGGCGATCACCCCCTTCAACTTCACCGCGATCGCCGGCAACCTGCCCACCGCTCCGGCGATCATGGGCAACACCGTGGTGTGGAAGCCCTCGGAGAAGCAGGCCCTGGCCGCCCACCACACCATGCGCCTGCTGGAGGCCGCCGGCCTGCCCGCCGGGGTGATCAACCTGGTCCACGGTGATGGCGCCATGACCGCTGAGGTCGCCATGGCCGATCGGCGCTTCGCGGCCCTGCACTTCACCGGTTCCGAGCAGGTGCTCACCTCCCTGTGGCAGCGTGTCGCACAGCACGTCGGCGACTACACGAGCTTCCCCAGGATCGTGGGCGAGTCGGGCGGCAAGGACTTCGTCCTCGCGCACCCCAGCGCCGACGCAGAGCGCCTGGTGGTGGCACTCGGGCGGGGCGCCTTCGAGTACCAGGGCCAGAAGTGCTCCGCGGCCTCCCGTGCCTACCTTCCCGCCAGCCTGTGGCCGGAGGTCCGTGACGGGCTCGCCGACCTCTCCCGGGAGCTGTCGATGGGCGACGTCGGCCGGGACCTGTCCCTCTACCTCGGTGCCGTCATCGACGGGGGCGCCTACCGCAAGCACGCGGACGCCATCGAGCGGGCACGCCACGAGGGCGCACAGCTGCTGGTCGGCGGGGATCTGGACGACAGCGACGGCTGGTTCGTGCCACCGACGGTGCTGGTCACCGACGATCCCCGTGCACACACCATGACCGAGGAGCTGTTCGGCCCGATCCTGACCGTCCACGTCTATGACGACGCGCGCTACGACGAGCTGCTCCCCGAGGTCGACCAGGCCACGCGCTACGCCCTGACCGGCGCCGTCTTCGCCGACGACCGGCAGGCCGTCGCCCGGGCGACCGAAGCGCTCAGGCACGCGGCCGGCAACCTCTACATCAACGACAAGCCCACGGGATCGGTCGTCGGGCGCCAGCCCTTCGGCGGTGCGCGCCGGTCGGGGACCAACGACAAGGCCGGGTCGGTGTTCAACCTGCAGCGCTGGTGCTCACCCCGTGCGATCAAGGAGACGCTGGCCGGACCGACCGACTGGCGCTACCCCCACCAGGGCTGAGCCCGTAGCCGACGCCGGGTCCGGGCCTGCGCCCGACTCGGCGACCTCGGTGTAGACCTGCAGGAGGCGTGTCACGGTGCGGTCCCACGAGGCGGCGCGCGCCGCGGCGATACCCGATCGGCTCGCCGCGGCAGCGCGATCCGGATCGGTGAGCAGCGCGAGGGCGGCGGCAGCGTGATCGGCGGGCTCGTGTCCCGGTACCAGGATGCCGCCGTCACGGACGATGGCCTCGAGGCCGGGGACGTCCGCAGCGACGACCGGGGTCCCACACGCCTGCGCCTCCAGGGCCACCAGCCCGAAGGTCTCACTACGGGAAGGGGCGAGCAACACATCGGCTGACCGGTACCGCTCTGCGAGCAGGTGCTGCTCCACGGCGTCCTCGATCTCCACCCCATCGGCGACGCCGAGCTCCTGGGCCAGCGCGTGCAGCTGCTCCGGACCCATCGTGCCGTGCCCGTTGCCGGAGGCGCCGCCCACGATGCGCAGACGTGCCCCCGGCAAATACCGACGGACCTCCGCGAGGGTGCGAACCGCGATGTCGGGCCCCTTCAGCGGTTGCAGGCGCCCGACGAACAGCAGCTGTGGCGCACGGGAGCGGGGCGCGGGAGCGGCGTCGCGGCCGGCGACGTCGGAACCTGGCTCGCTGCGGCGGGTCTCCGGGCGGTGGGGCGCGCCGGCGTGGGCGCCGTTGGAGCAGGCCGCCGTGGAGCGGGTCGCGCTGGCGCCGGCAGGGACAGCGTCGCCCTCGCTCGGGGCGAAACGGTCGAGGTCGACGCCCGCCGGGACCACCGTCAGCCGCGCGCCCGACAGCCCATAGGTCTGATGCAGCAGGCGGGCCTCACCGCAGGTCAGCACGAGCACCCGGTCGGCTGCGCGCGCCACCCGCTCCTCGGCGTGCAACCGCAGGGGCGGCTCCGGCGCATCACCGGGTGCCAGGGTCGCGTTCTTGAGGACCCCGAGGGTGTGGAAGGTCTGCACCAGGGGCACACCCCACCGCGGCGCGATCCGGCGACCGACCCACCCTGACAACCAGTAGTGCGCGTGGATCACCTCATGACTGCCGGCGGTGTGATGCGCCTCCAGCGCCAGCAGGAACGCGCACAGGTGGTTGGTGACCTCCTGCTTGTCGACGGGAGTCGCAGGACCGGCAGCGAGGTGGTGGACGTCGACGCCGGGAGCCAGGTGCACCGTGGCCGGCAGCGCCGGATCGGTGCGCCGGGTGAAGATGTCGACGTGGACGCCCCGTGCCGCCATGCGGGTGGCCACAGCGCGCACGTAGACGTTCAGTCCACCCCCGTCGCCGGTGCCCGGCCGGTCGAGGGGGGAGGTGTGCACGCTCAAGACCGCCACCCGGCGCACGCCGGTCATGGCGCATCCCGCCGGACCACCAGGCGGTCCAGAGGACGGTCCGTTGCCCCGAACCGGTACTTGTAGGGCTCATCACCCCGGAGCAGATCGAAGACCTGCAGGCCTTCCTCCGCGGCCTCGCCGACCAGCAGGTTGATCATGACCATCCCGGGCGCCAGCGAGGCCAGCGCAGGGTCGACAGCGGAGTTGTAAAGCCCCCAGCTCCCGCGCTGGACGAGGGAGACCGTCGATGCGGCGGGCAGACCACCGACGTGCAACTCGTGCAGCCGGAAGACACCGTCGTCGACGAACTCCTCGGCGAGCGCGGCGAAGAAGGTGTGCATGTCCTCGCGCTGGAAGAAACCCGCCTTGTCGGGGAAGCTCTGCGCCGCCTGATCGAGGAACGCATCGAGCCGCCCGGCAACCTCGTCGTTGGGGACGCGCAGCAACTCGAGTGCACCGGCGTCGCGTGCCAGCTTGCGGGTCTTGCGGTTGAGCTCCTGGCGCAGACGGCCAGGAAGCTCCGCGAGGAAGGCCTCGTGGCTCCCGTTGAGCGGCACCCGGGGACAGACGTCCTCGACACCATCGTCGACGATCCGCAGGTCGTGCGCTGCCAGCGCCCGCCGCAGCACATCGGGCCAGCCGCTGTCGGTGGGCAGCCCGGCGGCCACGAACTCATCCCAGTCGACGTCGTTGGCGAGGTTGGCCACGTAGGCCTCAGCGACATCGGCGCGGTCCTCGACCCGGCTGACGGGACCGAGGTAGTCGGTGACCTCGGTGCCACCCTGGAAACGACGGATCTCCTCAGGCCCTCCCGCACTGCCGTGCCGATCGTTGGCGTCAGGGATGACCCCGATCAGGCGACCATCACGGTGCACGGTGTGCACGCGCACGGCGGTACCCCCACCGAAGACCTGATGCCACACCTCGAGGTAACGCGGGCTGTGGAAGACGGTGGCGTGGGGGTCCTCATCCAGCAACAGCTCCCACGCCGACCGCTCTCCCCCAGCTGGGAGCTGGTCGTGGGTTCGGAGCTCGATCACGGTGGTTCCTCGCACGTGGCGTTGGGGGCGGCTGGCGGACACGGCCCGCCGGGAGCAGGGGCGGTGCGAACGGCCCTGCGCGGGCGGTACTTGCACGGTCACCGGCGCGAGGGCTGTCGTGCCACGGGTCGCGAGAACCGACGGCCGATGGGCCCACATCATCCGTGGTCAACGGGTTCGCATCACGACCCCGGGTACGGATGGTAGTACCCACACGGTGCCGCCAACGCCGACACCGCCGGAGGGCTTCCCCGGCGCGAGCGGATGGCGCTCAGCTGCCCTCCGGCTCGTGGGGGCTTCCTGCCGCGCGGATCGACGCGTCGTCGACATCCCCGGGAGTGAGGGCGTCCAGGAGTTGGCGTCGCCGGCTTGGCCGCGGTTCCTGGAGCTCAGCGAGACGCCGGAAGGACCGGTACATCTCCAACAGCGCCTGGCGCTGGGGTGCGGTCAGGTGCGGATCCGCCGCAACCGCCTCCTCCACATCGACGACCACATCCCGTTCGTCGAGGATGCCGGCTTTGACGTACAGGGTCTCCGAGGAGATCTCGAGCGCCTTGGCGATGGCCTGGAGGATCTCCGCCGAGGGCTTGCGGAGTCCCCGTTCGATCTGTGACAGGTACGGGTTGCTGACCCCGGCGATCTTCGACAGCTTGCGCAGGGACAGGGCCGCTGCCTCGCGCTGATGGCGGATGTAGGTCCCGAGCTCGTCAAGTGGGGACCCGTGCTCGTCGGGTGCACCGCCGGGGTCGACCGGTCCACCGCCGTCACCGCCGCGGTCATCGCCGGGACCGCCACCGTGGTCGGTCGGCAGCGCCGTGTCGTCCTTGGCTGCTGCGGGCCTGCCCACTCCGCCTCCCGCGTCCTCGCTCACCGTCTGCTCCTGACTCGACCCGGCGACGCCCCCCGCCGAGCAGCGCTTCGGACCCTATCCCCTCGGCCCGGACCACCCGGCGTCAGCAACCACAGTGAGGATCCCGCTCACGGCCGCGGTCACACGCACCTCACCCACCGGTCGCCCACCACCCAGCGGAGGTGGCGGCTCCCAGGTCCCCGGCGGCACGACCTCGAGCCCCTGCAGCAGCGCGATCACGGCGGCTGCGACGCCGCGGACCGCACCATCCTCAGCCTTGACCGCCACCGACCACGGCTGCCCACGCCCGTCGGTCCACGCAGCGGCGTAGAGCCCCTCGGCTCCCACCTTGGCCACGACGCCGGCCGCGTTGAGGGCCGATTCGAGCCGACCGTGGCCACCGACCAGCAGCGGATGCGCCTGCCCGGCGGCACGGACGTCAGCGCAGCGCGGATCGGTGAGCAGACGCTGGTAGCCGCTGGCCAGGGCGCGCAGCGGCACCGCGACCGCCGGCGCGCCGCAACCGTCGGTCCCGATCGCCACCGCAGGCCCCAGCATCTCGGCGAGCACGGTGAGCACCCGCTGCTGCAACGGGCCCTCTGGCGCCAGCAGTTCCGGCCCGCGCACACCCAGCACCGAGCCTGCCAGGGCGAACAGCGCGTGCTTGCCCGAGCAGTTGTGCTGCAGTCGCGTCGGGGAGGCACCCGGATCCGCTTCGGCTACCGCACGTGGGCAGGTCAGCGCCGTCTCAGGCGTGCTCGAGCGGGCGAGCAGGTCGCGGACGGCGGCCAGCTGCGCAGCTTCACCGCGGTGCGACGACCAGGCGACGGCCACCTCCTGGTGGGACGGCTGGCCCGACCCCGCACCGGCCGCAGCCAGCACCTCGAGGCACGCGACGGCCTGGAACGGCTTGACCGACGAGCGCACGAAGGTCGGCCGGTTCTCCTCACCGAGGGTGGCAACCACACGCCCGCCCGGGCCACACACCACGAGGTGGCCCGCATGGGACGATTCGGCGAGCTGTGCGCCGGTGTGAACATCCCGTCGGGTCACCTCTGCGAGCGTCGCGGCCTGCGTACCGGCGCAAGGATCGGCCGTGGTCGTGCGACTCACCGCCCCACCGCAGCAGACAGCAGCACCCGACGCCGCGGCCCAGCCAGGATCACGCCAACAGCTCGCGGACGTCGGCCCGCCCGTCCTTGTACCGGGCGAGCAGTTCGCTGCGGATCGCATCGATCCGCACGAACAGCTCGCGTCGCCGACGGGACAGTTCCTGCTCGACCCACGCAAGACGCTGCAGGACCCGATCGAGGTCAGCGTGATCGACCTGATCGATGGTCTCCAGGTCGTCCTCGGTGAGCACCGCGTCGATGACCGCGGTGTAGCGCTGCGCATCAGGGGGCACCCGGACCCGGGTGGAGCGCGCCTGGAGCGGGTCGGTGACGTGGCCCTGGTCCGCGAGGATCGCGGGCAGTGAACCGAGCAGCACCTCTGCGGCCTCCTCGTCCTGTTCGCTGAGACGCGCCCGGAGGATGTCGAGCCGCCCCTGCAGCACACGGCGGGCGTAGGAAACGCCTTCCTCCGCCGCCTCACACCGGGACCGCAGCGCACGCAGTTCCACGGTGCCGAGCGTCGACACGGCATCGAGCTCCGCCGTGCTCAGCAGCTGCTCAGGGCCCTCGAGCCGTGCGAAGGCCTCAGCAGCCACCGACGCAGAGGGACCGGTCGCCCGCCCATCCTGCTCGCTCACCGTGGACCTCCCGCCCACACCACACGATCGGGTTCGCTCACACCCGCGCTGTGCAACTCTACCCGCCCCCGGCTCCCATAGCACCGACCGCATCACATCGGGTAGGGCACCGTCTCCTCGGGGCCCGGATACCGTGCGCGGGCCTCCTCGATCACCTCGAGGGCCTTCTCACGGTTCTCCCAACCGCGGACGTCCACCAGCTTCTGCTCGAGGTCCTTGTAGATCCCGAAGAAGTGCGCGATCTCATCGAGCAGGTGGGTCGGCACGTCGCCCAGGAACCGCAGGCTGCGCCATCGGGGGTCGTGATCGGCGACGGTCAGGATCTTCTCGTCAGGGCCCTTGTCGTCGCTCATATCGAGCATCCCGAGCACCCGCGCTTTCACGGTACAGCCCGGGAAAGAGGGCTCGCCCAGGATCACGATGGCGTCGAGGTGGTCACCATCCAGGGCCAGGGTCTCAGGGATGAAGCCGTAGTCCCCGGGATACCGCACGGCGGTGAACAGCATCCGGTCCAGCACGAAGCACTGCCGCCGGAAGTCCCACTCGTACTTGTTCCGGGACCCCATCGGCACCTCGATGAAGACCTCGATGTTCTCGTCCATCCCTGCACACCTTCCACACCCACGCCGGTGAGGGTTGACCTCAGTCGCCGGGTCCGGACCCTACTGCTTCCTCGGTGTCCACACCCTGCTGTCGACCACCGTTGCCATCCACCGCGCAGCTGCTACGAAGCACGGACCGGGGAGCCACCCCCGCTGCAAACGCCACGACGAGGAGGAAGACACCATGCTCGAGATCGGCACCGAGGCGCCCGACTTCAGCCTGCCGGACCAGGACGGCACCGCCGTGCAGTTGTCTGCGCTGCGCGGGCAGCCCGTGCTCGTCTACTTCTACCCCCGCGACGACACCTCGGGCTGCACGACCCAGGCCTGCGGTATCCGTGACCAGTGGAGCGAGTTCGAGCAGGCTGGTGCCGCGGTGCTCGGGATCTCGCCCGACCCGGTCGACAGCCACGCGCGCTTCGCGGCCAAGCACGACCTGCCCCACCGCCTCCTCGCCGACCCGGACACCGAGGTGATCCGTGCCTACGGCGCCTGGGGGACCAAGAAGATGTACGGCAAGGAGTACGAGGGCGTGATCCGCTCCTCGGTGCTGGTCGACGCAGAGGGCAGGGTCGCCGCGCTGTGGCCGAAGATCCAGCCGAAGCGCCACGCCGATGCGGTGCTTGCCGCCATCCACGCAGGGTGAGGGTGCCGCCTGCCCGCTGTCGCGCCGGCAGCTATCAGTTGCGCGGACGGTCGCGGCGTCGCACCATCGCCGGGTCGTGACCCGGGGGGTTCGCGTCATCACCGATGATCCGCTGCACCTGCACCGTGGCCCCGTCCTCGTCGGCGAAGGCCTCACCGGGCGTGGCGTCAGCGGGGACGAAGGCCAGGGCCAGGCGACCGTCGGAGGTCACGCTGGTCGCCTCGACCTGCCGGCGGCCCTTCCCGGCGCGCCACCCCGGTGCGATGGTGCCCGTGGGCTCGACGAGGGCGAGCCGACGTCGCGGGCGCCCGAGCATCCACATCCGTGCCACGGCCTCCTGTCCCGGGTAGCAACCCTTAGCGAGGTGGACGTGGCTCGGCAGCAGCCCCATCTCCTCCGGCAGGTGTGGCGCCACGACCTCACTGCCCCAGGCCGGTTGACCGGCCGCGATCCGCAGGTCCTCGAGCGCCGTGCGGTCCCCCTCGACCGCACCCGCCGCGCGCAGGGCGTCGGCTGCCTCCTGTAGCGCGGGCTCCGGCCCGACCACGTCGATACCACCGGGACGGCTCACCAGGAGCAGGTCACCTGCCAGGCGACAGCGTCCCGGGACCACGGTCAGGCCCGCGGCCGCGACGACCTCGTCAGCATCATCGCCGCGTACCGCGAGGCTGGTCCGCTCGCGCACCACGAAGGCGGCATCGAGCAGGAAGGTCCGGCCGCCGAGCACCTCGACCACGGTGGTGGCCACCTCGGCATCGGGTGCGAGCAGGGCGAGACGGTCGCCGAGGACCACCACATCGAGCATCGCCGAGGGTGCACCGTGCCCGTCGAGCACCAACGCGCTGCGGACGTGGGTCACGGGTACGTCCAGCAGGTGCTGGGAGGTCACATCCTCGAGGTAGCGGGTGCGGTCGGCGCCGGTGACGTCGACGCGGTGCTGGGTGGTCTCGACCATCACGGTTGACACGGGGCCTCCTGGAACGGCACTGGCACGCAGCTACGGGTGGGATGCGTGACGGTAGGGGGTCCACGCCCACCGCGGGAGTGGCTTGCCTATCCTTCGGAGCGCGCGGGTGTGGCGGAGCAGGCAGACGCAGAGGGCTTAAAACCCTTGGGGCCTCGCGGCCCGTGTGGGTTCGAACCCCACCACCCGCACGACCCAGGCTTCCGTGCACGGCGGTGTCGCGGAGGTGTCCGCGTGCCGGGCCGTCAGGAACCGTCCACCGCCTGGTCCGGGGTACCGGCATCGCTGGCCCGCTGCGGTGAGGACAACCGCACGAGCGGCCCGTCGGAGAAGGGTCGGCAGGCACCGAGGTCCACCCCCACGTCCTGCCACGCACCCGGCGGGATACCGACATCGGCGAGGTAGAGATCGCCCACGTAGGCGTGGGTGACGGCTGCTGCGAGGCCGACCAGGGGCAGGCCCAGGGACACGGTCACGTCGGCGGTGACACAGGGGCCGCGCAGGCCGGTCGCCGGGTGGAGACCGCTCGGCAGTTCGGCAGCCACCACGGGGACGTCGTAGCGCCGCAACCAGCGCACGGCCGCGCGGGGGAGGTCGGCCAGGGGCGGCTGCGCCCCGATTCCCAGCAGCGCGTCGATCAGGAGCGCCCCTGGGTTCGCGTCGGGATCGGGTCTCGTGGTGCGCCCACCAAGTTCGGTGATGCCCGCCCCGCAGCTCGCGAGGAGCCTGAGCTGCGCGGGGTGGCGGACGGTGCCGGCCACCATGACCTGCACCTCGGCTCCGGCGGCGAGCAGCAGCCGCGCGGCGACCAGGCCCCCCGCACCGTTGCTGGACGGCCCGGCCAGCACCGTGACCGGCACCCCGTGGAGCCCATCGCCGTGCAGGCGCCTGGCCGCGTGGGCCAGCGCCCTGCCGACCTGCTCGGCCTGGGCCAGTGGCCCCACATCGTGGTGATCGAGCCAGGCACGCGCCGCACGCAACTGCTCCGGGGTCACATGGGGCAGCTCGTGCTGCGGGATGCTCGGTAACGCACCGGACAGCCGGGCGCGGCGGTCCCAGGTCGGGACCTGCTCCCAGGGGCGTACAGCCCGAGCATCCCCCAACTCGTGGGGCTCGAGCCCGCCGTGCCAACCCGGGACCGCGGTGTCGAGCAACACCGCGAGGACCGCAGCGGTAGCACCCCACAGCAGGTCCTCATCGAGCTGCCACGCCCACGTCGATCCTTCCAGCGACAGTGGCGCGTGCCGCCACCGCTGCGGATCCACCAGCCATGCCAGTGGGATCCTGAGGATCTCGTCCACCTCCCAGGGGTTCTCGTCAAGGACGTGTGGTGCGCCCCATCTGGCCAGGACAGGGGCGACCCAGAAGCGTGAAGGTGGGATGTAGAACACCGGACCGGTGCCCACCACCTCGACGCTGTCGGCGTCGAGTCCGACCTCCTCGGCAGCTTCGCGTAGTGCGGCCTGCTCGACGCTCTCCCCCGGGTCGAGCCGCCCACCGGGGAAGGACAGCTGGCCCGGGTGCGAGCGCAGGTCGCGCCGCCGCCGGGTGAGCACCACAAGAGGACCCTGTGCTGCCTCCTCGATGAGCACCAGGACGGCACCCGCACGGGCTCCCGGCGGGGGAAGACGCCGGGATGGCTCGACCTCGGCGAGGGCCCCGCGCAGGCGGTGCCAGAAGGTCTGCACGTCGAGGTCGACAGGCGCACCGGCCCTGGGCTGCGCGGTCATGACGAGACCTCCTCGGGCGGCGCTCCCAGCGGGAAGGCGTGCAACTGCACCACGATGCGCCGGGCGCGCTCTGGTGCGTCCTGGCCCGTCAGCCGCCGTGGGTGGCGTTCCCGGGCATCCTCGATGCACCGCGCACCGCAGACGAGCCGCCACAGGAGCCTACATCGAGGTCATCCGACGGCGTCGCTGGCCGGCCTCCCCGGGGGGTGCACAGGTGACGCGCCAGCCCAAGCGGGGACGACAGCGGGTTCAGCCCAGGGACGCGGCCAGGCCGTCCAGTCCGTCGGCTTCGCTGATCACGACCTCGTCGAGCCCGGTACGGGCCAGTGCAGCCCGCAGCACCAGCGCCCCGCCGTGGATCACGTCCTCACGACCCGGCTGCACGGGACCGAGCTGTGCGCGCTGCGCAGAGGTCATGGCTGTCAGGCGGGCGGCCATCTCGTCCAGCGCTGCGGCAGGCAGACGGGTGCCGTGGATGCGGTCCTCGTCGTAACTCTCCAGACCGAGATGGATGGCGCCGAGGGTGGTGGCCGTCCCCGCGACCGCGACCATCGCGCGCACCCCGTCCACGGGGCCGCCCCGGTCGGCGAGCGCCCGCGTCCCGGCGTCCAGTTGGCTGTCGATCAGCTGGCGTGCTGCGACCAGGTCCGCCGCGCTCGGCGGGTCCTGTGTCAGGTGCCGCTCGGTGACACGGACGCAGCCGAGCTGCATCGACACCGCAGCGACGACCTCGCCCTGCTCGTCGCCGACGATCAACTCGGTGGAGCCGCCCCCGATGTCGAGCACCGCCGTCGGTCGGGGCACCTCGACAGCGGCCACGGCACCAGCGAAGGCGAGGGCCGCCTCCTGGTCACCGGTGATGACCTCGGCGGTGACCCCGGCGACCTCCGCCACGCCGTCGAAGAACCGGTCACGGTCCGCGGCGTCGCGCACCGCAGAGGTGGCGGCGATACGGACCCGGTCGGTGACCCCGTGCTCCCGCCACACCTCGCGGAAGCCGGAGATGACCTCCAGGGTGCGGGTCAGCGCGGCATCGTCGAGGTGCCCGGTGGCGTCGACCCCGGCAGCCAGCCGGGTGATGCGCATGACACGTGTCCGCCTGGTGCCGTCCCCGTCGAGGACCAGCAGACGAACCGAGTTCGATCCGACATCGACAGCGGCGCAGGGCAAGCTCATCGTCGTCCTCCGTGGACTGGGGGGGTGGCGGGGCCACGCCGCAGGAGGTCCGGGCAGGCGCACCGGCCGTGCTCCGGTGGTCGCGACGCACCGGTCTTCGTGTCCTGCCCACCGGGTGGACGCCTGGGATCGTGGTGGGACCACCACCGGCGACGGCGCGTCCGTGCAGGTGCCGACTGCACGGGCTGCGACCTCGCGTGGTCGCGATCAGCCCTGGGGGGAGCCGTCGTCGAGCAGTGCCTCCGGCACGCAGGGACCGTCACAGGGAGCCGGGGTCGCGTGCTCGATCGTCCACGCGCCGACGGGGTTGTCGCCCGTGGCGAGGTGGTGGCCTGCGTGCACGTGGAGGCACTTGATGTAGCCAGGCATCCCCCCGGCGCTGGGATCACCCGGTAGGGGTCCACCGAGCGCGTCACGGAACGCGACGTAGCGCTCAGATGCCGCGGCGTACGCCGCGGCGAACTCCGGTTCGTCCTCGAGCCGTGCGTTGAGGCCGACCATTGCGTGATCCGCCTCGAGCCGTCCCACGCGCGAACGCAGGACGGGGCAGGTGAGCCAGAACACCGTCGGGAACGGGGTGTCGTCCTCGAGTCGGGGCTGCACGCGCGCCACGGTCGGCAACCCGAAGCCGCACCGATGGACCACCGCCGGTTGTCCGCGGGCAGGACGGCCGAGCTGGGCGGAGATGACCGCGCGCTCGCGCTCATCAGCCACCGCTGCAGCCGCTGAGCGCGCGTAGGAGGCCGCCGGATCGACTCGGACGGCGTCGTCGAGTCGGCCGCTGGCGGTCTGCTCCCGCGCACCGCCCGACGACGCAGGGACGGGAACAGGGACGAAGGACTCGGCCCCGTCAGCCGGTGTCACGAGTCGACGCGACCACGCCGCTGGCGACGCGCCTCACCCTGGATCATCTGGGACTTGTGCATGAAACGGCGCAGCCGCTTGTTGAAGTCCTTGTCCAGCTTGGAACGGAGGTTGACGGTCTCCTCGTCCTGCCAGTCGGGGTCGGCCCGCTTGATCGACAGGTCGACCTTGCCGTCCTCCTTGACATCGAGGACCTTCACATCCACCTCGTCGCCTTCGGCGAGGTAGGCGTAGATGTTCTCGACGAAGTCGGCGTCGACCTCTGAGACGTGGACCAGCCCGGTGATCGCGCCACCGTCCTCGGTCTGCACCTCGACGAACGCGCCGTACTCCTCGAGCCGGACGACCTTGCCCTTGACGATCGATCCCTGCAGTGCGATCAACTCCTCGCGGATCGGGTGGGTGCCCGCGCCTGCACCGGCGATCCGGTCTGCCGAGCCGGTGGAGCCGGCCGGGCGTGGCTGGTACCCGGCCTCCATCCGGCCGGGTGCGCGGAGATCGGCACCGATGAGGTGCCGCCCACTATCACGGTACGGAGTCGGCGCGCGTGCGGCAACACCACCTCCCTGGTCAGCTGCCCGGGACGCGCGCCCGTACCTCGTCCCACAACCGTGCGTACCACGGGCCGGACGGGACGGCTGCCCGCTCTCGTGGCGCCGCGATCAGGGGGCGCTCCACCTCGGGAGGGCTGAGGGTGTAGAGAACCTCGCCAGGACGGACCAGACCGAGTTGCTCACGGGCCAGCAGTTCGATGGTCCGATCACGTTGGAGGTCCTCGACCCGCAGCTCGAGACGGGCGTTCTCCGCATCGAGGGCGGCAGCCTTGACCTCCAGGCCGTCGACGCGCTCGCGTCCGTCGAGGTAGCTCTGCAACGGCGAGGACAGGATCACCACCGCCAGGGCGAGCATCCCGATCAGGGCGACCATCAAGGGACGATCGCCGCGCACGACGCGCCGGGCACGCACCGCGAGGCGGGACCAACCGCCCCGCACCCCTCGTGCGGCCCGTTGGAGCACCACGGGACCGCGAGCCGTCCCGCCCCGGCGTCGGCGGCGCTCCAGGGCGCGCAGCCGACGCCGCTCCTCGAGGCGGGTACTCGCGGTCACGTGGATGCCTTCAACGGAGGTCAGGCGCGCGGGAAGGCGGCCTTACCGGCGTAACGGGCGGCGTCGCCGAGCTGCTCCTCGATGCGCAGCAGCTGGTTGTACTTGGCGACGCGATCCGAGCGGGCGGGGGCTCCGGTCTTGATCTGGCCGGCGTTGGAGGCGACGGCGATGTCGGCGATCGTGGCGTCCTCGGTCTCACCGGAGCGGTGGCTGACCATGGTGGTCCAGCTGGCCCGGTGGGCCATGGCGATGGTCTCGAAGGTCTCCGTCAGCGAGCCGATCTGGTTCACCTTCACCAGCACGCTGTTGGCCGCCTTCTCCTCGATCCCGCGCGCGACGAAGGCCGGGTTGGTCACCAGCAGGTCGTCGCCGACGATCTGCAGGCGGTCACCCAGCCGCTCGGTCATCAGCTTGAAGCCATCCCAGTCGCCCTCGTCGAGGCCGTCCTCGATGGAGACGATCGGGTACCGGTCGACGAGGTCGGCCCACAGATCCACCATCTCCGCGGAGGAGAGCACGCGGCCCTCGCCCTCGAGGTGGTAGGCGCCGTCGCGGTAGAACTCCGACGCTGCGGGGTCCAGGGCGATGGCGATGTCGTCACCGGGCGTGTAGCCGGCAGCCTCGACGGCCTCGACCAGCAGGTCCAGGGCGGCGCTGTTGGAGTCGAGGTCGGGGGCGAACCCACCCTCGTCCCCGAGCCCGGTCCCGAGCCCGCGGTCGTGGAGGACCTTCTTGAGCCGGTGGTAGGTCTCCGCACCCATCCGCAGGGCTTCCCGGAAGGTCGGGGCCCCGACGGGGACGATCATGAACTCCTGGAAGTCGACGTTGGAGTCGGCGTGACTACCCCCGTTGAGCACGTTCATGCAGGGCACGGGCAGCACGTGGGCGTTGGGCCCGCCGAGGTACTGGTAGAGCGGCAGCTCGCTGACGGCCGCCGCCGCCTTGGCAGCGGCCATGGAGACGCCGAGGATGGCGTTGGCGCCGAGCTCACTCTTGTTGTCGGTGCCGTCGAGGGCGAGCAGCAGGGCGTCGATCTCCCGCTGACGGGTGACGTCCATCCCGAGCAGCTCGGGGGCGATGCGCTCGTTGACGTTGGCGACGGCCTTGGTGACGCCCTTGCCGAGGTAGCGGCCGGCGTCACCGTCACGCAGCTCGACGGCTTCGGCCTCACCGGTGGAGGCGCCCGAGGGCACCGCGGCGCGGCCGACGGCATCGATCATGCCGGCGACGATCTCCACCTCGACGGTCGGGTTGCCCCGGCTGTCGAGGATCTCTCGGGCGTGCACGTGGCTGATACTGGACATATCCATGGGTCCCTCAGAGGTCAGGCACGGACGGTGGCGTGTCAGAGGTCCGCGCAGGTCGACCCGCAGAGGACATTACGCCACTTCCATGCACTCGTACAACAACTTCAACATCTTGAACAACTGTCACGGCCAGCGCGCTCCTCGCACGGCAGGCTCATCGACATCGTCTCACGGCCGCAGCTCCCAGAGACGCCGGGATGCTCCCGCCGCGGTGGCGCCACCCAACGCACCGAGGATCACCCAGCGGGGACGGCGCTCCCGCGGCAGGAGCCCTACGGCGGCGCCGAATGCGACACCGGTGGCAACGACCACCGTGTCGGTCGGGAAGGGCCGGCGGTCCTGACGCCAGGACGCGACCTCCTCCGGAGTGGCGCCGAGGTCCCAGCCCGCGAGGACATCGGGATCCTGGCTGCGCACGTCGGTGGGGTCGAGGTCGGGAGGCCGCACGGAGCCATCGGTGGCTTCCGGCGTCGCACGCTCGATGGGTCGCGGACCACGCTCACCGCTGCCGACGATCACCTCGGGCACGAGCGGCGTGTCGCAACGCGGGCAGGGCGCGCTGGCCGTGGCCAGCGAGGCCACGAAGTCGTTGGAGAGGAAGCGCCCGCACTCGGGGCAGCGCTTCGGTGGCACACGATCCTCCACAGGTGGCGGCCGGACTGATGCTAGTGGGAGACCGGCGCTGGCGGCGGGGACCGGCGGCCAGGGCCAACGAAGCGACGTCGAGGTTTCAGCCGGCGCTGTCCTGCCAGTGACGTGCCCAGACCTCGGCATCGACCGTGGCCCCGCCCGTGGTCGCGACCTCGACGTCGCCCGTGGTCGCGACCTCGACCTCGCCCCCGCCCTCCGCCGCGAGCCGTGCGAGCGCAGCCTCGGTGCGGCGGCGCCGCTCGCGAGCCACCCGACGGGCTGCCGCTTCAGGATCGATGCCCAGGTCCGCCGCTGCGGTGACGGCCGCCTCGACGAGGTGTCCGACCAGCAGCTCATGGTCCGGCTCCGCGCCAGCCACCGCGGGCGGTCGTGCGAGCTCCTCGAGCTGTTCGAGCGCGCGGCGCACGCCGTCGGCTGCGGGAGGCAGGTCGGGAGGCAGCAGCCCCCGACGGCTCGCCTTGCGGTGCAGGGTGTGCAGCAGATCGAGGCCGGGCCCGGCCTCCGGAACGCCGTCGAAGGGACCTGAGCGGGCCTTCTCCTCGGCCTTGAGCTCATCCCAGCGGACCTGCACCTCCTCCGCGGTCGATGCGTCGCCGTCGGCGAAGACGTGGGGGTGGCGGCTCACCAGCTTCTGTGCGATCCCACGCGCGACGTCGTCGATACCGAAGGCCCGCCGGTCCGCAGCGACCTGGGCGTGGAAGACGACCTGGAGCAGCACGTCGCCGAGTTCCTCCATCAGGTCGGCGTCCTCACCTTCCTCGATGGCGGCGACGAGCTCGTAGGTCTCCTCCACCAGGTAGCGCAGCAGTGAGGTGTGGTCCTGCTCGAGGTCCCAGGGGCAGCCACCGTCAGGATCGCGCAGACGGCGGAGCACCTCGACGAGCCGCAGCAACTCCGTCCCCGGCGGCTGCTGCGCGAGGAACACCAGCTCGATCTCCACATCGTGCTCAGCCGACATCCCCGCCAGTGCCAGCGCCAGGCGCTCGTCATCAGGGCCCAGGAGATAGACGGCATGGCCGGTGTCGCGAGCCTGCTGGATCAGTGCCTTGGCCAGACGCCGGTCACCCGGTGCACCGGGACGCGTGAGATCGAGGTCACCACGTTCCAGGGTGGCCGGCTCGAGGGTGTGCAGGTCAAGACCGGCGAGGTGGAGATGTGCTGCGAAGGGGTGTGTCGCCGCGTCCCGGACCAGGATCACCTCGGCGGTGCCGAGCACGTCCCACGCCTGGAAGGGCAGCAGCCCCGGGAGGAGGTCGGAGGTCTCCACCAGGGCGACGTTCGGGCTGGCCGTCGCGTCCCCGGCGTTCGCGCCGGTGGTCACGAGTCACCCTCGAGCTGCTCCAGCTGCTCCAGCAGCTCGGCGAGCTCCTCCTCGGTCAGCTCTCCGCCGTCCAGACCGGGATCCCCACCCGGTGGCGGCGCCACCGGTGCCTGGCCGACGGGCTCGACGGGGCGCACCGCCGGGTCGTTGGGGTCCTGGCTCCACTCACCGAAGGCCGGGTCGACGACCACCTCGGTGTCGGCCACCACGCCGACGAACCGGGCATCGAGCTCACCGCCGACCAGCTGCTGTACCTGCTGCTCCGGGAGTTCATCGGCGTCGAGGGTCTCTGCAGCGACGACCTCGATGACATGGAACCCTGCCTGGGTCTGCACCGGACCCACGATCTCCCCGACCTCCGCGGTCCACACCGCGTCGTCGAACTCCTGGAGCCATGCGCCACGTGGCGATGGGTCCAGGGCACCACCCTGCGGGCCGCTGCCCGGGTCGATCGAGCGTTCCTGGGCGAGGGTGGCGAAATCGGCGCCGTCCGCCAACTCGTCCACGATCTCCTGCGCGCTGGCCTCGTCCTCGACGAGGATGTGGCGCGGCTCGCGCACCTCGAGCACCGCATCGCCGAGCAGCGCGGTGCGCAACGCGCCGATCAGGGCCTCCTGTTCGACGATGACCTCCTCGAAGACCCGCTCGCTGAACCCTGACTGGGTGAGTACGCCCTCGAGCTGGTCCTCCCCACCGATCGAGTCGATCAGCGCGCGGCGTGCGTCGGCGCGGTCGACCTCGGCGACCTCCACATCCTCCTCGGCCGCGACGATCCGGACGATCTCGAGCCGGATGTAGAGGTCGAGGATGCGGCGCTGCAGGTCACTCACGACCGCGGCGAACTGCTCATCCGCGAGCTCGCGTCGCTCGGTCGGACCAAGGTCACCGGGCAGGGACTGCTCGATCGCCGCACGATCGGCAGCCAGGTCCAGATCGGTGATGGCGCGCTCCACCTCGGCGCGGGGGATCGACGCAGCACCCACCGTCGCGGCGGCGCCCGGGGGCAGCACGGGGCCGCAGGCCGCGAGCAGCAGTGCGGCGCTCAGCGCGGCGGCGAAGGTTCTGACGCGGGTGCGCACGACGGGCTCCGAGCAGGACGGCGACAGGACGGCAGGATCCGCGGGAGGATCCGCGGGGATCGGGGTGCGCACCGCGGTCGGCGCACCGGCACCGAGTCTAACTGCCCGGCTTCAGCCAGCCCTGCCGTGGCCGGTCGCGGGAGCGGACAGCGAGCCGCACGTTCCGAGAACGGCGGTAGGCTGCGCGGTATGGCTGAAGATGTCCACACCATCGTCGACGAGCAACTGCGTCGCACCCGGCAGCGCTACACCCGGGGGCGTCAGCAGCTCGTCGACCTGCTCGTGGACACCGGACGCCCCGTGACGATCCCGGAACTGATGGACATGGGGGCGTCGCAGTCCCAGAGCTCGCTGTACCGCAACCTGGCGATCCTCGAGCAGTGCGGTGCGGTCCATCGGTTGGCCTCGACCGACGATGTCGCGCGCTACGAGCTGACCGAGGAGTTGTCCGAACACCATCATCACGTGGTGTGCTCGGTGTGCGGCCGCATCGACGACGTGGTCCTGCCGCCGGCGATCGAGCGGTCACTCGGTGAGGCCGCGAACGAGGCCCACACCCAGCGGGGCTACCTGATCGACTCCCACCGCCTCGAACTGGTCGGCACCTGCGGCAAGTGCAGCTGAGAGGCGCGGACACGGGCTGTCGCTGCCATCGCGGTGCGGCGCTCAGGCGTGAGCGGCCGTCGGGGTGTCGCGGTGCGAGAGCAGCTGCCGGCCTGCGTCCACCAGCTCGCGGATGGTGAGGATCACGAAGTACAGCAGCACGCTCAGACCCGCGATCGTCGCCGCGGTCGCTGTGCCGTAGTAGAAGCTGACCAGCAGACCCGCGAGCACGCTGAAGGACCCGAGCAGGATCGACACCAGCATCATCACCGGCACACGCCGCGCGACCAGGGATGCGGTGGCCGGAGGGGCGACCAGGAAGGCGAAGACCAGCAGGGTGCCCACGGTCCTGAAGGAGGTCACGATCACCATCGCGATCAACCCGAGCATCGCGAGGTGGGCGAGACGCGGGTGCATCCCGAGCACCAGTGCCTTGGCGCGGCTGAAGGAGAGCACCAGGAAGGGCCGGTAGAGCAGGACGGTGATCGCGATCGTCACGCCGGTGGCGATGAGCAGGGTGCGCAGGTTGCCGCGGGTCACGCCGATCGGGTCACCGAACAGGATCGTGGTCAGGTCACCGGCATACGCCCCCCGTGCGGAGATGATGGCGACACCAAGGGCCAGCATCCCGACGAACAGCAACCCGATGGCGACGTCGTCACCAAGACGACTCCGGGCGCTGGCCAGGCTGACACCCGCGATCATGATCGCGGCGCTGATCGCTGCCCCGACCAGCAGGTTCCCGCCGATCAGGAAGGCCACGGCGATGCCCGGGAGGACACCATGGGCCATGGCATCGCCCATGAACGACATGCCACGCATCACGACCCAGGTGCCCACCAGGGATGCCGACACCACGGTCAGCAGGCCGGCATAGAGGCCGTTGCGCATGAACTGGAACGCGAAGGGGTCGAGGAGCAGTTCAATCATGCTGCATCGCGTCCGGTCTCCATTCACTCACACCGTCTCTCACACCCGATCCGTCGACCGCCGTGCGGGCGGTCCGGGCCCGTCGGCGCAGCGGCAGACCAGGCCGGGCTGACGGCGTCGCGCCGCGCCCCGGTCGCCGCATGGGGCCATGTAACCGTAGACCTGCCGGACATGCCGGGGGCGCCGGGAGCGCCGGGAGCGTGAGCGACCGTCGTGGCGTGCTCGATGCTCCCGGCGCCCCCGCGAAGCCCGGGATAGCTCGGCTCAGACGGTGCCGCCGAGCGCCTCGGTGATCAGGGTCGAGGTCGTGCGCAGCATCCCGAGGTAGCTGTCAGCGCCACTGCCCGGCTCTCCGAGCGATCCGGTGTAGAGCTCAACGACCTGGACATCGAGGTCGCTGCGTCCGACCACCTCACTGGCGAGCTGCTCGGCCAGCACGGTGGAGTCGGTGTTGTCGGCGAACACGACCTCGACACCGGCCTCCTCGAGGGTCTCCACCAACTCAGCGAAACCACGGGCATCCGTCTCCGCCTGGGTGGAGGAGCCGGGGATCACGGTGCCCAGCACCTCGAAGTCGTACCGGTAGGCGAGGTAGCCGAGGGCGTCGTGGTTGGTGACCAGGCTGCGGTTGGCCTCCGGGATGGTTTCGAACATCTCGAGCATCTCCTCGTCGAGCTCCACGAGCTGCTCGGCGTAGGCATCAGCCCGTGCCATCCACTCGTCCGCCTCGAAGCGGTCATCGAGCTCGGCGATGGCTTCGGCGATCATGCCGACGGCGTCAGAGGTGCGCAGCGGGTCGAACCAGAAGTGCGGGTCCTCATCGGCGTGGGCGTGGCCATCGTGGTCGTCGTGGCCGTGATCATCGTGGTCGTCGTGACCGTGATCATCGTGGTCGTCGTGACCGTGATCATCGTGGTCGTCGTGACCGTGATCATCGTGGTCGTC
>LKMJ01000177.1_pt1 | contig 41928 bp, 31 predicted proteins | sample 643391 | NCBI WGS metagenome assembly LKMJ01 (sample SAMN04112250, study PRJNA286221) | soda lake metagenome | biome: soda lake; feature: Kulunda Steppe; material: water; isolation source: sample PL-Br10 brine of Picturesque Lake | place: Russia: Kulunda steppe | collected 2010-07 | reverse complement strand
GTCTTCTGCAAGGTTTGAGCTAGGTGAGAATGTGTTGTTTGATCTGTTTGGAGATTCTGTTGGCCTTTCTTCTTCGTATGGATCAAGTTCTTCGAAGTTGTCCAGCTCGGGTAACTCGTCTAGGCTTTCTGTTTCATTATCTGGTTGTGGTTCGCTTGGTATCCCTTCGCCTTCTTTGCTGTTGCTGTCCTGGTTGTTCTTGTGGCTTCTGTCGCGATCAGACATATAGCCAAATTAAACAGTGGGTTGGCTTAGTTTTTTTGTCTGAATGACTTCCACCAGATTATGAAGCCACCTAGGGCTATCCAGTGAAGAACCGAGTATAGACTAGCGATCATATTGAATACCATTCCCCCTGGTCCCTCTGAGAATTGGACTGAAACTGAGTCTGTTAATCTTTCTGAATTATCAGCACTATTGTAGTGGGTGTCAAAATCGTCTCTCATATCGTCACCTTCGAACTCTGCTTTAAAGCTACCGTGGTAAATAGGATCTGCTTCGAATTCCCCGACTTCATTTGTGGTTGTTGTATCCGTTATATTATCTGCACCTTGATGATTATCGTTTACCCATTTTATTTCTCTGTTTGGTATTCCGTTTCCTGCATCATCAACTAGTGTTCCTTGGATTGTTTTCTCTTCTACAGAATCACCATCTTCGTTTTTCACATCTATCTGTATGCTTGAGTCTCTGTAGTTTATGGTTTCAAGGTCTATTTCTTTTGACTCACCAAATATATCGACTACTGTTGCTTCTCCGTCTTCAGTTATATCTTCCACCTCCAAATCATCTTGGCTAACTGGTCCTCCTACTGTTCTATATAGAGTGGTGTTACTTGGGTCATTCATTACGTTCTCATTTATATCAATCCCTTCGAAAGTTTGGGCTTCCTCTATTTGGTGTAGATTCATAACCATATTTCCGTCCCCAGATACTTGGTACCTATCTGAAGCTAGATAGTCCCTATGTAAATTTTGCATGGTGTCTGTTGTGGGATCTACGGTTGTTGGTTCGTAGTAAGGTTGGTCTTCTGTTCCATCCCACTTTTCTACTCTGTTGTATAAACTTTGGGTGAATGCTATCCACGGTGAATCAATAGCTAGTACATCAACCGGATCATCTGAGTTGTGCCTTCTACTACTATATAATTGTGGGTTATCTTCATTTCCATCTGTTTCGTCATTTGCAACATATCGTAGTTGGCCGATTGGGTTTTCTTCTGGTCTTTGATCACCTTCGATATCAAAGTAAATAGATTGTTCTTCGTCTCCACCTTCATTTATTGCATAAGCACTCACATCTACATCATCTATTCCAGTAGGTTCAATTCCTCTGGTAGATCCTTGGTCCTCCCAATGGTCTATTACGCTGGACACGTATTCGTCTGTATTTTGAGTTTCCCAATCTTCACTACTATCACACCCACCTTGAACTTCTTCTCCGTATATGTGGTCGATGTTTACATCTATTTGTGAGAGCGGGCCAATAGTGCCAGAAATTGGATCTTCTGCTGTTATGACCGCTTCAAACCCATCTTCATTAGTATATCCTTCTCCAGCACCACCTCCGTCTTCTAAAATTACAGCTTGATAGCTCTCATCAATATAGTTTATATCGATTGTCTCATACTGTTCAACATCGTCATAGCACGTTTCGCAGTTATTTCCATCCGAATCACAGTTACAATCGTAGTCACATCCGTCTTCAACTGTATTTTCCCAATCTAATTCAACAGCTCGATAATCACTTACTGAGAAAATGTCTATTTCATTCTCGTTTACTACCCAATAGTCCTGAAAAATAGCTCCTTCTGATATTCTGGCAATACCTGCGTAATGATTCCTGACAACTGGGTAGTCACCATTCCAATTTGTTGAGTGTGTTTCCTCATACATTTCAAATCTTCGGTCGTCTTCTCCAGTACCGGCTCCAGGTATGAGGGCTTTTTCTCTGTCTGTCTCAGGGAAATGGTTGTCTATCGCTTTTTCGTTCAGATCTTGATATTCTATTGTGTCACCATTGAATATTTCTATCTCGTCTTCGTTTATGATATTGTATTCGTCTGGCTCGCCCGGTTCATCGTTTTCTATAATCTCAACTTCGAAATTGCGTATGGGAACTTCTCCTTGTCTTGATTCTATATTTGCTGATACCCACCCATCTTCATCTGTGTATGGTTGTTCTGCGTCGGAATGGAAGTCAAAATGATATTCTTCTACGTTTACGTCACTGATGGAGGTCCATTCACTTTCTTTTGGGATTTGTACTTCACTATGTAACATTTCCCTATACCCATCTGACATTTGAGATAATTGTTCTGCTTCCTCTAGTGAATATGCGTTATTGTCTAATCTGAATATTCCCTCACCATTTTCTCCAGTACGCGCACCATAAAAACCTGGACGAATATCATATATAGATTGATAATCAGCTGTTTCCTCGAGATCTACGTCGTTTGATGTTAGGATTCTATTCGCTCCAACTTCAGTCACATTAGGATTATTTCCCTCTGCTTGTACTGGTTCCCAAGGAAGGTCATCAGCTTGAGCTGTATCAGCGGTAATGACTAATCCTATGCTTGCTGCCGTAAATATCATTGCCAGTATTGTGAGTGTTCTTGCTTTCATTGTCTTTTTAGACTTCAAATACGTATACGATTGCTTCGAGGAACCATGTGAAATTTGCACCTAGGAGACTAAATCCTAATCCTATGAAGCAAATTCTTTTCCCCCATTGCCTTCTCTGTTCACCTCTTTTATTCAGCGCAAAAGCTAAAAACCCAAGTATTGTTATGGTAAGCCCGAAATATAATACTAAGTTTGAGACGTTGCCAAATATAGCAAACAGTTCGTATACTTCTTCTGTTTCGTCAACCACCATGTTTGGGTGTATCCGTATTAATTATTTCCGCAATATTATTCATTCTGCTTTATACACTGTTTCTAAACGTAATTTGAGGTTTTTTCTTTATTGTGTTAACTATCAAGAGACAGGATTATATGATTCAGAATATCCATTAGGACCCCAATTCCGAAATAGATTATCAACATTGCTATTCCACTTATTACTAGATAGACTCCTTTACTGCTCCTTTCGCTCGTTTTTGGTGAAGCCAACCACAGGGTCGCTCCTCCGGCCAATGTGGATAATCCTATATAAAACATTAATAGCATAAATCCGTCGTATGCCCACATCAGTTTCATCTCTTCTGTATCAGTGAAGCCGTCGAAGGATTGTAACTGCATTTGCAGTCTGAATATTCCCGACATGATCGGAGTTAATGCTGTTTTTATAATCATTGGTGTTAATTATCCTCCGCCAACCCATCTCAATATACCATATACGGTGTCAAAGCTAAAGTGTAGTAATGTTAGACTTAGCCCACCGACTATCAGGTATTTCCCTCTGGTTTTTTTATTTTCCCCCTTTATACCGAACCATAGGATGGCACCCCAAAATACGACGATATATGATATGTAGAGTGCTGCGAGAGACGCAAACTCAACTGCGTTTGACAACACGCTTTCTAGATCCAAGAGCTGTTGATCGCACGCAATCCCTTCAGTAGGATTCACACACGCGAGGGTTGGTTCTACTAATAGCAAGGTTCCAAAAATTCCAATCAAACCAACTCCAAGAGATCGTCGAATGTATTTTCCTATTTTCTCTCTTCTCTTTTCTTGTGAGCTATTCATCAAAGTTCACATCACCTCCTTCTGCTATTATCTGTATCAGCTGGAAGAACGTGGCATATCCGAAATAGAGGATGGTTAGTGCAGATCCTCCCACCATTAGCCAAATTCCGTTTTTAGCGTATTTCGATGATTTTGATGTTCCGAGATAAAGCATACCACCTACTGCAAGTGACGTTATACCTGCGTATCTAACTGTTTCTCTTGCGATGATGTATATTGCACCCAATACATCTCCGTAGCTGTCTAGATTTCCATCGCAAGTTGATATGTCTGTAGGCTCTTCACAGGAGGCTGCAACAGATCCAGCTCCGAGCGTAGACAGGGCTAATAGGATCAAGATAGCCACCATGATCGATCCTCTGTATACGCCCCCCATATTCTACTGTTTCTCTTACTCTTTTATAATATTGTTGTTCAAGCCTATTCGTTTCGTTGGTTTGTATACTGGTCTTGCCAGTAGTGTATGAAAATAATGGGTGAAAATTTGTTGTTGGTTTATGCTGTTCGGGGCTAGTCGTCTCCGCCTTCTGCGATCCACCGAAGGACGCCGACGAAGGCAGTGAAGCCGAAGTAGAAGCCAATCATGGCCATACCACCGATGAGCAGCCAGACACCGGTCTGGGCGCGCTCAGACGAGCGACGTGCTGTGAACCACAGCACGGCACCAGCGAAGATGGTCACGAAGCCAGCGTACTGAAGGGTGAGGTGAGCGATGTCAAAGAGGGCAAGTAGCATGTCCTCATAGTCATCGAATCCCTTTTCACAGTCTTCGATTGCATCTGGCTCACACTCTTCTTCTGCCATTACTGCTCCTGCTCCCAGTCCTCCGACTGCGATGAACGATACGATCATGGTCGCCATGACTAGCCGCGCAATGCGCTTTGACATGAGTACATGATGCTCCAGTCAGCATATCATTATAAGAGTATGCGAGAATTATTGTTTGTTATTGCTCAAAATTAACAGGGGAAATTCTATTGTAGAGATATTCTTTGAAACGAACTAACTGCGTTTCAATACGCATCTTCAAAAACTATGTTATATTTAATCTTTTATCTACTGCATTTATCGGGTGTTTTTCTGTTAGAATATGTCGCTTAGTGAGATTCTTCTTGAGCCGTTCTCCTTTTCTGAATCGGTTTCGTTAGGGTCGTTTACTTCTATTTCTTCGCCTTGGTCTTCAGATCCGCCCATGAGGTTAGTTATTCTTGATCTCACCCCTTCAGTATTTTCCTCATTTTCTGTTTTTTCGGTTCTTTCTCTCTTTTCTTGTTTCTCTCTGTTTTGTTCTCTGCTAATTTCCTCTTCGTTTTGTCTTTCTATATGTCGGATGATGTCTTCTCGATCAAGTATATTTTCTTCTGGGATGTCTTCCATATCCAGTAGAATCTCTGCAATTTTATCGAATACAGGCTCGTTTTGCGCTTTGCATATCATGATAAATATTTGCTGCATTGTATCTAGTTGGGCCTTTCTCCTGTCGACGATTTTTTCGTATTGGATTAATTCTCTATAAATCCTTTCCAGCTTGTCGTCCTCGATTTCAATGTCGTTGATGAGACGTGTTTTGGTTTCTTCTACTTTTTCATCTAATCGTTTAACGTCTAACGCTAGATTCTCTACAGTATAGTTGTCGTCATCAATGATTTCGTTTCCAGATCCAGACGTTTTTTGCTCTAATTTCCCTCCTGCGCTCTTTGATAATTCTCTGTTTGTATTATCGAAATTTTGCTCTGAGTCGCTGTTACTCTTTTGCGAATTATATGAGTTCTCGTCTCTTTCGACTGTTTCTGAAACTAATTGCAGATCTTCGTTCTCTTCTTTTTCGGTTATTCGGTTTTGTTGTTCGTTTTGACCTTCGTATTTTCTGTTGTTACTGGTTGTTCTCCCCTGTTGTTGGTTACTGCTAGTAGCTCCATCTCCGTTCTGATGGCTGGTTCTGTTGTTTTCGGGATCTGTTGAATCTGTGGACTCTGTATCGCTCGATTCGAATTTATCAAAAATAGATTCTGCTTCGTCTTTGTCAGGGAGGTCTGTTTCTTCTTGTTCCTCTTCGGTTTCTCCACTAGCGTTTTTGGTTATATCATCGGCTGTCGCATTGTCTTCAGGTTTGGGTTTTGAATCTGCTTTATCCTCTACTGTTTGTTCCTTTTTTTGAGAGTCTGTTTGGGTGTTTTCGTCTGTCTCTGATATTCCTTCGCTGTCTTCGAATTCAAAACCATCAACTAGACCATCTGATTCTGAGTTGTCGCTATTTATTTTTGGATCGGTTTGAGAGCTTTCGCCCGGATCTTCTACTTGTGAAGCTATAGATGATCTAGAATTTCCATCTCTGCTTCGTCGTCTATTGCTTGTTTCTGATTTGTTTTCCGTATTATTTCCTCCTTGATTATCATCACCGGAGTCAATATCATTGTTTTCGGGCATATCGGTTTTTTCAGTGCTCGGAGAGCCGATATCGTCGACAACTGTGGAGACCTCTTTTCCTCTGGATCTATTTACATCGCCTCTTTTGTTTCCACTAGAGCTGGTTTTTGAGCTCGAGCTGGAGTTGTCAGCATTTCCATTGTCTTTGCCTTTTTCGTTTACGTTCCTATTCTCTTTTTTTTTAGAACCCTCTTCGGGAGGCTCCATATCGTCTTCAGGGATGTTTTCTGATTGAGATTCTACCAGATCATCGTAGTGGTCGTCGTTGTAGTATGATTCGACTTGCGCGATTGCTTTTTCGATTGTTCGTTCACCGTATGTAGATCCGTCAGAGTATCTTACTGAGTCCCATTTTGGCCTCATTAGGCCAGAAGACCTGAAAATACGGTCCATCATAACGGGATCTCCGCTACACCAGAAGGCTAGCATATCGCAGAAACCCATGTCTGCTTCGGAGTGTGAATGGTCTACTCCGTTATAGATAGTCTCCCAGTTTCCTTTCCAGAGTTGGGTGAATTTGTAGCCGTTTTTCGCCCCCTTCGCTTTCTTAACGAGATCTTTTTCCTTCTTTGAGAGACCCTTGAGGCGGGACTTTCCAGATGATGCTGTTGGAGTTGATGAAGAAATACTGTCTGAGGCAGTTGGATCTTCATCTAAGTGGTCGAAGTTGGATAGGTCAACTTCTACCTCGATTTCGTTCGCTGACTCATTTTCGTCTGCGATAAACTGATCGTATACGGCGTCTAGTCCCTGCTGGTTTGCACTGATTTCTGGTGTTTCGTCTTCGTCATCGAGACGTTCTCCTTCCTCGTTGACGAGATTACCAGTTACGGTAAAGTATCGCCGTGTTTCATACATCTCAACGTTTCCTTTTCTGTTCTTATCCCCTGGGATTTCTCCCTTGATGATAACATGGCCTCCCGTTCCTGATGGGCTGATTTCTATCCATCCACCTAGGTCGCTCATGATGTTAAGAGCCCATTCTTCCCATTCACCGGTTTCTGGATCTCTACATTTGTCGAGGTCAATTCCAACGAAAGGATCATTGGGTGAGAACATAAACCCGATCCCGTCGTAATCTTCGCTTATCATGGACGTTTTTGCGTTCATGAGCGAAGACCATGTTTCTGGATCGTCGGATTTTGCGAATTCCCCTGTTTCTGGATCTTTAGGCAGCTTCGTTTCTTTTCCATTTCTAATACCAGTTTCCCAACAAATCCACTGGTTTTTGCTCTTCATTTCTTCTCTGATTCGGTTGATGTTGACTTGATCTGTCATATTTATCGTTAGTAGCTCGGTTGATTACCCTTATAACTTCTAATCACAAATAACTTGAGACGCTGTATACCTTATAACCCTTACACGTCACTCAAATAGCGGGGTAAAAACTAAACTAGGATTCTCCCTCTTTTGATCTATATTTTACTCTGACCATCCAATCTTCTCTTTGTTGCTTGTTCAATGCTCTCTTCTATTCCAGAAACGTTCAAGTTCATAGTGTAGGTCTGATGGATTGACTGTTCTAAATTCCTCTCTGGACTGTTCTGGGAAAAATTCTCTTACACTTCCTGTAGTTGATTCTCTTGCATATCGCTCGTCTATCAATACTCGTATTCCAACTTCTTGACTCCCTCTGATCACTCTTCCTAATGCTTGTCTTGATTTTCTCACTGCTGGCACTGCGAAGCCGTATTGGAAGCCTTTACCATTGAATCTACTGTCGTATGCACTCTTTGTGGCCGATGAAAGATCTGTTGATGTGTTTTTGATCGGAACACCGCATACTACTACACCTTTCAGCTTGTCACCGTCGAAATCTACTCCTTCTATTAGTGTACCTCTTAGGCTCGTTGCGAGTACCTTCCCTTCCCCTTCGAAGAATGCTTGTTTCAGACTTTCTGTTTCGCCTGAGCTGCTTGAGGTGTCTGTTATGACTTTCTTTGATGTATTGTTACTGCTGATCAGCCTTTCGCTCGCCCAAGCTGCTTCTTCGTAGCTTGGCATACATACTAGAACGTTTCCGGGTGTGGTACTCACGACTGATTCAATCGCGCGTGCGTATGTGTTTCGTATGTCGTTATCCTTGCTTTTTGGTGTTCTATTTTCGTATGTGAATCTGGGTGCATTGACTGCTATTGACGCTCTATTTTCTTCTGGGAATGTAATGTCGAATACTGATCTTTTTACTTTCCTCCTTTTTTCGGACATTGATTTGTTTGAGCTCGCAGATCTCTCGATCACGTCTACGTTTGGTCCTTGTGGCTCATCTCCCATTCCTTTGTCTTGTTCTTCTTCTTTTCTTTCGGCCCTTTCTACTGCTTTTGTAACTAGTGATTCTTCCGGTTGTGTCCCGTTTCTGAGTTTCTTTATACCAGTCACTTCTTCGTATATGTTGAGTGGAGAGAGTGTAGCCGACATCAAAATTGCTCCCCCGAATGCGTCTATGGTGGCTGCGATCTCGTCTTGGGGTATGCAATTGTTGATTCTTATTTCTGCTCTGTATCCTCTATCCCATGATTTTGTTTCTGATGGATTCTTTTTTAGATTTGATCGTGGATGTAGAACTATCTCTCTGTAATACTCTGCGTGTCCTCCCATCCACCACCTATTCATGAGCTCATGTAAGTTGCTAATTGCGAATGATCCATCTGGACTCTTCCCATCTACTTTCCTGGCTACAACGTCTTTGATCACGCTAACAACTTTTGATGTTTTGAGAAAGAGCTTCCATATATTCTCGTATCCCTTCTTTTTTATCCAGCTTGAGAGTATGTCTGGATCTTTGTTTGATGGATTTTGCAGTTTTAGTGTTATTTCTTCGTCCCCTGGATTGTCCATCTTGCTTGAAAAATTTTCAACTGTTTGTGGTAAGGTTTCGTTGATGTATTCCTCGAGGAGTGAGTCAATCTTGTTAACGAATTTTGCACTGATCTTCAGATCTGGTTTTGTGATCGGAGTATCTTCTAATATTGATTTAGATAGTCTGTACCTTTGTGGCTCTCCTTTCCCATTTATCCATCTCTGAACTTCGTTTATTTCCTGTATGCTTCTTCTCAGTGTTCTATATGATATGGAATATGAGAGTTGGTTTCTGACGTTGTTCACTAAGCTATGTGCCTCATCGCACACTAGGAGTGTGTTTTCGTTGATGATCCCACCTGTCATTCCGCCCACTGTAGCTGGATCAAAGCAGTGTTTGTAGTTTCCAAAGAGGATTGTTGCATTATCATGCATCCGCTTCATTTCTAGGTGTGGGCACGTTCCCTTTTTGCTTCCTTTTTTTAGCGTTTCCTCCCCTGATGTTACAGCACTCAAATCAAGTGGGTAGGCGTTTTCAGCTGAGCTTGTAATGTGAGAGGCGTAAAATGGACAGTATTCTTTATCCGCTATTTCTGGTAGAGTGGTTTGAAATGGTGTCTCGATGTCTCTTACCGTTAGATTATTTTCTTTATGATCTGCTTGGCCTAGAAGATATAATGCATGTGCGGCACCAACTGGATTATCTGCTCTGTTTGCTTCTACAGCCATTTTCATTAATTCGTAAGTGTTATCTCTTAGATTGACACACCGATGGTATATTTCGTCTTTGTTTATCACTCCTGCTTGTACATATGGACAGAGCTCTGATTTCCCAATTAATGTAAGCCCCCCAAAGTTCTTTGAGGCTGATTTTTCTATCTGCTTAAAATCGTCTTCAAATGCGGAGAGTTGCTGTTTTTTCGACGTGATCACAAGGACACGTTCATATTTAGTGCTACTGTCTCTTACAAGAGATAATCCTGTAGTTAGAGCGATCAGGGTTTTACCAGTTCCACATGGGCCTTCCATTAGGTAGATCCCCGACGACTTGAGGGTTTTAATTGATCTGTTTATAGCTTTGATCTGGTTTGGATACGGCTCATCGTATGGAAAAATATCGGCCCAGTAGTCTGATATTTCTGTGTCTGAATCCATTATTGTTTAGCGTTTTCGCATTGACCTATGATATTAGAGCTGAACACACAGTAGACTAATTTTGTCTACTCCTCATTCTCTCCTCCTGTGTGAGTAATATTGAAAAGGAAAATCAATTGATTGGATAAACTCATATTGTTATTCCTTTTAGCTGCTTTTCTTACTTACGTTCTTTCCTTGGCTTGTTGGATCGAAAATCAACATTTCTCTTTGCTCATTCCATTCTGCTTCGTATTTGATTGTGTTTTTACTACCGATATCGTATTGCTTGACGAAATTCTTGGCAGTGATTTTACCTAGGTTATTGCTTTCATGCAGTTTTCGTTTTGAGTCGTCTTCTTTGTCGTATTCATTAGCTGGTTTGATCGCCACTAGATCCTTGTCTTGGTTGTAAAACAGGATTACTGCTTCACTGTGTGCAAAGAACTCTTCGTAGGCTGTCGAATAAATCGAAATTGATCCGTCTTTTCTTACGGATACAAAGAGCTCATCGTATCCGTCGAACTTTACCCAACCTTCTTCTTCGGGTTCTACAGTTTCCCCTTCTAGATCTGATTGACTCATGGTTGTGTTGCTTCAGTTCTACCGTGCTTCCGCACAAGAATATATGTAAAGTAAGGCGGCAAAAGGGTTTTGGATGGTTTAGCGTTTGTTGTTGTTCAGACTTTCCTTGGTCTTTTTGTATCCTACTTTTAGGTCATATGCTTGTAGTTTCTCTGCGTTTCTTTCCGCTGCATTGTATTTTGCTTGGTTGAAGAGCGCGTTGAGGTCTGCTCCCGACCAGTTTTCTGTGTGTTCGTTTAGTGCGTATAGTTCTTGCTCTGTAACGCTACTTGGGATGTTTGCTAGTTTTACTTTTAGGATTTCTACTCGTGCTTCTAAGTTGGGGTAACCGATTTCGAACTGTTCATCAATTCTTCCTGGTCTGAGGATTGCTTCATCCATCGTGTCTCTTCTGTTTGTTGTTAGGAGAACGATGAAGTTCTGATCCTCTCTGGTGAGGTTTGATAGAAAGGTGTTTGTTATTTTTCTATCTTCATTGTGTGAGACGGAGTTGTTGCCTCTGTCACCTAGCAATTGTTCTGCCTCGTCGATGAAGACAACTCCGCCTACTTCTTGTGCTTCTTCGAATAGTCGCTGGATTATTTGAGGTGATTTGTTGATGTGTTCGTGTGTCAGATCTGCTTGGGTGAGTTCCACGAATGGAATATCTAGTGAGTTTGCGAGAGCCCTCGCAAACATTGTTTTCCCTGTTCCTGGTGGACCGTGGAATAGGATACCCTTTGATGGTTCGATGTTGAATCTATCGAAGCTTTCTGTTCGCTGAACAGCTGGCTTTACGATTTGATCCTCGAGTTCTCTTTTTATCTCGTTGTATCCACCAATATCGGAGAATCTGAGATCAGGTGGTTCTTCCCACGGAAATGCGTATTCCGTTATTTCTTCGTTCCCCTCTTGATTTTCGTTGTTTGTTTCGTCATCCGTTCTTAATTGGTCGTGTTCGATTTGTTGCTTGTTTTGTTTTCCTGTAACGCTTGTGTTTTTATTTTTGGTTTCCATATTTTCAATGTTTTCTGATTGATTGTTGCTTGCGTTCTTTGTTTTATTGTTATTCTGTTCTTGTTCTTGCTCTTTTTTCGATGAACTCCTTGGCTTGTTTTCATCACTTCTATTCTGGCTTTCGTTTTCTTTATTGATGAGGTTATTGTATGATGGTATGCTTCTTCCGCTAAATCCAATATTTGGTTCATTATGGATTGTGTGTATAGTTACACCTGCCCCTACAAATGAAGATAGTAGCATTATTGATGTTTGGTGAGTACCGTTATTGATATATGTTACTGGATCGTCTCCGGTAATCGACATGACCAGTGTGATAATTATGCCCGTTGAGACTGCTGCGAACATACCACTGTGAAATGGGTTCCAAATGTTTTTATTGATATGGAATCCCATGCTTATTAGACCGAAAACAGCTAAGCCCTCCGGTGTTCCAGTTACTATAGCCATAATTATCAGGACCGTGTACCCGATGAGAGTTCTTATTCTTGGTAGCTTTGATTCCTTGTTGTATGAACGGTTCCATACAACAGTCAGGTACATATATATGGTAGCGAAAATGAAACTCATTTTTCACACCTCCTCTTTTTTTGTGTTTGTGTGTTGAGGTACTTCTTAGTTCCTTTTCTACACACTTCATCACAATCGGTAAATAAAAACATAATAAACTACTTACCCACCCATACTATTCGTTACTGCAATCTACTTATATTACTATTTATTGACTTGCAGCTTTTTGGCTATTTGTGGTCGTTCGAGTAGTATTTGCACCCTATCTCTGGTGAAATTCGTTATTTTCCAATCTTTCTTATCAATGTTGAGTTTTATTTTGTCTGTCCATCTTTTTGGGATTAGGTCATCATTATCGTCGTCGTTTATTTCTGCTATTCCTTCATCTTCAATTCTGTATCTAATGTATTCTCTTTCTCTGAAACGGAAGTTACCACCAAATCTTGCTCCTGCGATGGCACCAGTGATTGCTCCTATTGTGTCTGCGTCTCCGCCTTGATTTATTGCAACGAGAATACCGTTTTCAGGGTTATTGCAGTTCAATCCTGCGTATAGTGCAGTTTTTAGTGTTGATAGAACATATCCAGAAGTATCTGGATCTATCGAGGAACTGCTTTTGACTGTTTCTAGTATATCGATTAGTTCGTCTGGTGCTTCATTTGGTAGGTGTTTTAAGGCGTGTTTTATGGGATTGTTATTTCCTTCTCGAATCAGTTTTGCTAATATTAGATTCAGAGCTGCACATCCGTATGTACACCTTGGATCTGCGTGAGTGATCTCAGACATCTCGATACTTTTTTTGATTAATGCTTCAGTGTCGTCAGGATAGGCGATTGCTAGAGGGGCGCACCTCATGATACTCCCGTTACCGGCAGCCCTATTGGGACCCAATTCTTCTAATGTTTTGTGTCCTGCTTTGTCGTGAGCAATGCCATCTCGTAAATTATTAATTGCATTGCTGGTTGTGATTCCCACATCGAATGGTTCTGATTTGTGCCATTCAACTAGCTGTTCTGCAAACCTTTCTTGATTAAATCCGTCGCTTTCGATTATGTTTTCTATAAGCTCAATTGCTTGATCGGAGTCATCGGTAAGCGTTCCTGCTTCTTGATTGTGTGCTCCATTACCGATCATATCCGTTACCCTTCCGTATTTTTTCTGAATCCGTTCTGGACTCATGAATTCGACTGGCCGACCAATGGCGTCTCCACAAAATAGACCTAATAGCATCCCTTGAGATCGGTAGTATGGGGTGACCAATTCATCGTAAGTGATTGTTCTATCTTGGAGATCATAATTTTCTCTACCCCATGATTTTCGAATGATTTCGCTCATATGGGTATATGTTGAAACAGTATCAGAAAGATTACCCCCATTTCTAAACTCCACACCTGACAATCTTTCGTAAGTACGTAAGAGATCCCAATTTGATTGATGTGGGTGTAATTCGTCGAAGTGGCCTCCTGTAGGGAAACTAGTTCTTGTGTATTGGACGTGATCCATACGGTCGAATTTTGCTCCTTTGGTATGGCTCCCTTTGTTATTTTCTTTCATGATTTTAATTACTCTTTTAAACGTTTATATCTTATTATTCATTCTTCAATCCCAACGGGATATATAAACTAAAAAGTATACTCCTCATATAATCTGGTTTTTGTTTTCTAATCTTATTTATGAGCATCCTGTGGGTTTGAATATGGGCCCTTATTTGTTCAATTTGTTCTTCTTTGATACTATGTATTTGTAATCGATTTCTGTACCTGTTTATTGATTCTCTGTTTCAGTCTTCACTGTTTTTTGTCGCTCCATCGTGGTCTTTTAGTTCTTCGTCCCAGAAGCTACTACCCTCATTGTCTCCATCAATGTCAACATTAGTGTCTTCTTCTGGGTTTTCACTGTTATCATGATCATTTACTTCATTAATTGTGGAAACATCATGTTCTGATTCATCGATAATGCGGTCAACTCTTTCCACATCTTCTTCTTTGCTGTGGAAGTCATCAACTTCTTCTGGATCTTGTTCATTCCTGAATTCTCCCCAACTTTTGAGACGTTTGATGCCTTCTTCTGTTTCTGGTCCATCAAAGTCCTTGTCTCTGTCTATCTTTTTAATTATTTGTGCCATTGCGAAGTGTTCGTCTTCTTCTGCTTCTTCTGGTTCTTCTGTTACAGTTTTAATTACTTCAGATGCGTTCTTATCTGTTCTTGGGATAGATAGTTCTTCAGATTTCACTGATTGTTGATCTGTGATCAGGTGTTCTGCTTCTTCCTGTTTGAATAGTACGCCATGATCTTCATCATCTTCCATATCGTCTTCAAGATCATGTCTTGTTGCAGGTTGTGGTGGGCGATCCATTTCCTCTGGGAGTTCTGGATCATCTGGTTGGTATTGTGTGAGTAACGTATCCATTGCAACTGATTCTTCTTCTGTTGCGTCTACTGTATGAAGGATTCCGCTTCTGTATTGGCCTGTGAAATTTTCGCCTACGTGTTCTTCTGGAGTATATGCTATAGATACTTCTTTATGTGGGAGATCGTATTCTTCTTGATCGGGGTCGTCTAGAATCTTAGATGCTAATGCTGGTGTACGGTGTTTCATTCCTCTATGTACTTCGTATTTGCCCTCATCATTGGATTGTTCTTCTTTGTACTCATCAGTAAGTTCTACAAGGTCTCTGTATACCTCGACTTCTTCCTCAGATATATCTAAATCTTCAATGCTATTGATATGAGGATTATCCTCTAGTTCTGGATCTCTAACATCGTTTTCCGCATCTAATGCTTCTTTACCCACTGCCTGAAGTGCTGATGTCGTCCCTGGGTGAACACCAGTTCCTATTTTTCTTCCTCCGAATCTGAATATTGTTTTTGTAACTGCTTCTTCCCCATGTTCTTCTGCCAGTCCTTCAACTACCTCTTTTCTTTCTTCTGCTGGTAATGATTCTCCTTCACCGCCTCCAGTAATTGTGTCTGTTTCAGAAATATCCACACCTAAATCTTCGTGTACTGGTGTGTTTGTTTCTGGGCTTTCTCCAGTTGGATCGGGTTTGTTTTCGGTTTTGTTTGGCTGTGATGACTCTATAGTTTGGCTTTCACTTGCCGACGTTTCTATTTTCCCGAACCACCTCCGTCTTTTGTGTCATCTTCTCCTTTGTCTTCGTCTTCTTCTGAGTTATCTTCTTTTTCCTGTTCAGTTTCTATTTCTGATGGCACTTCTATTTTTGATTCTAGGTCGTCTGGATGCTCGTAATGATCTGGCCATGTTGATTGGGCTAATAGAGCTGCTTTTTTCTGTGTCTCGGTCACGTCTTCGGGTTCTACATCGTCCCCCTCATGTGCCGCTATTTTCTCGGCTAATTTTTCATCGTCGGTTACTGATCTTTCTGAATCCTCGTCTGTCATTCCTGGGTCTATTAGACCTTCATCATTGACTGGTGCTGCTACACCATATCTCGCGTGTACGCCTGTTTCCCCCATTCTTTCTTCTGGATTTTCATCTTCGTCTAGTTCACCACCTATTCTCGGCATATTATCTTCGTCTACTTCATCATGCTCTTCGATTGCATTTGCTATTACACTTGCAACTCTTTCTGCTTCGTTTACGCTTGGGTTTATTATTCTATGTTTATCCTCTTCAGTCATTTCTTCGGGCTCATCGTTCATTGCCATATCTCTTAGAGCTCTGTTGTGAGCTCTTTGAGGCCCGTCTTCTTCTAATTCTTCTTCGTAATGTTCTTCCAATACCTCTTTTGTTTCTTCGTCGAATCCTGGGTAGATCGTTGCAAGCTTTCCGGCGTTCCCTTCATCGTTTCTTTGGTATGAAGCTGTAGTGCTTATAAATTTGTGACTTGGCATCACCCCGTCTTCTTCTTCTAACTGCTCTAGCCCGTCGCTTATAGCATCCATTGTAGCCACTTCTTGTCCCTCTGGGGCTGTCACATGCAATTTTGATTGTTGCGATGGGGTTTCGCTGTTTACATTATCGTTACCTGGTTCTGGACCTAACCATGTACTAACTTGGTAACTGTCTGGGTATTCCACAGTCGATGGGAGTGGATCTCTGTCTTCATCGTCATTTATAAATCGTGGTAGTGACCAACTTTCTGCTTCGGTTAGATCTGGTGGGTCGGTTCTCACCCCATTTCCATCTCGTGGATGATTGTTCTTCTCATCTGGTTGTGATGCCTCTGTTGATGGGGCTTCATCGGACCCCGTTTCTACTTTCCCGAATCACTTCCGTCTTCTTCGTCCTCTTCGTTTTCTTCGTCCTCGATTTCTACTTCCTCGACATCTTCAATGTCTATTGTGTCTATTCCACCACCAGTATGTTCTACGTGGCTTCCCGATGGATCTGATTCGTCTGTGCTTTCGGGCGAGTCCATTCGAGCTTCTGGACCTGCTCCTATATCTTGTGGTTCTGGTGGTTCTGGTGCTTCCCGTGTTTCTCGTGTTTCTTGTGGTGGTCTTTGCGGTGGATGATCGCCTTCAGCTGATTCAGGTTCAACTTCGTGGACTTCTCGTGTTTCTTGTGGTGGTGCTTGCGGTGGATGATTCCCTTCAGCTGATTCAGGTTCAACTTCGTGGACTTCTGGCCCGCTACTTTCAGAGCTGGCTTCTTGACTGCTTTCACTTCCACTATTGTTGCTGTTTTTGGATTCTGTCTCTACGTTGTCTTTCCGTTTTTCTGGTGATGCTTCAATGTTGGTTACGTCTTCGTTTTCTCTATCTGCGGGTTTGTCCTCTATCTCTGCTGTTCCGGTTTTCCCGTCACCTTTACCTATCACATGTACTTCTGAATGTTTGTCTGGCTGTAGTTCAGTAACTTCTTCTTCTTCTCCTGAGTGTGTTTCAGAGTATTCTGGTGTGCTTCCTTCAGCTGTTCTCTTTCCTCTCCAGTTTTGTAGGTTCGTTACTACATCACCTTCTTCTAGATCTCTTTCTGTTGATACCCATTCGGTATCTCCGTCTTCTGTTTCCCTCTGTTCGTGTACTAATGGTTTCTCTTGTGATTCGTTATCATCATCAGGCCCCGCTAATGGTCCCATTCGTGTAAGGGGTATTCTCTTTTCGCTTCCCTCATCATCTAATTTTCTGAGTTCTTTTGTATCTTCATATACTCCATCTATCTTACGTGTTGATTCTTCTACTATGAAAGCATCGTCTTTAATGTCGACTCTGCCAGCATCGTGTTGATTCTCTTCGAATTCTTCATTCATCAACTCTTCAGTTGTGAATTCTTCTGTTTCTGGTCCTTCTGCTGCTCGTCCACCTCTGCTTGGCCCTGCACCCTGAGATCCGTTTGGACCTTCAGATTGAACACTGTCTGGATTTTCGCCTTTATTTTCTTCTTGGCGTCTTGCTTCTTCTACTGCATCGACATTTATTCCCTTTTCTTCAAGTTGCTCTCTGTTTACATCTCCATCTTCGCCGTTTTCTATGTACTCTTCCACCATTTCAGCTTCTTTTCCTTCAAGTTTTTCGCCCTCTAGACGGGGGTGTTGTGGAACATCGGCTTCATTCATGCCCCATGTTTCTTCATCGTATTCAGATCCAGTTTCTTTATCTCTGTATTCAATATCTTTTGCATCTCCAGATGGACCATCTGGGCTGTCGTCGTCCGTATCGCTGTCACCATGCTTTTCTGTTATTGACAGTCTTGAACCTTCGTCCACATCGATGCTTTCTTGATCTTCGTTTACTTGGACACCTTCTAATCTGACTCTATCTCCGGTTTCTACTCCCTCTTTGAATTGTTCGGTTCCGTCTGTTAATACATCATCTTCGTCTTTGATTTGGTCGGTGTTCAGCTCTGCTGAAGTTTCTGGATCGACAAGCTTGTGAGATCCTTTTTCATCTCTCTCTACAACACCCTCGACTGCTCTGCTGTGGTCGAAAGATTGTTGTTCGCGACCGTGATCGAGATCTCTGATTGATGCATCTTGTCTAACTGTGTGTGGTTCGTCACTTGCTTCAACTGCATCGTCAAGCGTTGTCTGGTCTAGCTTTTTTGCCGTTCGTTCACCTTCTGTGAGGTTTTCAGGCATTGTTTCGTCTGGGTCACCACTTCCAGGGTGATTTTCTCTCTCGGGTTCTGGTTGACTGTCCAGCTGGAATTCTGGTTGCGCTCTATCGTCTTCATGGATAATTCCAGACTCACTTTCGTCTAGACTGTCCACCATTTTACTCATGATGCCGTTACTGTCGCTCGATGAACTGCTGCTTGCTTCTTCCCCCCAGTCTTCAAACCCTTCAAATGTTCTTTCTATGATATTCTTGTTTGACGATTCACTACTTTCTTCTTCTTCTTCTGTTGTGGTTGTGTTTTTGACTTCTTCGCTTTCTCCTGCGTTTATGTTTGTGCTGTCGGGTGTTTGGCTATCGACATCATTGAATATATTACTAGTTTCTGCATTGTCTTCTTGTGATTGTTCTTCTACTCCCGTTATTTCGGGGTATTCAATCTCATCTCCAGGCTCATAATCTTCTTTTACTTGACTTTTTATATGGTTCCAAATTGAATTTTCAGCTTTCCATTTTTTATTAGCCGCTTCTTCTATATCACCCACATCTGTTGATCCTATTCCTGCTACAGTTCCATCATGAGTAACTTGTGGATCATTGTGTCTCTTCACTTCAACATTTTCTGGATCGAATGATTGTCCGTCTTCTAATGCCCTTCCAAACCATCCGGCTTCAATGCTTAACGAATCTTCTGACCATGGATTTTCTCCTTGTGTTAGTGTTTCAGTTGGCTCATGGTATACCAATTCCTCATTCTCGTCAACATAATCTAAATCTGACGCTTTTTGATGATCATATTCAGGGATATCACCTTCTTGTTCTTGTTCGGTTGAACTAGATGGTTCTGGTGATTCGCCTTCTTCTGGTTGGCCTGTTATTGGTGTTCCTTCTCCACCTTCTGAACCCATTTCTACTTTTTCAGATCCTTCTAATTCTGAGATGTCTTTACTGTTGATTCCTCCTGTGTCCTCTCCAACGCTGGTTTCTGCTGTTCCTTCTGTGTCTTCTCCAACGCTAGGTTCTGTTGTTCCTCCTGTGTCTTCTTCAACGCTGGTTTCTGCTGTTCCTCCTGGGCTCGTTGGTTCAGATGTTGTTTGTTGACCTACGAACCACGCATCTTCGCTACCAGTATCTTGGCGTGAATCTATTGCTTCAATGGATTCTGGATCGTATGATTCTCCGTGTTCCAGCTCATCCATTTTGTTCGGAGAGACAGCAACTACTGCGTCATCATCTAATTCGTTTTCTTGGACGAGGGCTTTTCTTTGAGCATCGTATTCCATTTTCTCATTCTCATCAACGGTTTCTAGGTCTGCCGCTGTGTCTATTGTAGATGCTCTTTCTTCTCCTGTTAATGGGTGCTCCTTAGTTGGTACACCAGTTACTTCTGCTCTATGTCCGGGTTTGTCTGTTTCTTGTGTTTCAATTTTTTCGGGGTCTAGTTGTTGACCATCCTCTAATTGTTCTCCAACCTCATCAGATACACCTACAAGGGTTTCAACATCTGCACCACCTCCAGGTTTCTCTTGGTACATCATTCCCTGATCCTCATCATACACCATTGAGAACCTTTGATCGATGTTTGGATCTTCCGATGCACTTGGTGGGCTTGTATCTCTATCTACTTCCCCTGTTCTGCTTTTTGGTGCCACTTCTTGCATCTTATCTGCGGCCATTTGGATGTCTTTGAATTCATCTTCAGTGTCTCCGTCTGATATGTCAGGGTGGTATTTTGCTGATTTTTCTTTTGCAGCGGATGATACTTCGCTTTGTGTGGGTGTTCCCTCTAGGTCGAGGACATCCATTGGATCGTCCCCAAGATCTGTTCTAAATTCGTCATCACCCATCACTTCGTCCCAATCTACTCTATCTCCGAGGCTACCAGAAGCGTAATTTGGATTTTCTTCTGCTGCGTCTGCTTCACCTTCTGCTCCCTCTGGTTCTGGTTCTGGCTCTTCTGGTATATCTGCATCACCAACCAACACATTGTGGCTTTCGGGACCTTCCATGCTTTCTGTAACATTTCCACCGTAGCCGTGTTCTTCCATGACGGATGCTTCGAGACTTTCGTCTTCTGGAATTTCCCCACCAGCGAGTTCGCTTAGCCTCTCTTCTTTTTCTTCGCTATTAGTGAGGTACAGCTGTTGGTTTCCATTGTCGTCTTCGATCAGCCAAGACCCTTCATAATCATTTGGTGTGTTTGGAGCTTCTCTCACACTTTGACCGGATGATAGTGTTACGGATTCCTCTTTCATTCCTTCTTGATCCACTTCATCCAGTCTGATCTCGTCATCACCGAATTTCTCTGTGTTTTCGTCGGCTACGAATACGGCGTTGTCGTCATGATCATTTCCGACTTGGGCGTTGTTGAGTCTGAATTCTTCTCCGTCTTCCACTCTAACAGGTGAGTCTTTGTGGACTTGGAGTTGGCCCATGACTTCACCTGTTTCAGTACTTCGGAGATCGGCGTGTTGGGCTACACCGTCTGGTGTAGGTTCGTCTTTTTCGTCCACGATGGCTTCTTCTGCCATATCGACTCTTTCTCCCGTTTGGTCAAGCAGGTAGGAATATTCCTCTGCTTGGTCATGCGTAACTGCTGATTCTGGGGTTCGAGACATTTCCTCTTCTCCCTGTCCTTTTTCTGCTTGTCCTTCTCCACCAGCACCAGCACCAGTACCAGCACCAGCTTGTTTTCTTCTGTCACCACCTTCCATTATATATGGTGTGTGTGATCCTACAGTAGCTCGCATCCCTTCGTACATTGATTTTGCGAACACACCAGTCGCTTTACCTGCTGCATTTCCTACTTGTTTTGAAGTTGCACCTGCCTTTTCCATGTGGTTCGACACCCCTTCTTCGATTTGTTCCTGTCTTTCTCTGTGTTGTTGGGCCTTCTTTTCGTGATGTTCAATGTCGTCGTCGAGTCGCTCTTTCGCCCAGTTTAGGTTGTCAGTTACGTATCCATCTTCATCGGTGTGTTCATCCGCAACGTTTTCAGACGCTTTGTATCTGACATTATCATTTTTGTCTATTGCAACTTCTTCTTGCCCTTCTTCAGGCTCGAATTTTATTCCACCTGAATCGGCTGCTTCGTCCATGTTTACTGTCCCATTTGGGCTATTAGGGCCAGTGTTGCTTCTATCGATTGAGTTGGTTAATTGTTCTTTATTTGATTTTATCTCTTCAGCTTTTTCCTCATGGCGTTGTGCTTCTTCTCTATCAATTACTGAAGCGAAAGATCCAGCTTCGTCCTTTAGTCCTTCTTTGGCGTTGTAATATGCTGCACCCGCCTTTTTCATGACTGTATTATTTCTTTGCGACCAGTCTGTTTCCCCGCTAAATTTGCTTTTTATGTCATCAAAGTAGCTGCTGGTGGAACCTTCATCTGGTTCTCCTCCTGCTCCTCCTCCACTACTGGTACCGCCACCGCTTTCGCCGCCGGGTACAGTTTCTCCACCACTTTCTTGTGCAACCGTTGTGTCTGGCCCCGCTGCTGCTGCTTCTACGTTTGGACCACCTGATGGCTGGCTTCCACCTCCTGTACCACTATTACTACTACTTGTTCCGACACCACCTCCACCGCCAGGGTTCATTTTGCCTGACATTCCTTTTCCTGCTTTCGCTGCTCCTTGCATTCCTTCTGCGAATGCGGCTTTTGCTCCTCCTGCTGCCCCTGCTGCTGCTCCTGCTCCAGCGGTGGCTGCTGTAAATGCAGCCATTAATGCACCCGTGATTGCTTTTCCTGCTCCAAGAGGCTCAGATGCTTGAGATACAAGCTTCCATGGGATTGTTACCATCATAAATGGGATTAGGATGATAATTATTAGAGTTGAGAAAAATGCACCTATTTCCTCTGCTACTCCATCTGCTGCTGTGATGTAATCACCTTGCATAAGAGCAACAAATACTCTAAATACAACAGCCATAACTGGACCTGTTAACATTGCATATATCGCCATTCTCGATAATTTTTCTGCATATTCGTTTACAGACTCTAATATTCCCCAATCCACATACCACATTACCGCAAGAGCTGGAGCCATTCCGTAGACGAACCATAATATGAAATTAAGAATTTCAAATATAATCATAGTAATGAGAACACAAGCGGCTATAAAAGGACTCAATATGAAGTATATAACGAACATTAAAATTGTTGCTAGGCCATCTGCCATATCTTCATTCTCGTATTCTGGCATACCCACGTATGACCATACACCGCTCTCCGGGTACAATGTAGCTGCCATAAAGTTCGTTAATTCCACACCGAATCCAATTAGTGGTCTAGATAGAGCAATAAGTACGATAACTCCAATAATTCTAAGTCCTTGTCTCCATAGACTTGTTTTCTGCTCATCTGCAAAGGGCATCGAGAGTAGACCAATTATAATAAAGATGGGGAATACTGCTAAGGATACTTCTAATACATCGACCCAAATATCATTTGCCCCGGAAGCAAAGTATGGGTTGATACGCTCAATGTAGTTGGTTGTCCATTGTTGTGATACGATATCATCAATAAAGCCCCCTAGTGCATCTTCGAAATCTCTTAAAAATGAATCGATAGCTCTAACTACGAAATTCAATGGCGTTCCATAGAACAACTGGCCTAGTATTAGTGTTAATGTGTTCATATTTTTGTCATTTATATAGCTACGGTTGTTGGTTGGTCTGTTATATCCTACCTTAATTACCTTGGTGGTAATTTACTCACTATTCATCTATTGGAATTACCAGGTGGTTTGGTGGGTATTAGAATATTTTCTCTTTGGTATTTTTAATATATTCCCTAATCTAAATGAAGAGGATTAGTGCTGTTAGTCCAAGGAATATTAGTATAATAACTGGTAGGGTTTTCAGTAGCCATTGAACGAGGTCTGAGCCTAGATATTCGTCTATAACATCTTTCTTGCTACCTTTGTCTTTTGTTTTCTTCGGATCTCTCTTTCTTGATTCTGGTTTTTGCTTTCTTCTATGCTCAGCATTATTCTCCTTGTCTCTTTTAACATTCTCTACTGTTTCGTCTTCTTTTTCTTGATCACCCTCCGAGTTAGCTCCACCAATTATTGGTACTTTGTTTTTCGCGCTTCCCAATTTCGATTTGATTATACTGATCTTACCCTTTTCAGTGGTTTTTCCATCTGTACTTTCCGTTCCTTCCTTCTCTGTGAGTTCCTCTACTTCTTTGTCTCTATCTATATTTTCTCTGTCACCTTCTTCATCTTTTTTCTCTGCTTTGTCTGCAAGATTTTCTTCGTCTACACTGCTCCAATCAATATTCTTATCTTCATTCTGCTGTCCTATGGTGTCTATTGGGTCTGTTCTGCTTTCCTGATTTTCACCTTCTCTATTTGCTGTATTCGGTTCTGGTTCTTGTTTTTGCTCTTGATCGGGAAGTATATTTTCTGTGTTTGTATCACTCCCTGTGTTTACTTCAAATGGATCTCTTTGATCTGTATCTGCATCTCCTTCATTTTCGTTTTCTTCTTCTACTGAATCTTTCTTTATTTCGTCTGATTCAATTTCTCCGGGGTTATGTATGTCTGCGTTTTTCTTTCTTTGATTGTTTTCTCTATTTTGCACGTCATCGGTGACTAATTGTGCTTGTTCTTCTGGTGTTGTGGGTACTGTATCTTCCAATTTCCCTCCTTCGTGATTCTCTTCTTCTGAAGTCATGAGTCCTTGTTGCTTGAGGAATCCCCATGGATCGAGATCTTCATCGAGGATATGCTGTTCGTATGGGCCAGCGTAGATTTCCAAACGCCTTCGACCGTGTTCCGATGTTGAGAGCAGACATTCACTGAAATTCGAGTTTTGACCACGAGCTGCTTGGCGCAAGAATCTAACTTCTTCTTGCGAGAAGTCAAAGTATTCTATGACTTCCTCTGAGACGTTCTCCTGATAGAATAGTTGTTTGATGTCGCAGTTGTCGTATATTTCCTTTTTCTCGCTGTTTCCAAGGAATTCGTCTGGCGTCTGTGAGATCAGAGTGAGACCTGCATCGAAGTGCCGCGCGTGTCGGATAAATAGGTTGAGTAGTTTTCGCGCTCCAGATCGACCAAGTAGGTAGTGGGCTTCTTCGAATGTCACGTCGATTTTCATCGGAGTTCTTCTTGATTCCTGGTAAGCCCAATCCAGCATTGTGTGCATGATGAGAGGCATTTCGCCTGTATCTGCAAAACTCTCCATGTTGAAACAGACAATACGATCATCAAGCTCGATGTTTGTATTGCCGTTCAGGTTGTTGTTAACACTGCCTTCTTTGAATGACTCGAACTTTGGTAGGAGTTTTTCTGAAATCCGTTTGTGCTCTTTCGAAGGTTCTTTGATAACGTTTTTCGTCCGTGATGGACAGTCTGCTAGGTCGTCTACTGTAATGTCGACTGTACATTCATCGCTTTTGAGTCCCCCATCAGCAACGATTTCTGCACCTTCGATTACGTCGTCAATGATTGGGGATTGTTTATCGAATGTGGATGGGTCCGATGTAATCCCTTTTTTCGCATATGCGTAGTGGATACACTGTGTGATCACACCTTCTTCTGCTGCACTCATTCCTTCTCGCTCGTCTTGTGAGAGGAATGTTTTCAGGATTTCAAGAACACTTCTGACTTTGGTAGTGTATAATTTGTTTGCTTTCTGGTTAGAGTTCGGTGGCTCAATTTGTAGTGGGTTGATCCTGTCCCCACCACCAAAGTTAATGACTTGACCTTCTAGTTTCTCGGTAAAGTCAACAAAGTCGTCTCCTAGTGGATCGAAAATGACTGTTCGCAGATCGCTGTCATTGAGGAGACGGCGATAGATAGCCATCTTTGTTGCATATGTTTTCCCACTTCCGATTTTCCCGCTTACAACTTTTGAGTGTCCTGAGAGCTCGAATCGATCTACAATGACTGGTCGTTTTGAGTCGTCAAACCCGACTAGTACGCCTTTCGGCATTTTGACTGGGGGTTCAACAAAATTGAAGAATGTAGCAAGAGCCTCGAGCTGAACTGTATTTCCGTTTAGGATTGGGTCGGTACCCACAGGAGCCATTGCTTGTTGGGCTTTTATTTGTCTTCCCTCGATGGGCACAACGTCCATTCCCTGCTCTTGGACGTTTCTTTGGATCACCCTACTTGCTTCCTCCATTTCTTCGAGAGTTTCACCGTGAATTTCTAGGTAGAAGGCGAAATCGAATAGCTTTGTAGTGCCTTCAATGACGTTTCTCAGGAGCCTTTCGAGTTCTTTTCTTTCGTGTTCTTCTTCGTAAACGTCTGTTCGCCCTCTTCGTTTTTTCCATTGAATGGCTGACTTCATTTGGGTCAACCGCTGCTGGAGTCGGCCCTTAACGGATGTTGTTTCTCTCGGTTTGATGTGCATAGAAATTCGCACATCGTGTTTTGAGAGCGTAAGTGGGATCAGCCAACCAGGATTCACAAGGCGTGGAAGAGACGTTGTTGTGAGGATTTGATAGAAGTCTCCATCTCTTGTATGCCACTCTAATTCTCGCTCCATATTGTTCGGAGCGATGATCGAGCGATCAACACGACCTCTTTCGTCTCCAGTTTCGTATGCCGAGTATAGTTCTTTGTCGTCGTTTACGTTTCGAAGGTAGTAAGCTGCTTCTTCGATGTTCTGCCTTTTTGTTTCTTCTCCGATAGCATCTAAGTAGTCTAATGCGTCCTGTAGCTCTTCGCCTTCCAAATCGTCGATGTCTACTCTGCCCTTATCTTCTTCACCTTGGATGTTGTCTTCTTCTGTTTCTCCCCCTATTCTTCCTCCAGTGATGTCGTTCAAGCTCTGTTTGATGTTATCTTTGACGCTCATTGTTTCTCCTGAATGTTAGTTGATCAGCTCGTCTCCGACTTCCATTACTTCGTCTTCGAGTTTCGGTGACTCTGTGATCCAACCGTGTTCTTCTGAGATTGGTGATTCTTGCCCTTTGTAGTAGTAATAGAGAATCTCTATAACTTCCATTCGGTTATCGATTATTTCTGTGTCGACTCCTGTTCGGGGGAGGGCGTTTGTTACGCTTTCGCCTCTGCTCCAGAGCTCATCGTATCGTTTCTTTTGATCTACGTTTTCTCTCGTTGGCTTGATCCGAGACAGAAACCCACCGTCAGATTCTTGTTCGTTTTGCTTGTGCTTTTTTGCGGTCACTACCAAGAAGTGTCGCCTGTCTCTGATATTACCCATCGAAATTACGTTTTGAAGCCAGTTTCGATGTTGGCTTCGACCGTATTCTAAGAGCTTACTTTCGTTTTCTGGTTTGTGTCTGTTGGTATCTTGTACGTTGTCTAAATAATCGTCTACTTTGTATGGAACTGGTAATGTAAAAGTCTGTATCGGAGATTTGATACCCATTAGGAATTGGCTGTATGAATGATATACAGTTTCTCTCGATTGGGCATCTAATATAAGCCACTGTGTGGCACCGATCTCAACGATTAGTCCGTATGATTCCTCTGTCTCGATCACGCCGTCGTCATGGATCGCTTCAAAATCCACGTTCTCGACTGTGTTCTCATCCCCTACCATAGATTTACTTTCAATGTTTTCTTGCGGTCTTTCTTTTGTGTACGACTCTTCGCCGTCTTGAATTACAATCTCGTTATCCTGTGTTTGTACTGGTTGCCATTCATATCTATCTGGCCCGACAATGTATTCGACTATACCAATGAGAAATGCTGCTGGACTCTGCCCCTGCGGTGTTCTGATATATACAGCTGCTCCTATGATCACACCCAACACGACTACGGGCGCGAAGATTATTGCTGGAAAATTCAGCACTGTCAGAATTACTCCCGGCGCGATTGGGAGTGCAAATGACTGGAGTAGTCGCTGTAGAGAGAACCCAAACAGCTTGGTCTTTAGTAATTTCTCTGCGACTGGGACTGGCTCCATCGTCAATACCTGTTCTCTCTTATGCAAATAAGATTTATGGTGAGTATTGCTGTTTATGTTTATGAATATTTGTTTGATTGCTTGTTCTGAATTCTAACTAATCGACTATTCATACACCAAAAATACTGGAATGGATTTAGATGTACCCAAATCTGTTGGGTAAGCACCTCGAAAGAAAATGTCTTGGTTATGTGGGTTTCGTTATCCTGCGCTGCCGATGAACGCTGCAAGCTGGAGCAGGATGTCCATCGCTAGCGACAGGCCGAACAGCATGAACCCACCGACGATTGCTGTGTATCCCCTTTCCGACCACTTGCTGTCTTTGCTACCGAGGGCCCAGAACGTAATCCCGTGTAGGAGGATGATCGGGCCGAGCAAGTATGCGATGTTACGCAGCAGCTCGTGGATTCGACCGAGGAGATGGATGATCTCCAACTCGGTCACTGAGGTTTGAGCCACAGTCGTTAGGGTTGTCGTTGCTGCGGCTGGTTGCGCGAACAGTGCGAGCATGATACCCATGGGTATCCCATAGGTCAATACTTTCCGTGCTGAGTTCGTGTGTGTCATGGTTGTGGTGTGGATTTTTGTTTCGAATCCGCTTGTTTGGCTTGTTATATCAAATGGTGTTAAGCTTTTTGCCTCCTTAGTCTTGCTCACCCATTCCTTCGACTGTTGCCCCAACATTGACATTCTCAAGTGCGGCAACAGCTTGCTCTTCGTCTCTGTTGCTTTCTGCTGTCAGCTCAACTCTGATGTCCGTCCCGTCAAGTGGGAAGGTGAGTGTTTCTTCTGTGGCGGCTACTTGACCATCGAAGGATCTGATGATCTCTTCTCTTTCAACTACGTGATCCTCGTTGCCCTCTCTATCTTCTACGTATACATCTGCATATACCGTTACTTCGTGTGGGTCACCACCATCTTGGCCATAACCAGTCGTGGATTCTGCTCTCACCTCCATACCCACAAATCCTGTGTCTAAGGATTCACCTAACGATATATGTGTTGTTTGGTGTATTTGTCCTGGTTCACCGACGAACTCTAAGTCGAACCCTTCACCAGCTGAGACAGGACGTGCGGTACCTTGGCTCTCTTCCCAACCGTCCTGTGTACCTCCCTGGAATGCGGTGCTGTAGTAACTCGGCGGCTCTGCCTCTAGTGCCGGATCTGCTAATGGGGCTCTGTCTGTGTCCCCTGTGAATACCCATGTTATGGTATTCATCATTGGAACGACCCCGACTAATAATATGCCCACAACGACTGCACCGAACATCATTGATTGGGCGAAGTCTTGCCCTCTAACGCTCTTTGAATACGTGAAGATGATTGCACCAAAGGCCAGTGCGATCATCACGATCACTATTATTGTGTCTGTCGTGATGTCCAGACCAGAGGTGAAGATGTTCATTATGCTGTCGTACCCCTCATCTGCATCGAGGGTTACAGGTTCGGATTCTGTCTGGAGCGGGTCACCTTGGATGTCTTGCTCGAGTGTGCTGAATGAGATGTCGTGTATCGCGTATGGATCGTCTGATTCAACGATCAGCGTCATGTCGTTTGTTTCTGAATCAATTTCTGCAACCTCTTCTTCAATTGATCCAGAGTCAACGCCACCTGCTGCGATTTCTTGGCCGAACTGCTCGATTCTCCAGTCTAAGTTATCGAATTCGTCGTATTTCGATTCGGCTGTCATTGAGAAGTACGCTACCTGCGCGTCTTGGAGTTCAGGTAGATCGTATTCTTTCTCAATAGTGCCGTCTTCGTGGACTAGTTTTTGCGTTTCAAGGTGTTCTTCGAATCCGTAATCTTTCTCAATTTCGTATCCGTCTGGTTCGTCTTCAGGAAGTTGGGTTTCCTCGTGAACTGCGTCGTTGATGTCGTAGTGGTAGGATTCAATGATTGATTGAGCTGTGCTGTAACCCATACCATCGTCGCTATCCACATCTGGGAGGTCTGAGCTTGGTTGGAGTTCATTTTCTACATCTGCGTTTTCGCCAGCCCAATCTTCACCAACTACGTGTAGGTTTTTGATCCATACACCAACAGATTCTCCACAACAGTCGTTATTGATTCCTGCGTGGAATATGATCTCGTCTTCGCCGTGTGGGGTATGCTCTTCAGGGTTCTCAATTTCGAAGAAAACGTAATCGTAATTGTTTTGGGATCTTGTGATTCGATGTTGTGGTTCAAACTCGTGTACGGCTCCTTCTTCATCGGCTTCCTCAGCAACACCGTAGTCTTCTTCCCATGGTGTCATATACGGATCTTCTGTGGGGTCGTCAGGCCAGACCTGATCTAGATCATCAGTGACACTAACATGATCTTGTTGGTTTATGCTGAATGGCATTAACCCACCGCTCCCTCGTCTATCCCATCTGTCTACATCACTATTGGTGTAATTGTGGCCATACCAGTCATCAGAATCTGAACCTCCGAAGTATTGATTTCCAGCAGCTACAGCGTATACGTTGTGGTCATTTCCATCATCATCTTCGTAGGATGCAAGTTGAGCTGTGACGTATATACTTTCATCGTCATCAATATCGTCTGGAACATCAATTGTTGTTTGATGTATAGCTGGTGTTGCTCTGTCGTACCACCCGTGGAACATTAGGTTTGTCTGTTTGTCTGTTCGTATGTCATTTGTACGGCTTACATAACCCAACCTGTAGTCATCAGCTCGTGGCCAGAATGCGTATTCCCTTTCGAGATCTTGATTGTCGGCAGAAGGTAGACCACGATGTGTCCATCTGTCAGGGTTAGCTTCAATATGAGCTTTCACCTGATCAGTTTCGGCTTCTTGTGGAAGGGCTTGATGTTCTTCGTACTCTTCGAATGTTTCGTTATAGTACTCTTGTTCTGTTAAAATTTGACCGCTGACTGCACCTATGCCGACCCCTAGTACTGTGAGAATAACTAGGGTTATGGCTATGGTTGTGATGGTTCGCTTGGATACCATATTGTAACCTACTGCAACCACTGAATCACTTCGACTTAACCGTTATCTTTCTATTAATAGCTGAAAACAATAAAAAATACAGGTGTTTGCTGTTTTCTGCTCTCAGTAATCCCAAATCATCCATCCGTCGCCGCTATCTATAATTGATATTATGTTTGTGGATTCTAATTCATCTCCACTAAACTCAAATTCCAACTCAGTTTCTACTTGAGCTACTCTTTCGACGGCATCGAAATCTAATTCTTCGTCTTCTAGGCCGTCAGGGTTTTGTTCACCTTCGTCGTCTTCGTCTTCTCCTGGTGCAACTATGTCTGTTATTTCTAGTGTGTCTTCATCTGACCTTCCGATGAGTTCTGCACTCGCTAATTGGTAATTCAATTCTTGGAAATCATTTATGTCCTCTTCTGATAATTCTCCAGTGATGGAGTATTCGTGAATGAGATTATTTGCCCCTTCTCTATCTCCACTAAAGGCATTACTGTAGAAATCTTCAACTAGGTCTACTGGCGATGTTCCGATTAGTGGGATTCGTTCAACGCAACCTGAAATGCTGATTGTCGTTGCTACACCTGCTGAGAGTAGAGTTCTTCGTTTCATTGGTATTAGTCAACCGTGTAGTCGATTACGTCTGGTGTTTCTTCTTCCGAGATCGTAAATGAATCGCTGTTGTCGGGTTCGCTTGTTGAGTGGACATCGATATTGATCCGGTCTGCTCCTTCGTGTGTTTGGAAATCAAGTCGTATCTGCAATTCTTGCTCTGGTTCTAATGAAAATTCCTGTGTCCCTTCATCGTAAATTGCCACATCTCCCCGCGCTTTTCCTTCAAGTCTCACCTCTCCAACCCCACCGTTATTTCTCACCAAGGCATATACTGTACTCGTTTCTTCAGTTTCCCTAAACGCGCTTACGTGCGCGTTAACTGTTTCAATTGATGGTTCTGGTGGGTTATCTGGATCTTCTTCTGGACCGCTTCTCACAATGAGGTCGTCTTTGATGTTTTCTATTCGTTCGTTGTTTAGGCGATCAGTGTTAATTTTGTCTGTGCAGCCAGCTGTTGCTGTGACAGCCACACCAGAAAGGACACCAATAGCTTTCCTTCTGGTAAGTGAATTTGATTTCTGCATGTTGTGTTGTTATGATTATCCAGTATATAAATCTGTTTTTCTGACCAACCCTGTTTTTGAAACACCCTTACTCTGTTTTATTGAGTTTGGTTCTGTGATATTCTGTTCTAATTTGTATGGAGTATCAGCAGTTTTGAGTTTTATTTTACTCAATAAAGTCAACTTCTATGCTATTCATTGGCAGCACATAAAGCAATAATCAGCATTTAGTGATTGTTTCGGCAGCGACTTTCCATTTTCCTTTATAGACTTAATTTTCCGAGTTTGGGTTGTTGCTTTCGTGTTTACGATAGTTTGTAAATACAGCTATCAAACTTTTATCCTATTTCTAGTATTGCTGTGAAGAGAATATACGCACCTGCTGCGATTACCCGCTCTGAGATTGACATCGCCATTAGGAATATCGAGCTATAAATTATGGATTTTGATTGTGTGTTGTACATACTCCGTTTCTTTGAGATCCCTAATAGCCCCATTCCAAATACGAACCCTGTCATTCCGATAATTGCAGCCACCTGCGAACTAGCTCCTACTAGTTCGAATAGGGTAGATGTTTTCTCTCCGAAATCAAAGACTGTTAGTAGAACTTCAGGGTACATATCCGTATGATCTGTACCCCCTATATCTCCGGTCATGACGAAAGTTATTGCCTGATAAACGTTATTTATGAATAGTATTGAAATGAGGGCTGCCCCACCACCGTAGAACATCCCTAAGAAGTATGAGCTGTAATTTGAGTTCTTTTTTGACATCGTATATCCGATGCCACCGACCATTAGTGCTACCCACCCCATTATTTCTCCAGTGATCACCCCTATGTCGTATGTTCGCCATGCTAATTCTAGCAGGTGTTCGCTTATTTCCTGTGCTTGTGGCATAGGGTGGATTGGGTTGCGAAATATCTTGTTTGTCTGCTATTCTTCTTGGTCTTCCTTGATTATTTCTTGAACCTCGGTGAGAGCTTCTGAGATCTCTTCTTTGTAGATGGACATATCCAGGTTTTCGTATACCTCTTCTGCTCGTTCCGCAGTTTCATGCCCATTGTTGAATTCCTCTATTCGTTTTCGTGTCTGTTCTGCTGTTTCGTGTACCCATGTATCGTAGATGGGCGCGGGTACGTCGGTGATCTTTTCGACTCTGATCTTTGTTTGGTTTCCGGTTTCTCCTGGGAAGACTCTTGTTTTCCCCGTAATTGCGACATACGACGGAGTATCCAGCTTGCGGATGTTGTTAATCGCGTCCTGCTGATATTGCCCCGCATCGATCATGAACCGACCAGTAGGGTCTATGACTTCACCTCTGATGTACTGGTCATTATCTTTGTCGTCGATGACTTCCACAAGAGTTCCAACTGCGAAAATACGATTCGCCAGTCCTCCTGTAGGCAGGAGCATATATCTTGGTGCTCTTTCGCCTTCATCGACTGTTTCTTCGTGAACAGCGTCGTTGAATTCAGCTGCGAAGATTCTATTCGCTGGCTCTCGTTGTGGTGTATTGTTAGTGCTCATATTATGCGAGCTCCTCAATTTGTTCTTTGACTGTTTCTAGGTCTTCGATTGTCGGTGGTGTGATTAGGTCGATATCCTCTACATCGAATCGGTTTCCTCGATCTCTTCCAGTGACGTTGATGTATTCTCCATGAAGATTCCCTTCGATAATCGTTCTCACGACGGAACGATCACTGTGTTCCTGTGCGATTTTCTCTGCTTGTTCTAATGTTAGTGGGACGATTTCGCCTTCATCGTCTTTCACTTTCACGACTTCACCCGTAAGCTGTTCATCGAGAAAGATGGTCCAATGCTCTTGGCCGTTGTCAAGGATGGCTTTTGTTCGTAGGTCTAGCTCTGATTCAACGTCACCACAGTCCGGGCAGTGATCGTTTTGATCGAGAACTCGCCTACAGTCTTCGTTTGGACATCGGTCGATGATTCCCATTTTGCTCTGGAAATCAATGACCACACCATATTCTTCCTCAGTAAATTCGTCAGGGTCAATGTCTAGTGCATCGTCCCCGGTTAGGACTTCGATAGAAGTCACGTCTTCAATTTTGATCTCGTGTTCGTTATTGAATTTGTTTGTAACAACTGGTTGTAGGTTGAGTGTTTCACCTACTTCGAAGGTGTGATCAACGTCTGAGCTTTCCCAGATCGTGAATCGAATACTGCCTGTGTGATCTGCTAAACGGCCTTGTTGGGCAATGGCGTCGACACTGGTATCATATGTTTCGATGACGACCCCAGTGAATTCGATCCATTCGTTGATCTCGGTGATTTCTTCAACCGTTTTTGTTTCGTCTACCCCGCCCGTGATGTTTCGTGTAGACCCTGTATTTGGTAGGTATCCTGCTTTGTTCTCGATGTCTGCTTGATCAAGAATATCGCTTACTGTGTACCTGACTGCTTCTTCTTGATCAACTCTGGTGTCGACGTATTTCTTGATGTGTTTCGATATAGATTCTGCACTGACATCGAATTCAACATTTTCCTGTGCTTCTGCTTCGTCCAATGCTTCTTGGACTTCTTCTACTTCGGATTCGAATTCTAACTCGCTCATTATTGGTGTCTACGTTTATCGGAGTTCGGTCTTTTTTGTAGTCTTAGATTATGCTACCTGTCCGGTTATGGACTCCGACACTTCATCATATTATATAGAGGGTATATTAGTTTGGGGGTATCATTCAGGTGTATCGGCTTTGTTGTGATGGTGGGTTTGGTACTATTGATCTGAGACTGTATTTTGCCATAGTTTTTTCAATGTCTATTATTATTCCACATGTATGGGAGATAACCGTTCAGCTCATAGAACAAGAGGGTATGTTGATCCATTCAAATTTGTGGATTCGGATACAGACTCGCCTGATGATCAACCGCCTGATGTTGAACCGTCTGGTGATGAACGTGAGATGTCTTCTCTTGGTAGTAATGTGGATGTCTTTGATGCAGATTTAGATCCTAACCAACCAGATCAATCAGAATCGTCTACTGATGAGCTAACTTCTTCTTTTGTGGTTGTATATGAAGCAACGAATCTTTCTGATATAGGTGTTTTAGAGCGCGATAGTGATCGGAAGTCTGAGTATCATATGGTTTCTCGAGGTAGATCATCAGGTGTCCCCATAGATACTGATGTTGATGCTGGATCTGAGTATGAAATGAGTTTCCATGATACACATCTTCCTAGCGACACCGGGTATGTGATGAGGTTTGTCCATGAAGATCTCTTAGATTTCAGCGTGTTCGATATCATTAGCATCCCAGATTTGGCGAGTTATCCAGTGAGCTCTCGCACACTCAAGAGTATCCCACCTGAAGCGTATGGGAAACTCCAAGATCAAGGTTACATCAAATTTTCAGCTATCTACGATGAGTCGTCAAAACAGTTTTATTCGTTTGAGCTTGGATGGCAACCATTGAATCTGAATCAAGCTGATGTTCTACTTCACTTGTTAGAGCAATTCGATAAGGGGCAGCTAGCTAAACCAGTGTATTTTTTCCTGTCAGAGTATGCGTCTGATAGAAATGCACGACCTGAGAAAATCGCTGAAACCCGTGGTGTGCAGAAATCTACTGTAGAGTCTGAAGTCGATAATGCGAGCGAGGAAATCGATTCATCTTCCCTCCCAATGTGAGTTATTTAGAAAATTATTCTTCTTCCCAATCGTACCCGTCCTTATTTTCTGATTTTATATTGTCTATCCATTCTGTGTCTCCTTTCCATTCGTCTTTGTGTTCATTGATCATTGGGAAGATAGTAATTAGGTAGATCAATATTAGCCCTCCTAGTAGGTACCATCTTTGGGTGAATAGTAGGATGTATGATAATGCTAATGTTAATATTGAATACAACCCGAATTTTATTTCGCTTGGGTGTTTATTTCTCAATTCCGCTAATGTGGTGGGAGCCCTTTGGAACATCATTTGGATTTCTTCTCCTTTACCTATTTCTTCTTCTTTTTCTTCTTTGGGCTCCTCATCACTGTTTTTATTCGTGGATTCTGTTTCCTCTTCGTTTTTCTCACTCATCGGTTGAATCCGTTTTTTTGTTCCCTCTATTTATTTCTGTCTCTAATATTTCCCATGGCTTTCTTGAATTCGAGATCCTCTATGTGATGTCCATCTTCGGTAGTAATAACCTGTTTATGGATATCTTCTTGTTCTTGTTTTGTCTCTGTTTTTTTGTGGCAACCAGTGCAAATCCAAGTCTGCCCTTGATCTCCGTTAAGATGATCGTTTTCTTTGATTAGAACATGGCGTTCTTTTCCACAATTGTTGCAGTTTTTGTATCTGACCTTTCTATCTGTTGTGTCGACTCGTTTTTTGTTGATTACTACTGGTACGAGCCAGATATTTTCTTTGTCGTTATTTTCAAGTAGAGATTGTATTCTTGAATTTGAGTTGATGTCGTTTGTCGCTTCACCGTATTCTGTGTAGAGGTGGTTTGTGGCGTTATTTGCTCCTTTCCTTTTCATTTCTCTGAAGATTTCTCTGCCAGCTTCGCTGGCTAGAGTTGTCTTTTTTGGGATTTTGCTTTCCCACTTTCTTGTTAGTGTTTTAGATACTGATCCGTTAATGTCATCAATGAGTTGGAATTTATGATCTCCAGATTGGATAGCACTGTTTAGTTTTAGTGCTGCTGTTCCTTTTGCAAGTGCATGGTAGCTAGTTGTACCAGGGATTATCGCGAATGCAATATGTGAAATTCTGTAAGTGAATATATCTTGGTCTACTTCTGCACTGCTATTGATTTCATGGTTAGCGCATCTGATCTCTGTTGGTGAAATCGCTTTTCCGCATACCTCACAATATGAGGGTGGGAGATCCATTTGGTTGTTATTTGACGCTGAAACTCTTGGATCTAGGTTTCGTGGCCTGTTTGGAGGTTCTTGCCCGGATCGATCAGATGGAGAATTTGGTTTTTCGTTCATATTTTAACTTAGATTCTGAGATTGATAAACTCTGTTGTTAGACGACACAATGTGTTTTAGTTTGTGTTTATTATTTTTGTTATGTTTTTGTGTTTTTTCTGTTATTTATACTAATTTCTGTAGCGAAATTTCTAGTGTGAATTTTAGTAGGTCACTTCCTTGATCGTAATCTGTATTAATGCTTTCCCAATTGAATTCTTGTAGTAGTCTTTTCAGTGGGTCTGGTTTCCCATGAGTTGCGGTTCTAATGGTGATATTTTCTCCTTTGATTTCGATATTACCTGTTCCCCAGTCACAATCGATGGTTGTGAGTAGATCGCTAATGAGTAGCAAGTTTTTGATCTTCTCTTTCTCGGCTTCGTTGTATCCAATGTGATTATCGGTGATTTCTGTGGTTAGCTCACCTAAGTCTGGGTCTCCTTCACTCTCTGTTACGATTTTGTGGATGAGCTGGTCACTGTTTTTGATTTCGATGAGGTTCTTCGATAGGTTGTTAATTGTTTCTTCAATTTCTGTGAAGTAGCTGCTGAATTGTGAGTCGTCAATCATTGGTTGTAGTTTACTTTTGTCCGTCTTCGTCAAATAGGAATTGGTTGTTTGCCTTTTCTCCGGTTAGTGTTGCTTGATCTTCTGCTGTGTCAGTGAATAGGCTTGCTTGTTCACCTTCGTTTTTATTTGAACTTGTTTGTTCTCTATCGTCGCACATGATTCCTGATGCTTCTGGTTCTGCCATTCTTGTTTCTCCGTTGTTTTTTTCTATATTAACATCGAAGTGTTCTAGTGATACGTCTGTCGTTTTGGTTTCTGGTTCTAATTCTCCGTTGTTATCGAAAACCATCTGGCTCTCGGTTTGAACTTGTTTTGCGAGATGGTTTTGTTCTTCTTCTGATCTTGAGTCTTCATCTTTTTCACTTGGTTTTTGTTTCTCTTGGATGTTGTTGTTACTGGTGGACTCAGTTTCCATACTAATTAAACCTTCAATCAAACCGGGATATAAAAACAAATAAAATACCCTACACAAATATCTGTATTGGTGTTTACATTATGGATAGGCTGATCGCGAACACGATTCCTAGGGAAATGATACCTCCAATTAGGAGTCCATAGTTCCATATTCTATTTCCAGATTTTGTCCAGCCTAGAGTGTATGCTTTGTTTGATATTGGCCAAAATGGGTTTACCGTATACGTGTATGCTTCAGTTAGTATATCACCGAATAGGTGGCTGATGAATCCAGTAAGCAGTCCTGAAAATATGATTGTTAATTCAATCCAGTTTCCTAAGAATGTTTCAATTATTTCGGTTTCTTGTCCAGGGTTTGTTTGTATTCCTAATATGTTTATCGAGACTATTGATAGGATTCCGCTTATAATTATTCCGAACCAGATAGTGTGCGTAAATCCTCTGTGTTTGATGAAACCCTCATTTTCCCCTTCTTCGCTAGCAAATCGTTGATCGAAGTCTGGGACTTTGCATGTGATAAACGATAATCCCATGAATATCATTCCCCAGATTGGGCTTATTAATGCTGAAACTATGATTGCTATTGGTGCTGCGAATATGAATGCTAACCCTATGTGTCCTTCTTTGTACATGGCTAGGTTTCGTTATTTCCTTGACTCTATTAATGGTTGATGTCTGTATCCGAAATATTAATTTGTTCTCTCTGTTATTGGTTACTCAAATGGTTGAATGTAGATACTGTGGCGAGCAGATCTCGACTGAATCAGATGATGCTACTGATCCTGATTATTTGGATCATATTGCTGAAGAGCACATTCATGATTTGTCTGATATTGATGAAAAGAAACTTCGAAGGGAGTGGGACGGGTCAGTTAAAGAGGCCAAGTCTCCTGATTATCGGTTTAGTGCAGCTCAGCTAGGGGCTGCTACAACGATTATTGTTCTGTTTCTTGGGTTCTTTTTTGTTGGATATATAATGTAGGTATTTTTGATAGCTTAATTTTTCTTTCCGTGGATTGCTTGATGGATTAGTAGAGATTTTGTTAACGGTTCGGTGAATATTGCCTTGTATACGTTTTCAGCTTGTCTGTTGAATTGGTGCATTTCATGCATGAGAGTTAATTTTCGGTCTATTTCTTGGCTTAGGAATATTGCTAGTTCTACTGAGGTTATTTCTAATGGATCTAGCCTTCTTTCTTTAAAGTGTTCGTGCGAAGTTACGTAGTGGTAATTGTAATTTCTGAATTCAGGATTTGCTTCAAAAGTTACTGAGGCATATGGTTCTGGAACCCACATTTGAGCTATTTCTATATCTCTGATGAGCCCTTTTGTTTCCAGATCCCCTGGGCCGTACTCTATTTGTGGTAGTAATTCGCCATTTGGTTCGTCTTTTACTGCAACGATCTTGTCTTCATTGAGTTTGAACCCGATGATACAGAACCAATTGCTGTCTCTTACCCTGCTATTTTTTGCTTCTTCGTTTATTTTGTTGCTGATATTTCTTAACTCGGTTGCTGCCTTTTCGAATATTTGGTCTTGTTTGACCGGGCCTAAGCTTTTGATTGCTTCTGCTAGATGTTTTGTCGTTACTGGGTCGTAGTGTCTACTAAGTCCGTTTTGTCCTTTATGGATTCTATCGAATTCTATTGGTGGACTTTCTGGTAGCTCAATTGCTGTTGGCATATTCTCTGCCATTGAAACAGTGTCGTTGCTAATACAATATAAATTTGGCTTTATGCTATTTAAATTAATCTTGTAGGTATTCAGTTTGCTCGGTGATTTCTCTGTTGGTTCGAATATTTTAGAAAATCTTGTAGGTTTAGATGTTCAGATCTGCTTCTCGACTAGCACTCCGACCAGCCGCACGAATCGCATGTTTTGCATCCTTCTGAGTAGTGGAGTGATAGATTTCCACATTCAGGGCACTCGGGGGATTCTCCAGCTGCTATTAGGTCATCTCCTTTGTTTCCTGTTCTCTCTTTTTCTTGCTTTACCTTTTTATCTTGCATTTCGATTTTAACCTCGTCTTCTTGTTTTCCGTTTTCTGTTTCCGTGATGTCTGTTATTTGTTGTTGCCCTTCTATTCCTCCTATTTCGTTGTTTTGATGGCGTTGAAGGACTGTAGCAATTGCGTCTGGGATTGAGTCGATTCTGTCACCATTGTCCCAATCGACTTTTGGTGATCTCGTTCCTTTGAGAGCGTTAATGATTTCGTCTACTTCGACACCACATCTGATTGCTGTTGATACGGTTTTGCCTAGAGCTTCTGTCCATGAATTTGTGAGCCCTCCTGACTGTCCGATTCTACACCATACTTCGAACAGATTTCCGTTTTCGTCTTCGTTCAGTGTGATGTATACTTTTCCGTATCCTGTCTGGATCTTCGTTGTGTGGCCATAGAGTGTGTCTGGTCTTGGTCGTTTTGTGGCGAATCCAGTTGGCAGGCATTCTCCCTCGAGGCTTTTGATCACACCTTCTGCTTTGCCATTCAGCTCTTCTTGGATTTCTTCTGACTTTAGGAAGTCACCAAGAGAGTCGAATGCTTCATTGATTTGTTCTGTGATTACTTCAATTGCCTCTTCGTCTTCCATGTCGGAGAATTCTTTGTTCTTCGATCTGGTTGACTTGACCTGTTTGTTGCGTGTTCCATCTCTGTAGACGGTTACACCTTTTCCTCCCTTTTTGTACACCCGAATGAACACCTTCATGATGTCCTCGACAGTTGCACTGTGTGGGGCGTTGATTGTTTTCGATATTGATGAGTCTACGCCTTTTTGTGCTGCACATTGAATGTCGACGTGTTGTGATGGGGTGAGCTCTTCTGTTGTGATGAAGAGGTCTCCGAGTTCGTCTGGGACTGTAGTCAGTCCTTCAATACCGCTGTACTCGTTGTTATCGATCTGGTCTAAGGCTTCTTGTTTTACTTCATCTGAGTCAATTCCGTTTTCTTCTAAGACTTTGATGAAGTAGTCGTCCATCTCGACAATACGCTCACCTTGATCGTCGGCTATGTTTCTGAGGTTGACCACTGAGTAGATGGGTTCACATCCACCTGTGGTATTGCCGATGAGCGATGTGGTTCCTGTCGGTGCGATTGTTGTCACGTTGTGGTTTCTGATTGGGTATCCGTCTTCCCAATCGTCTGCGCTTTCTCCTGTTTGATGCTCGAACCACTCTCTGTATTCTGTTGGGTTTGCGTATTTTGACTCGTCGTGGTTTTCGAATGATCCTCGTTCTTGGTTTACTGCAATTTTTCGGGATTCAGCTTTTGCCCTCCTGTTGATGTAGATCATCACTTGTTTCGTTATTTCGTTCGATACTGGGGTACCATATTTCACTCCAAGTTGAACGAACATTTGTGCGAGGCCCATGATTCCTAGTCCGATTTTTCTGTTTTCTTGGACCGTTTTCTCAATTTCGTCAACTGGGAAGTCTGACATTGTACAGACGTTCTCGAGGAATCGGGTACCAAGGTCGATCCTATGGTTGAATTCGTCCCAATTGATGGCTTGGTCGAGGAATTCTTTGATGTGTTCTGGGTCGTCTTTTTCTCCGTTGTATCCATTCTCGATTTTTCGTTCGTGCCATACTCTGAAGTCTTGTTCCGTAGGTTCGGAATCTTGGTTGTCTGTTTCTGTGTAGATCTCGCCTTCGTATTCTATTTCCTTTGCAATGATCGTGGATAGGTTTATGTGTCCTAGGTTGCAGGCTTCTCCCTCCTCCAAAAATTGCTCTCCGCAAGGGTTGCTCGCTAGGATCTCGTGTTTTGAGTGTTCTGGACCTGGTGATGACTCAACAGGGAATGAGTGGTCGTTGTTTGCTCTATCGAGTAGGAGTAGTCCTGGCTCTCCGTTTTCGTGTGATCCTTCGACAACGCGCTGTAGAATTTCTCTTGCTGGTAGTTTGAGTTCTTCTCCGACAGTCACTTCGTCGCCTAGGTCGAATCGTTCGTAGAGTTCTTTTGTTTTTTGTGTCGCAATGTGTGGTTCGCCTGTTCTTGGATTGATTAGGGTGTACTGTTCTTCGTTGATTGCAGCTTCCATGAAGTCGTTTGTTGCCCCTACACTGATGTTGAAGTTTGAGAGATGGCCTTCTGCTGCATTTCTGAGGTGTCGTGGGATTTCCCCGTCTTCGGTAATCAGCTCTCGAGCTTCGTCGATTGCCTCTGCAACTGAGTTATGTGTATGATCGTCAGGATCGTTTAGTTTGAGGCAGTGGGCTAGTGAAACGTCTTTGTTTTTCGCGTGTATGAATTGGATGATGTCTGGATGAGTTATTCTCATAACCCCCATTTGAGCACCTCTTCTGGTTCCTCCTTGTGCGATAGTTTCGCACATGGTGTCGTATGAGCGCATGAACGTGATAGGCCCCGATGCTATTCCACCTGTTGAGCCTACTGTGTCACCGTAAGGACGTAGGTCTGAGAATGCATACCCGCACCCGCCGCCGCTCTGGAAGATTGCAGCTGCGTCTGTCTGGTTGTTATAGATGTCTTTTATGTCGTCCTCTGGGCTGATCACGAAACATGCAGACAGCTGTTGTAGCTCTGCTCCTGCGTTCATCAAAGTTGGACTGTTAGGCATCCATCTTTGATGCTCCATCATTTCTTGGAATTCGTTTTTGATCTTTTTGACGTGCTTTTCCACTTCTTCGTTTTCGATACGCCCCATTACGGTATCGTATGCGAATTTACTCACATTCTCTTCTGTGAGTTCTACTGTACTGTCGATGAGAATTTCTTTGGCCTCTTCTACGTCTTCGGGTACATCTTCGATGCTTTCTGCTTTTCTTCCATCGAATCCGAATACTTTCGCTGCAAGTTGCCCTCGCCGTGGGTGGTCCGGTTTGATGTCTTCTGGAGTTACCCAGACGGTACTTCTGAGTTTTTCACTCTCGTATACGACTTCT
>LKMJ01000176.1_pt1 | contig 42098 bp, 42 predicted proteins | sample 643391 | NCBI WGS metagenome assembly LKMJ01 (sample SAMN04112250, study PRJNA286221) | soda lake metagenome | biome: soda lake; feature: Kulunda Steppe; material: water; isolation source: sample PL-Br10 brine of Picturesque Lake | place: Russia: Kulunda steppe | collected 2010-07 | reverse complement strand
GTCATCCATCGGAACGAGAAGTCGTGAGGCCATATTTCAAACGAGGTCATCCAGCTACCTAAGACCCTTCCTCAGGCGACACCCGGCACGAGGACAAAGAAGCCATAGGCCAAAATTGTCGAGATAGACGGGCCGATAATCCACATTGAAATGTACTTCATAATCGCTCGGGGATTGAAAAGATCCCCCGCGTTAAGCACTTCTTCAGGTTCTTCTTCACCGATCGGCGCAGATGGCTTTCCTTCCATCTCTTTGGCTGTAATTGCACCGGTGGTGATCTCTTTGTCTTTTACGTCCCGCGTAACGGCTTCGCGGACGGTAACCGGGCGGGTTGCGCGGCCCCACCCAATCCCGACGATTGTCATGACCGTCGCCATCACGAGACTGATCGGGATTCCGAGCTACGAAAGGAATGTTGTGATCGTCGATGCGGTGACCATCACGAAAAGAGCCGCAAGCAGGGGAATATCACTCAGTTCGCTCCCAACAGATTCCATCGTCCGACGAGCGATCGTGAATCCGCCAACGCCGATCGCAACTGTCGCAATGATGATTGCGGTATCATCGGGGAGTCCGTCGACGCCCCCGACCAGTGGAGCGGCAGCGTTCGGGACGTTACTCGCCCCGGCACTGAAGGCCATATAACAGCCAATAATGATCACGACAGTCGTGCTGATAAATTCTGACCACGTCGTATTTGGGCCAAACGTGGGCTTTGGAACCGTCCCGTCCTGATCGAGCGTCACCAGCGCTCCATCTGACTTTTTGATCTGCACTCGTTGATTGACTGCTGGGTAAATGTAGCGTCCGATAACGCCGCCGATCCAGAACCCGATAATCGGTGTGACGATCCACCACGTAATGATCCCTGCGACCACTGAGTAGTTGAGAGTCTCTGTTGCCAGACCAAGGCCAGCAATAGCACCGACAGTTGTCATTGAGGTTGGAACGGGGACGCCGAAGATATTGGCGGCGAGGATACCCAGTCCGATGAAGAAGAGGACGGCCACGCCTGCCGAGAGAGTGAGTTCGGTTGTGATAATCCCACCGCTTAGCGTGTCCATCACGTTTCGCCCGACAGTCCAGCCACCAAGAAAGACGAAAAACGTCATGAGTCCCGCCGCAGTTGTCTTTTTGATGATTCCCGCACCGACGGGTGGCCCCCATGCGATTCCGGTCGATGAGCCACCGATATTAAATCCGACAAAGATAGACGCGATAATCCCAATTGCCAGAAGGTTTTCGACCATCAGCCAATAATATATGTACCGTCGTCAAATAAGTAGCGTAATAGCTGAAGAAGTCATAGTAAACGTGACACCCCATGTTGACTTTGCGTCCGAATTGAAATCTGTGTAACCGCAATACCGTATCGACAGGTGTTCTCATACCATCGTTCGTGATTATTTTCGTGATTGAGCGGAATCGGAGATTCCGCGATGTTAGCAAGAGCTTGCTCTTGCCTGAGCATGTCGCAGATATCAACCCTGACCTGTCCGAATGACTCGGCTAATTCCGTCTGCGTACCAGCCAGCAGTAAACCGAAGCTGGCGTACACTGTCTTCGGTCATACCGATTGTAACCTTCGTTTGAATCCCTATGTATCATTCCCCATAGCAATAGTATGTTTCTATAAATCTGGCATTTATCCCCAAACAGCACCCAGAACGCGAGACCACAGATTGCGAACTGCGTTGGAGACCAATAGTATCATACTGCCGACTGTAAGAAAATCACAAATTCCGCACCCCCTCGATGGCGAATATAGTAACGAATGTACAGCCGGCAGTATCAGCGAACTGCTGTTGCCGATCCGTCCCACTCCACTTTGTCCTCGACAGCGAGCTTTTCGATATGAGCCACGACCGTCTGTCTCGCGAGGTCGTACACATCGCTTATCTCTTTCTCGTAGGCCGCCTGAACGATGCCGTCCAAGCTATGGTTACCTGCTTCGATTGCTGCGAGTACACGCCGCTCACGTTGCTTACGGTGGGCAATCAACCGCCAGCAGGTTTCCCGCGGATTGTCGATAACCGGCCCGTGACCAGGGTAGAGGCGAACTGGCTTCCGGGCAGCAACTCGCCGCAGTGAACTCAGATACGCTCGCATATCTCCCTCTGGCGAGCCAACGACGACGGAGCCACTCGCGACAGCGAGATCACCGGTCACCATCCCCTCCGGGCGAACGAAGGCAGTGTGTTCTGGTGTGTGACCCGGCGTATCCAGAATTTCTACGCCGCCCGCGGCCGAAATCACCTCGCCGGGGACAAAACACCGATCTGGCACTCTCCCGGTGGCTGCTTGGAAGGCGCTCGTTTTACATTTCCGGCACCAGACCGTGAGGTCGAACTGCTCCGCGTACCAATCGAGCGCCTCGATGTGGTCGGGATGATGGTGTGTGACTGCGACGTGATTCACGCCGGCCTGACAGGTGGTTTTCAGTGATTCACACCGACCCGCCGGATCGATCAACAGACCATCAGTGCTACCGAGAACGTACGCATTCGTGGTGTCTGCGACCGAGTGAGATGAGGTGGAGACTGAGTACTGGTCGATCACAGCCGATAGTTTGGCGCAAAAACAGTTGCTCTTTCGGGTCGGGTCTATCGTCGCTCTGTTAGCGAGTAGACCTGTTTACGGGCGTCCTGGACACTGTAGCGCGACTCGACAAGCGTCGCCTCTTCGAGTCGGTTGAGTGCGTACCGGACTGTCCGATCTGGCAGCAGTGATTCCTCGGCGAGCTGTCCCTGTGAGAGTGCCCCATCAGTTTCGAGAATCTTTGCCACGAGTTTTGCGCTTGGCGGCAGTTCCCGCAGCCTGTCGCGGTACTCCTGTTCAGTGAGCGTACTTTTAGGTTTCCCCGGATCCTCCACAATTGTGCTCATATGTGTGCAACTGGCGATGATACTTGTAAACGTTTGCTATATGTACATCAAAAGAATTGGGAGTGTTAATTCAGCCCCCCATTACCTTATACAAAGAATATTGATACGATATATGAAAAGGAAAAATAGACACTGGAACCCACATACACCAGAATCTATACTATATATATGTATTATTACCATTCCCGGCTGTTTCTGCTCTCTCTCGGTGCTGGTCAATCTATTTCAGCATCGTTTTTAGGCTTGGGAGTGGATAGCCAGATAGCGTGAAAGGACAGGAGTGGTATCAGGCTGACGATGTGGCCGAGGAGTACGACGAGAAGCGGTTTTCGAAAGGGGGCCGCCTGATCGACAGACGTGAAAAGCAGGCTGTTCTCGATGCCCTCGGTCCCGTCGAGGACAAGCAGATTCTGGAAATAGCCTGTGGGACCGGTCGGTTTACGGCCATGCTCGCAGAACGCGGTGCGGAGATTATCGGACTGGATATCTCTGGACCAATGCTCCAGCAGGGTCGCGAACGAGCCCAATCAGCTGGTGTCGCGGAGGGACTTGAGTATATGCGTGGGGATGCTGGCCGCCTTCCGTTCCCAGACGACCACTTCGATGCGGTGTTTGCGATGCGGTTTTTCCACCTTGCGGACACACCAGAGCAGTTCCTCAAAGAGATGTGTCGTGTCTCGAAGGGACAGGTGTTTTTCGATACGTTCAATCGGTACTCAACACGGTCTCTGTATAACTGGGCACTACCAATGGGTTCACGGCTGTACTCGAAAAAAGAGGTTCGCTCGCTGCTCGACGCTGCGGATCTCCGACTCGTTTCGGCTGAACACGACTGGCTGTTCCCGTACGGACTGTACCGAAAGATTCCAAATGGGATCGCCTCGGCACTCCGAAGCGTCGATACTGGTATCCAGAAGACACCAGCTGGTACGTATCTGGGATCAGTTACCTACTGGAACGCACATCTCTAGTGAGTACGGACTGTACATCTGTAACTGCTATATCTGTGAAACTGTAGATTCCCTTAACAGTACCGTTGTATAGCGGGTTGTGTCCACATAAATGATTGCAGAAGCCTTTTCTTCGGGCACTCTGTACTCTGGCGTAGAATGCCCGACGACCTGAACTGGGCCATCGGCGGAGAAGCCGGCGATGGTATCGACTCTACAGGGAAAATCTTCGCGCAGGCACTCTCCCGCGCGGGCAGACACGTCTACACCTCGAAGGACTTCGCGTCGCGTATCCGCGGTGGGTACACGGCGTATAAGGTACGGACTGCTGTCGATCGCGTAGAGAGCGTCGTCGACCGTCTCGATGTGCTCATTGCACTCACCGAGCGGACGATCGACGAGAACATGGACGAACTCCACGAGGGTAGTGTCATCATCTACGATGGCGAACGCACCTCGATGCAGGATGTCGAGATTCCGGAGGGGATGATCGGTCTGGATGTCCCGCTGAAGGGGCTCGCAGAGGATGCCGGTGGTGCGATCATGCGCAACGTCGTCGCCCTCGGCGCGGCCTGTGAGGTCGCCAGCTTCCCGATCGAAAATCTCGATGCCTCACTCGAAAAGCGGTTTGCCAACAAAGGGACTGCAATCGTCGAAAACAACAAGAAGGCTGCTCGACTCGGTCAGGAGTATGTCCAAGAAGAGTTCGACCACGAGTACGGCTACGATCTCGAAACAACCGATCAGGATCTCGTCCTGTTGAACGGTGACGAGGCGATCGGGATGGGCGCAATCGCTGCTGGCTGTAAGTTCTACGCCGGCTATCCGATCACTCCCGCAACCGATGTAATGGAGTATCTCACCGGGCGAATCGATCAGTTCGGTGGGAAAGTCGTGCAGGCCGAAGACGAGCTGTCTGCGATCAATATGGCTCTCGGTGCTGCTCGTGCAGGCGCGCGGTCGATGACTGCGACCTCAGGTCCGGGGATCGATCTAATGACCGAGACCTTCGGACTGGTCGCCACCAGCGAGACGCCGCTTGTTATCTGTGACGTGATGCGTGCTGGACCGTCGACCGGGATGCCGACCAAACAGGAGCAGGGCGATCTGGATATGCTGCTTTACGGTGGCCACGGCGAAATCGACCGCTTCGTCGTCGGTCCAACCTCGATCTCGGAATGTTTCTGGAAGACCATCGAAGCGTTCAACCTCGCCGAAAAGTATCAGATTCCGGTCTTCCTGGTCTCGGATCTCTCTCTTGCTGTCACCGAGCAGACGTTCTCTCCGGAGACGTTCGACATGGACGAGGTGGAGATCGACCGCGGCAAGGTCGTCGACGAATCGGAGATCGACTCCTGGCTCGACGAGCAGGGTCGCTTCCAGCCACACTTCCCGACAGCTGACGGTGTCAGTCCGCGGGCGTTCCCCGGTACGACCGACGGCGCACACATGACCACTGGTCTCGAACACGACGAACTCGGCCGACGGACCGAGTCGACCGAGGTTCGTGTCGAGCAGGTCGACAAACGCGAACGCAAAGTCGAGACGGCACGCGAAGAAGAAAGCTGGGAGCCACGCGAGTTCGGCGATCCGGATGCAGACACGCTCGTTCTCTCCTGGGGATCGAACGAGGGGCCGATGCGAGAGGCACTCGACTTTCTCGAAGAAGACGGGCTCGACGTTCGCTTTATCTCGGTGCCGTATCTGAACCCGCGGCCAGATCTCTCGGACGCGATCGACGCCGCAGAGACGACAATCGTCGTCGAGTGTAACGCCACCGGCCAGTTCGCCGATCTTATCGAACACGATGTGCTCGAACGCGTCGAGCGCATCAACAAGTACAACGGTGTCCGCTTCAAGGCGGACGAACTCGCAGAAGAGATCCAAGATCTCGTTCGCCCACAGGCGGAGGTGGAACAATGAGCTCAGAAGTCAGGTTCGTCGATTTCAAATCGGACAAGCAGCCGACGTGGTGTCCGGGCTGTGGCGATTTCGGGACGATGAACGGGATGATGAAGGCGCTTGCCGAGACGGGTAACGACCCGGATAACACGTTCGTCGTCGCGGGGATCGGCTGTTCGGGCAAGATCGGCACCTACATGCATAGTTATGCACTGCACGGTGTGCACGGCCGCGCCCTCCCCGTGGGTATCGGCGTGAAGATGGCCAATCCCGAACTGGAGGTGATGGTCGCCGGCGGAGACGGTGACGGCTACTCAATCGGTGCAGGGCATTTCGTCCACGCAGTGCGACGGAACGTCGACATGAGCTATGTGGTGATGGACAACCGCATCTACGGGCTTACGAAAGGGCAGGCCTCGCCGACCTCCCGCGAGGATTTCGAGACCTCCACCTCGCCTGATGGAACGAACATGCCGCCGGTGAATCCGCTCGCACTGGCACTCGCTTCCGGTGCGACCTTCATTGCCCAGTCCTTTTCTTCGGATTCCCAGCGCCATGCAGAGATCGTTCAGGAAGCTGTCGAGCATGATGGCTTTGGCTTCGTCAACGTCTACTCACCATGTGTGACGTTCAACGACGTCGATACGTACGACTACTTCCGCGACAGTCTCGTCGATCTCAAAGAGGCTGACCACGACCGTACTGATCGACAGGCAGCCAAAGATGTGATCCTCAGCGGCGACAAGGAGTACCAGGGCGTCATCTATCAGAACGAAAATAGTGTGCCGTTTGAACAGCAGGAAGGCATTACGGAACCGATGACAGATGTTCCAGATGGTGCCCCCGACGGTGCAATGGATCTCGTCCGCGAATTCTACTAGCGGTTTCACATCTGATAATAGCGGCCTAAATCTTCTTTAGTACCCGACTGGTACTACTGGTAGTATGGGTGCTGATCCGCAGGTCGAGAACGCTCGAGATATCCCGATTGACGGGTTCGTCCGTTCATTGTTTGCGGGTCTGGAGCGTGGCGACAACCGGATACAGCGTCACGCCGGCTATATTCTCTGTCAGACGGCACATTCGAACGCCCAGTTTCGACAACCGATAATCAGAGGACTCACCGAGTGGGTCGTCCGGCGACCGTACCACGATCCAGTGCTACGCACACTCGCGACGATCGGCCAACGGTATGAGTCGACAGTGCAAGAGGCGTTGCTGGCCGCAACCGACCGACGGCAGGCCAGGATGATCTACCGGCGGCTTTCGAACATCCGAACCTGGCAAGTCTCACTGGATCGGGAGCAGACAGAAGAAGGAGAAACACTGGTTGACGTGGGCGGAGCCGGGATGGTTCGTGTTCCACGGGAACTGCTTGAAGCGTACTCTGGCTCGGGGACGAGAAGCGGTAGATCGGAGTCCTCGTCGTCGGAGCTAGAGCTGGAGACCGACCACTCAGAGACGACAACGCCAAGCCGCAGTCGAAGCTGGGCGCGACTCTCCCGACGAAACCGGATCGAGAAGATGCCCCACGGCCAGCAGTTCGCCGCCATCGAGGACGTCTGTCAGTACGACGAACTGGAGTTTCTCGGCCCGGAGCGGGAGACGCGATACGGCCACACAGTCCGGACGAGAACGTTCGAGGGGGCAACCGAGGATATCGCAATCTTCCGGCTGTATCGCCACCACAACAGGCCAGGATTCGAGCGAGCGCTGGGCCAACAGCTCGAACGGTGGATGGCAGTTGAAACGCCTGGCATCGTGAAGCCAAAAGACTGGGGGACGTCACCGCGCCCGTGGGTTGCGACGGAGTTTACCGAGCAAACGCTTTGGGAGCGTGGGAAACTTGAGCCCGCCGAGGCGCTGGAAACTGCCCGGGATCTCACCAGCGCACTCGCAATGCTCCATCAAAAGGATATGATGCACGGTGGGATCGATCCACACAGCGTCCGATACCCGTCCGCGATCTTTCGTGACAGGCCGGTCCCGAAACTCGAAAATGTTGGGCTCACACCGGTGTATCGTCACTTCGACAACCCGGCAAGCTACACCGATCCCCGCTACGGCGCGCCGGAGTACTACGACGGACGTTTCGGCAGCATCGATCACTGGACGGATATCTACCAGCTGGGAATGGCGCTTTACACTGCATTCACGGGCGATCCACCCTACAGCGGGAGCTTCGAGGATATCCGCAACCAGGTGATCTCCGACAGGCCACTCGGGATGAGCAGCGATAACCCAGACTTGCCAGGTGAGGTTGCGGACGTGCTTACCAAGGCAACGGCCAGGTCGAAGTTAGAACGCTACGAGACGGCCGTCCAGTTTTACAACGACATCTGCAGAATCTGTGACGATTTTCTGGAGGAGTGAAAACAGCGATTACCAGTCAGAAAACGAGTCGTACTCGCGACAGCGGCGGATGTATGACTCCTGCATCTCGGTAATCGCTGTGGAAAGATCTGCCCCAGCGTTGAGGTTCTCTCTGACCTGCTCCCGTTTCCAGATACTCGGTGTCATCCCCGCTTCGATGCGTTGCTCCAGCGGATCGATGCGCTCGTCGACCACTCCCGCTGAAAGCCCTGCCGTCTGCAGTCCCTTGCGAGCGAGATCGAACAGCTCATCGAAAATCGCTTCGGAGTCAGTAATCTGTTCGCCATCACTGTTCATCCAGACGAGCTCCGCCTCGATGCCGTCGCTGGCGGCGTTGTAAAAACTCTCGCGAGCCTTCTCCCATGGAAGCTCCACGAGGGGGTGGTCTGTCGACACGATACCGCGGAGCAGTCCGACAGTCAGCCACTGAATTGCTGCGGTATCGGTGGCCGTCGGCTGTGTCGGGATCGGTCTGTACTCGATCCGAAGCGAGCGTTCGTCACAGGCGTCTTCCACTGGGTCGCCACCGATCACACAGCGCAGCCAGCGCCAGTACGTCGAGCGTTTGTACTGGTACTCCCAGTTCTCGTCAGCGAAGCTCTCGCGTGGCTTCTCGGTGATCCATTCGCGCAGGAAGGGTGCGTACAGATCGTCTTCGATGACACGCTTGACTGTCTCCGCTGTGCTGTCGATATCCCGTGGCACGCGAACTTTGGGATTTGGGGTGGCGTTGACGGACTGCTCGAAGACGGCGATGCGGAGTTCGTGGTGTGTCTCCTCGAGAAGCCCAATGGGATCGTCCACGTCGGTGTAAAGGTCCGGCGGGAGAAACGGTGAGTTTGTCGACAGTGCAAGAACTGGTCCGAGTGTTCTGATCGCCGCGTTGTAGTAGGCCGGAAACGCCCCAGCGGATGGTATTTCGAGGTGTGGCTGGATGGATGTTGCGAGTGATTCGAAAAGAATTGTCGGGAAGGTTCGATCCACGCCCGGTGTGTCGAAGCGGATCTCGCCGCCGTAGTGATCGAGGACGTCGTTATCGATCGCCACGTACCGAGGATCGGTTCGCATATTCTTCGCAACGGTCACGCCCTCGGGCTGGTCAATCGCAGAGAGATAGGAGTCGCTGCCCTCTGCGGGCGGGATCGTCCACATCGCATCGGCGACGATCTCTCGTTCTGATTCCCTGGCGGCATCGTTTGCCGTCTCGAAGGCATCGGCAATGTGGGCTTCCTGTGCGAGCAACCCCTCCTCGTCGAAGCGGTTCGGGTCGGTGTTGATCTCTGCGTTGTGGACGCCGAGTTCCTTCGTCGCACCAGCGTCAAAGACTGCTTCCGGAAGCCCAGCTAGTCGTGAGCCACCATCGCGCTCGACGGCGTAGACTTCCATCTCCAGTCCGACGGTGAAATCCTGGTTGTCGAACTCACCTGCCCGGATGGCCGATTGGAGCTTCGTGGCCTGCTCCTCGACACGATCAAGATACTGTTCGTCGAAATCGCCGGCAAGCGATTGGTTGACAAGATCGGTCAGCTCACTCATCTTCGCTCCCTGACTCGTCAGTCGTCTCGGCTCCGTTCTCTGTCTCTGATTCCTCATCCGCGTCGTCGTCCTCACTCATTTCGCCGTCGGTCAGTCGCCGCTCTGCCTCGTCGCGGTCCTCGGGATAGCCGACGTCGATACGCCAGCCGTCCATCCGGATCGCGTCGATGGTGCGCCCCGACTTGATCAGCAGGTCGATCGCGTCGCTGATCTCGTACTCCCCGCGGTTAGATGGCTGGGTGAGATGACAGGCGTGCAAGATTGCTGGCGTAAATGTATAGAAACCAGTCATCACGAGATTCGACGGCGGGTCATCGGGTTTCTCGACAACGTCTGTGATCTCGCCGTACTTGTTGGTCGCACAGACACCGTAGCGACTCGCCTTGTCCATCGGCACCTCCTCGACGAGGAAGGCAGCGTCGGCACGCTGTTCGCGCTGGCGGTTGACAACGTCTTTGAGGTTCGCCTGGAAGATGTTATCACCGAGCATCAACACGAAATCGTCGTCGATGTGATCTTCAACAGTTAGCAGTGCGTGTGCAAGCCCCTTCTGTTCGCGCTGGTGGGCGTAGGTGATCGGTGTCCCTTCGAACTCGTCTTCGTAGTGTTCGATGATCGCCTGTTTCTTGTAGCCGACGACGACCAGAAACTCCTCGACACCCAGCTCGTTTAACTGCTCGAAACAGTGGGTGAGAATCGGTTTGCCAGCCACCTCGACCATTCCTTTTGGCTTCTCCTCTGTCAGCGGGCGGAGTCGTGTTCCCTCTCCCGCCGCGAGCACGACAGCTTTCATGTACAATGGAGATTGCATAGCTGATACAAACACTTTGTCCCTCGCCCGGCAGCCTACTTGTTGAGAGTCCAATAGCTGTTGCTCGGAGAGAGAACGGAATTTATTGGGTATCTGTTTCTGCAGGCAAAACAAGCGTTGCGATTGTGCCATGGTCGGTCTCGAAAGAAATCTCTCCACCCAGCGCCAGTGTTCCCCATTTCACTAGCCAGAGCCCGAGCCCACTGCCGTGTTGGAGCGCCGTTTCTTCACCTCGTTCGAGACTTTCGAGTTCGTGCGCTGGAATCCCAGGGCCGTTGTCACTAACCTGCAGGATGACCGAGCCGTCCTCGCGCTCGACCGAAACCTCCACTGACGGTGTATCGGACTCGCTGTGTTCGATCGCGTTCTGGAACAGCTCTTCGAGAATCGAATGCAACACGTCAGGATTGGTCTTGATTGTTCCCGACCGATTGCTGTCGAACGTAATTGCGGCGTTGGGATACTCAGTTTCGACTTGTGCGATGACGTCCGCTACTGTCTCGGAAATATCGACGCTGACCTGGTGGCTGTCAGCAGCTTCGACGACGGTTTCGATCTCGCGTGCGGTCTCGCCAGTCGCACTCAGCGCTGCCAGCATTTCGTCAGCTTTCCCGAGCATCTCGCGTATATCGCCGCGGTCGGTTCGCTCGCTCGACTCGACGACATACCCTTTTGCGACCGACAGATCGTTTCGAAGATTGTGTCGTAGCACGCGGTTGAGCACCGCAATCCGCTCTTCGCGCTGAATCTCCTCGGTCACATCCTGGAACAACAGCGTGTAGCCAACGTGGTTGTCACCGGAGTCGGTAAGCGGGGAGGATTCGACACGGAACTCGACCCGGCGACCATCCTGTTGCAGCGACAGCCGTCTGTCCGCCGTTGGATCGACATCGACGCCGAGAACTTCGGACACCGACTGGGAGATCGCCTCGCCTTCCTCAACATCGACCAGCGCTTTTGCTGGTTCGTTCAAGTCGACGATCTGTCCCGTCTCATCGACGACAAAGACGGGGCTCCGGAGATCTTCGAGCGCCGATCGTTCTGCTGCCCGATTCGTTGCTGGGTGCAGCCTGAACATCCCACTGCCAACGAAAGCATACGCGTCGAGCAGGACGTGTGGAAGCAGCATCACCGCCATGGCGTTGAAATGTGGCTCCGGACCGACGGAAAACAGCCAGGGAAATATCCCGATCGACGGCGGGATGGGGCTCAGGGCGACAGCGAGCGCTTCTTTCCTGTACAGCGGCCCGTAGCTCAGGATCGTATCGAACAACAGGAGTGTTCCAATGCTTGCTGCAGTCAGGACAATCAACACCGTGGCAAACAGAAGCGGTTCGATTGTGTAGGCAGCAACAGTGACACCAAAACTCTCGGCAACACGAAACTCCGTCCAAAAGAGGTTGTGCCAGTTGTTTAGCGGCAGTAAGAGGATCACACCGACAGAAACCAGATACAGACTCCGGTAGGCCCAGGACCGGAGGAGCTTCGACCGCCCTGTATATGCAAGCGCAAAGCCAAGAAACGGAATGCCCATCCAGTGAAGACCAATCAGTGCAGCTACCTCTAGCCAGTACCGCGCAGTTGGCTCCGAGACAAGCATGCCTGCTGCATATGCAAAACAGAACACAGCCTGACCCAGTAGCGTGAGAACAAACCACTTCGCACCCGGTTTCTCCCAGTATCGCAGAAGATACCTGATGAGGCCCACCGTGCCGACACCAGCGACGATCGTTGTGATAAACGGCCAACTATACGCGGCCGTCAACCCACTCATGATAGCACATATAGATCAAGCCCAACCACTTGAGAGTTGTTCAGGATAGCTGTCTATTCATTCAATAGCGGACTTCGACGCTGTCCCGCATGAGTGACCGGTGTGACTGGTTTCTCAGACGGGAACACCGCTGTTTGCCGTCACGAGATGGTAGCTGTTATGTCGGAGGCCCCTAAATACATCTGACAGACGAGAATATGGACCAGAGCGCGGATGAGCCGCTACCACACGCTCTGCTCGTAGACGACGAGAAGGAGGTGGCGGATGCGTACGCACTCCGACTGCGGGGCCTCTGTGAGGTCAAGACAGTGTACAGTGGCGACAGTGCGCTCCGGACACTCGACGAGTGGGATGTCGACATCGTGTTGTTGGATCGGCATATGCCCGGAACCTCCGGCGACGAGGTACTGGAAAAGCTCTCCGAGACGGGCTTTACAGGGCGAGTGATTATGGTGACGGCAATCGATCCGGGCTTCGATGTCCTCGATATGCCGTTCGACGACTACCTCTGCAAGCCGGTCGATCGTGAGGATATTCGCGAGGCGGTCAGCCAACAACAGCAGGTTCTGGGCTACGAGACACTCGGCGAGTATTTCAGCGTCGAGTCAAAACGAACCGTGATCGAGGCAGAGCTCCCAGAAGGAAAACGTGAGGATCACGAGGGATATCAGGAGGCTGTGGAACGGGCTACGACGCTCAAGGCTCGAACAGAACGGCTGCTTGATGATCCCGACTCGATATTGGATGCATTCAGTGGCATTGAACGAGCCGGAAGATAGTGAGCACTGTGATTACTCAGAGCGAGAACTGGTATCGAAAAATTCCGAGAGAAGTTTTCGCTGGCCTGCCCGGAGATGGTGCAACAATGTTGGCCCGGTAATGCCGAGTGCGCTTGCGACTTCTTCGGCGTTACTTCCTCGCGGTGATTCGAAATACTCCGCGAAAAATGCCGTCCGGAGCGCGTTCTCCTGGCGTTCGGTGAGCCGCTCATTCAACGCTGCCCGGAACTCTCGTGGTGTTGTTCGCTCGCGTTCACGCTGACGCTTTGCGAGAACGTCACCATCGTACTCCCGGGTGACCGCCTCGACGATGCGTCGAACATCTTCTGCGGGGGAGAGTTCGATAACGTACTCACCACGACCATCCTCGTACTCGGCCTGTTTGATCGTCCCACCGAGCGTCGAAAGCCGGCCAAGCGGTGTCGACTCGCCCATCGTCAGCTCGACTGTTCCACCTGTCTCGTACTCACCGATGACTCTGGCATCCGAAACACCAGCAGCGTCGGTGACGGACTGGACGATCTCCTGTGGAGATGCCTCCGACACAACAATGTAACAGAGCAACTCGTTGCCCTGTGGGACGATTCCATCAAGAACGATCGTTCCGTTTGTCGCCACGAGCGGCGCTTGTTGATCGGTCAGCTCCAGTGTGAGTTCGACGATAGTATCCGACAACAGCAGATTCCGGTGTCTGGCTGCGTTGATAGCGAAGCCAGCCATCTCCCCAACCGTACTGAAACTGGCTCGCTCTCGCTCGGAGAAGGCATCCTGATTTGCGCTGTAGATACCGACAACGCCGTAGACGTTTGCACCGTGTTTGAGTGGGATCGCAAGCAGCGACTGCACACCATCTGCAAAGGCTGCCCGACGGATCGGCTCTGGCACGCTCTTGTCCTGTCCCAGCGGCTGTACTGTCTCCGGCGTTCCGGTCGCTATTGCCTGGTGTTCCGGCGGCGTTACATCTTCGTCGAGACAGTCGCTGATCTGCTCCAGGGTTCGTCCAGTCGTACCCGCGGAGGCACTGATAACGAGTTCGTCACCACCGAGTTCTCGTTCGCCCACCCACGCAAACTCGTAGAGATCCGTCTTCCCGAGCCGTTCACAGATCGTTGCCGCAATTTCTTTCCGGCTGGAGGCATCGACAAGCTCGGCCAGAATATCGGAGATCAGCCGATTTGTGATCGTCACGCGATCCAGATCACCGCGGAGCGATTCGATGCGCTGTTTGTTCTGCTGTCGGTCGCTTGCATCCTGTAAATAAACGACGACACCGTCCTCGATCGGTATCACCGTCAGATCCAGCCACCGCTGGAGCTCCGGATAGTACTCCTCGATCGTTCGTTTCTCGGTAACCTGTCGGTGTATCAGATTCGGAACCGTGTTTTCCACCGATTCGGGGAACGTCTCATCGATCGACGTTCCAAGCGCGGCATCAGCGCCGATCTCAAGGAGCGTTTCTGCCCGATCGTTCACTGCTCGAATCTCGCCGTCGACGGAAGTTTCGAGCACACCGATCGGAGCCGTCTCAAAACGCTCGTCCATACACTGTCACCGCAGAGCGGAGACATAATCTTTTCACTCCGTTTCCAGATCAGTTATTTCGAAGCAGGCACCACCATCTGTCTGACAGAGTTCGACTGACCAGCCGTGGAGAGTTGCGATCCGGTCGACGATCGCAAGCCCGAGTCCTGTCCCGTGTTCGTCCGAGCTGTAGCCTGGCTCGAAAATCTGTGCCGCATCGCCGGCTGGGATTCCCCGGCCATCGTCTGCGACCCGGATCCCTCCGTCGCATCGATCGACGGTGACTGTGATCACCGCCTCGGGATCACTCGCATCGTTCCCGTGCTCGATCGCATTCCGAAAGAGATTCTCGAACAGTCGACTCGCACGGTTTCTGTCGACGACGGCCCTCGGCAGATCGTCCGCAATTTCGATTCTCCCCCCGTTGGTTTCGACGGTCTGCCACGCCTGTTCGACGAGCTGTTCGAGGGCAACTGTTTCCGCTGGGGTTACGACATCCTCTCCGCGTGTAAGGGTGAGTACATCCTGAATGATACGCTCCATTCGGTCGTGCGCCTGCTTGACGTGTTCGAACTGTTTGTCCTCTCCCAGTTCCCGACCCGCCCGGAGTCTCGCCCGAGCAACGTCCAGCGGATTCCTGAGATCGTGGCTCAGGACACTTGCCATCCGGTCGACACCAAGCTGGTTCATCCCGGTTGACGCTGTGTCTGCAGCGAACAGGATATATCCTGGTTCCCCCGGTTCAGGTGGGACGACACGAACGAGATACTCCTGGGACTGCTCCTCGTCTCTCACCCGGACCCGTTCGCGTTCCACGAATGCGGGCTCCGTGGCAGCTGACAGTGATCTGTCGAACATTGCACGAGCTGCGTCGCCAGCTTCGAGCTCAGCAATGTTCTCGAAGCTATCGTTCGTTCGCTTTAGGACTGGCTCTCCGCTCTCGATGATATAGCTACATGCTGGATCGGGAAATCGGTCAAGTGATACTGCCTCGAGTGGGTCTGCTTTCATATCTGCTCAGACGGCGTTCGTAGCGCGAATACCGGCCTGTAGGCCGAACGTTGCTCGTTACTATGCTGTCGACGAACTTAGTGGTGGACTCTAGCTATACAGACTCGTTAGTTTACGAGAGAATCAAAATTTGGCTATTTATTAATTGAATAACTTCCTGGAAAGTGGAAAACCACGCTGGTAAACCGTGTTTACCCTACATATCTCTGAGAACATATAGCAGCACATATACATATCGAGCGACCATTTGTAACTGAAAGTATGAAACGAGGCCCTCCAGAGATCGACCGTCGAAAATTTCTCGCCGCGACGAGCGCGACTGGTGTCGCAGGATTGGCTGGTTGCTCGGCACTCACAAGCAGCGACGACGAACCCGCTAGTGACGACAGCGAGTCAGAAAGCCCTGACGAAGATAGTGATGCGGAAAGCTCGGCCGACGAGTTAGACGCAGACGAACCCGTCGAGGTCGTCGAAAAGTACTATGATTCCATGATAGAAACCCAGGAGATGCGATCGACGCTGTTTCATAGCGAGGTCGCCGAGGCGTTTCGGCTCCTGGAGTACGACGTTTCAGTTGCCGAACGGGATATAGAGGCAGACGCAATCGCCAGCGCTATCGAAATCGACGATGGAACTGCCGAGGAGATCGTGGCAAACGAAGAGACAGCAATCGTCGAGACAGAAGTCGAGTTCGAGGATGGCGACCAGCAGATACAGGATGAGCAACAGATGGTACTTGCGACTGAAGATGGCGAGTGGCGAATCGTTACGGAGTACCTCCCGGACTCTGCGAGTGACTCGGACAGCGACTCGGCAACCGACGAAGCAGTCGAGCCAGTGGATGAAATTCCGGATGCTGTCCACGACTTTCTGACGGAGTACGAAGCAGGCGGCTACGATGGGACGCTGGCCGACGAGGTCGACAGTGATTCCCTGACGATCACTGTCGGTGACGGTGACTCGGGACTTGCATTCGACCCACCAGTCGTTCGTGTTGATAGCGGGACTGAAATTACGTGGGAGTGGTCGGGTAAGGGTGGTGCTCATAACGTCGTCGCAGCCGATGAAAGTGACTTCGACGAGGATATTGAGACAGATGTTTTCGATGAAGAGGGCCACACAGCCACCGAGACCTTCGACGAGCCAGGAAACTACCTGTACATCTGTCAGCCACATCTGGCGGTCGGTATGGTTGGTGCTGTTATCGTCGAATAGCGAAAGGGCGAATTCAATCCTCGCTTTCGACTGTTTTACTGGTCGTGGTCTCGAACTCATCGAGCGTCGTCTGTGATGGATGTCTGTCGCCGAGCAGATACGGTAAAAGCACAGTTACCGCATTGGTCGTTAGGATGAGCAAAATCGGGGCAAAGAACAACCCATAGAACCCAAAGATGGAGGGGCCAACAATGTACGCGATTATCAGTGCTCCCGTGTGCGTGTCGTCGCTGCTTACCTGTGCTCGGATGACGAAATCGGGAATGAAATCGACGATGATCGCGCTCACGACGAACAACACGGCAACAGAGACAAGTAGCTCAGGCTGACCCGTGAGCACTGCGTTCAGGCCTATCCCTGCCGAGAGTGGAATATACACCAGTTTGATTCCCACGACAGGAATGAGACTGCCGATTCCTGCAAGCGCACCGAGCAGTGCGGGAAAGGGAATTGAGATGGCCGCCGGGACGAACGTATTGTATACGTAGAAGGTCACAATAGCGACAATTGCGGTGACGAACACGTTGACGATGTTGCCAAACAGGGCGAGTGAAAGCTCCGGGTCGACTTCGTCGACGTACCGCTGGCCGATGCCAGAGTCATCGTATGTATCGAGCAGCCAGGCGGTTAGTTTTGGCCCATCGACGAGCATGTAGTACGTCGCGGTTACGATCAGCAGTAGCTGCACCAGTACCGAGCCGACGACTCCTGCGGCACCGAGCACGCTGTCTGCGAGGATACTTACACTCACTTGCACCTGATCGCCAGTCGCGATGTTCTCGAGCGCGGCGAGATCGAGTTGTGCGATGTTCAACTCCTGGATAACTCTGTCCGCTAGCTCGCCATCGAGTAACGCCCGGATTTCGAGACCAACGACCGCGACTGCATACGCGATCAGAATCAGAAAGGGCAGCCCAAACAGCACGATCGAGATGGCAGCACGCAGCTGCACGCCCAGTCCGAACCGGTCGAGGAACCGAAAGAGGGGTCGGACCGCGTAGTACAGGAACACAGAAAACACCACGACTGCGATGAAAGAAACGAGAATATACGCAACGAGCAGGAACAACACGGTGACTGCTGCGGCGATAATCAGACGATTTTGCCGACCGAACTCAGGCCGTGTACGGTCACCTCCCATTCGCTCTAACTATCCGCTCTGGAACGCCTCGGACTGATAAATCCTGGTAATTGTTTCTCAATCAGAACCTCTAGTCGGTCATTCATATTCGCCAACTGCCTACTAATCGGTGGCGGCTGTTGGTTGCCGCCCCCGCCCCCAACCGGAAGCATTTTTGCTTCCACTTTAGACCCCCACCCCCCCTCATCTACCCATGTTTTTCGATGCTGGTTTCACTCGGCCAAAGCGTTCCAGAACGTTCAATCCTGAATGCCGAAAAAACCAAACGTGAACCGGACGAACAGTAATCTATGGGTGTCGATCAGGGCCAGTCAGAGCGGACGATCCGGTGTCTGGTAGCGAAAGTGGGCCTCGATGGCCACGACCGGGGTGCACACGTCATCTCGCGTGCGTTCCGCGATGCCGGATTCGAAGTGATTTACTCGGGGCTTCACCGAGCACCAGAAGAGATCGTCCAGGCGACGGTCCAGGAAGATGTCGATGTCCTCGGGATTTCGATTCTCTCGGGAGCACACGACACGCTCGTTCCGGAGATCATCGACGGGCTCAAAGAGTACGATGCCTTCGAAGACACGCTCATTCTGGTCGGGGGGATTATTCCGGACGAAGATGAGAACGAGCTACTCGAACTCGGTGTTTCGGAAGTGTTCGGTCCGGGTGCCTCGATGGACGAGATGATCAACTTCGTACGAGAGAATGCGCCCAAGCGTGATTCATGACTCTCGTCGACGAACTCCTAGCTGGAAAACATCGCGCGCTCGCCCGGGCTATCACGAAAATCGAGAACCGACAGGAGGGGTACCGAGAACTGGTCTCTGCACTGCATGAACACACCGGTAACGCCGACGTGATCGGGATTACCGGCTCACCAGGGTCAGGGAAGTCGACGTTGGTCGACAAGCTCGCAGCCACCTACAGAGAGCAAGGGCTAACTGTCGGTGTTATCGCCATCGATCCCTCCTCGCCGTTTACTGGTGGTGCAGTGCTCGGCGACCGGATCCGAATGGCCTCGAACATCGGCGATATGGATGTCTTCTTCCGCTCGATGTCGGCAAGAGGGAGTCTTGGCGGGCTTTCGACAGCAACGACTGACGCGGTGAAAGCGCTTGACGCCTTCGGGAAGGACAAGATTATCATCGAGACTGTCGGTGCAGGGCAAAACGAGATTGATATCGTCAAAACAGCGGAGACAGTGCTCGTACTGGTCCCGCCGGGCAGCGGTGACGACGTCCAAATGCTGAAGGCAGGAATTCTCGAAATCGGAGACATCTTCGTGGTGAACAAGGCTGATCTTGATGGCGCAGACAGGACAGTCCAAGAACTGCGAGAGATGCTGGATTACCGCGACGGGCGAGTGCCAGGAACTGTCGGCCACCATGGCGCGACGGAGATGGATGTCTCGCTGGAGAGTGAGTCTCAGCGAGCACAGTGGGCGCCAGAAATCGTCGAAACAGTCGCAGAACGCGGCGAGGGGGTCGACCAGCTTCTCGATATCATCGACTCTCACAGAACATATCTCACAGAGTCTGGCGAGCGCGAACGGAAACGCAGACAGCGCTACGCCGAAGAGATCAGGACACTCCTTCGAGAGGATGCAAACGAACTGCTTGCCGCCGAGTTGCAGGCTCGGGGTGGGCTCGATGAGTTTGTCCAGCAGGTACTCGACAGGGAAACAGATCCGTACACTGTGTCGGATATGATTGTTGATCCAATCGCGGACTGTGTTGAAGAAAATAGAGAGCAGTAACCCACCGTCTGCCTCTCCGGTTCAGTCACTTATAAACTGGCGAAGAGCCTACCAAAGGTATGAAACTCCGCCGTCTACTCGGTGTCACTGCCGGTGTCGTGGGTGGGACAGCACTGGCAAACCGACTGCTCGAAGCAGACAAGTCGCAGTTCGAGCCGTTTCTTTCTGGTGATCAGGGGACGTACCGCTGGCGCGGGTTCGAGATCGGATACACAGAGCTAGGCGATCCCGAAGACGAGGATCTGCTACTGTTGCATGGGATGAGCGCCGCGGCGTCGAATCACGAGTTTTTCGCCGTAGCCGAACTGCTGGCCGAGGAGTACCACGTCATCGCGCCCGATTTCCCGGGCTACGGCCACTCCGACCGGCCGCCGCTCCTCTATTCGGCCTCGCTTTACGAGGCGTTCGTCGAAGATCTGATCGTTGATCTGGCCGACAATCCGACAGTTGTCGCTTCGTCGTTAACGAGTTCGTACGCTGCAGCGGCAGCCCGCAACGCTTCCGTTGATCGACTCGTCCTGATCTGTCCGTCCGATAGCTCGATGGGGAGCCGACAGGTCTGGCTCCGTGCCCTGTTTCGCTCACCGGTTATCGGTACCGGACTGTTCAACCTGCTCGTAAGCGAGCCGTCGATCCGGCATTTCAACGCAGATCACGGCTACTACGACATCGACAACCTGCCAGCGGAGGTCGCCGATTACGAATGGGAGACGAGCCACCAGCCGGGCGCCCGGTTTGCGCCCGCCTCCTTCGTCAGTGGCTTCCTGAATCCCGAGGAGTCACTTGAGGAGTTGCTCGCCGATGTCGACGCTCCTGTCGAGTTTGTCTGGGGTCGCAACGCCGATATCACGCCGCTATCGGAGGGACGAACGCTTGCCGAACGTGTCGACGCAGGACTGGTCGTCATCGACCGGGCAAAGCTGTTACCACACGTCGAGCATCCGGACAGATTCGCAGAGATCCTCCACGGCGAAGCGACTGCAGCGGTCGAGTAAATCACTCGCTGGCGTCACTCCTCGACATCGTCGCTTTGCCCACCAGTTTTCCCGTCTGCACGTCGAGTGACATCGACGTGGTAATTGGTGAGAATGTCTCTTCCCAGCAACAGCGGGTAGTTCATGTGAGATCTGTCCTCGACACTCGCGGTGACAGTATGCTGTGTGCCACCGACACCGATCACCGTATCGACGAGTCCGCGAGTCTTGCTCTCCTTTTTGCTCCCGGATTTCACCTTTACCGTGTCCTTGATCGGCCCGGTGCCGATCTCGGCAGCGAGTTCGACGTCGATACTCGACCGTGTCGCCCCCGTGTCAGATTTCGCGTACACCGTTTTCGACCCTCGGGTACCACTCACAACGACCTGCTCGATGTAACCGATTACAGTCGGCTCAGTGTAGGGATCTGGCTGTTTGTCGGGAACACAGGCAGGTTGGGAGTCATCAAGCGTGTTTGCAAGTCGGTCGAGCGTTTCCTGCTCGACGTCTGCTCCGATCCGGTCAGCCGCGAGTTTGACAATTGCTGGTGCTGGACTGGTCCCCGTCGCCTCGAAGAATCCCCGGAAGCCAGCTGTCGGGTTCACCTCCAGAATGTACCACTGGTCGCCGTCGTCGATGAGATCGACACCACCGTAATCGAGTCCGACCGCGTCGATCGCTCGCTGGGCGATATCGGCCGCCTCTGCGGGTAGCTCTGGTCCAGCGTCCTCGACGGAGCCACCGAGAGCGACGTTCGTTCGCCAGTCGTTTTCTGGGGCCTGACGGTACATCGCGCCGATGACCTCGTCACCGACGACGTAGACTCGAACGTCGCGCTGGATTCCCTCCTGGTCGATGTACTCCTGAAGAAATGCCTGTCGTTCCCCCACCTTTGCGTTTACTGGCTCGTCCAGAGCCACCCGCCATGTTCCGCCACCATGGGTACCAATCGTCGTCTTGTACACTGCCTGTTCGCCAAAGGAGTCCTGCTGCTCGTTGAGTTTCTCGGTCGCGAGTGCGAGGACAGCGTCTGGCACTGGCAGCCCTGCCTTCGCGAGCACAACGGCAGCCGCATACTTGTGTATCGCAGTCAACACCGCGTTTGAGGTGTTGAGCGTCGGGCAGAATCCTTCGAGGATTCTCGTCAGTCCGAGATCTTCGGCCGGTTTCGTACTTTTTGACAACAGTAGTCTGTTGATGATCACATCCGCGTCCGGTTCGAGCTCCACCTCCCCATCCTTGACTGTCACCGTCGTGTTCTCCTCCCGTAGCCAGACAGTGTCGAAGCCCAGTTCCTCGGCTGCGTTCAGGATTGCCTTGCTCTCTTTGCTCACGTGCAACCCGAACAGACCAATCGTCGGTGTGTCTGAACTGTTGGTCACACTGCATTTACGAACCATTGCACCATAGGGATCCCCCCGTTGTTGTTTGGTGACAAGTAGCTGCCGGCGTTACATCTATGCCTCCACATGCCAGAGAGGGTGCAATGTCACAACCGGTTCCGTTCACATATGACGGTGGACGGGTCGACCCAGGAGAGCGCCAGAACATCCGGTATACGGTTACGGAGACGTATCTGGGCGATCCCGTCCGGATACCAGTAACGATCATCAACGGCGAGAAACCGGGACCAACGATGTTTCTGTCGGCCGCTGCTCACGGTGACGAGCTAAACGGAATCGAAGTCGTCCGGACTGTTGCCCACAGCTGGGATCACGACGAACTCGCTGGCACACTGGTCTGTCTTCCTGTCTTGAACGTTCCGGGATTTGTTGCCCAGCAACGGTATCTGCCGATATACGACAGGGATCTCAACCGATCGTTCCCCGGCAACCCTGATAGTACGAGTGCGAAACGAGTCGCCTACAGCATCTTTAACAACTTCATCGAGCCCTGTGATTTCGGGATCGATTTCCACACCTCCACGCGCGGACGGACGAATATGCTCCACATCAGGGCAGCGATGGATAATCCGGCCGTCGAGCGACTTGCAAAAGCGTTCGCCTCGCACGTTATCATCGACAAGGAAGGTCCCGACGGCTCACTCCGGAAGGAAGCCTGCGACGCGGGCGTCCCGACGATGGTCGTCGAGATGGGAGAAGCACACAGGTTTCAGCGTGACTTCATCGACCGCGGACTGTCGGGTGTCAACAGTGTTCTTGCGGAGTTCGGCCTTCGCGAGACCGAGTCAGTCAACTGGCCTGGCTGGCAGGCAGTGATCGCCGAACGAGAAGAACGGACTTGGATCCGTGCGGATGCTGGCGGCCTCATGGATATTCGGGTTGGCTACGGTGATCTCGTCTACGAGGGGAAAACAATCGCAGAGATCACGAACCCGTTCCAGACCGAGGTCACGGAGGTGACAGCACCCTTCACCGGACTGCTGGTCGGTGTCGCCGAGAATCCACTCGTCTACCCGGGAAATCCACTCTGCCATCTCGTGAGAGTCGATGAGCGGACACAACTAGCGATCGAGCAAAACGGATAATCAAAAGAAGCGATTGAAACAATCACAAAAAACCGATCGAGCAGTACGGCTACCGTGGCGATTCAATGTGTTTTCGCTCCTGTTTCGGGTGTTCCGAAATGTACACCTTCGTGTGATCTGGCACATCATCGGTTACCCACGAGTTCGCGCCGATGCTGACGTGATCGCCGATCGTGATTGCCCCGAGAACTTTGCTTCCTGCACCGATGACGACGTTGTTGCCAATATCTGGATGGCGTTTGTACTCTTTTTTGAGCGTCTTCTCGTCGTCTTCCTCGTGTTCGAAGTGGAGAGCGCCGAGCGTGACGTTCTGGTAGATGCGGACCCAGTCACCGATGGTCGTCGTTTCGCCGATGACGACACCAGTGCCGTGATCGATAAAGAAGTACTCACCAATCTCTGCACCAGGATGAATATCGATCCCGCTGACGGTTTTTGCAGCCTCGGTGAGTTCACGTGCGTACACTTTCGCCCCCTGTTTGTATATCTCGTGAGCGACCCGCTGGACCATGATCGCGTGGAACCCAGGATAGGCTCTGACGACTTCGACGTAGCTTTTTGCGGCCGGATCACCCTTGTAGGCAGCTTCCAGATCTTTGAGAAGTTTTGAACGTATCGTCGGCAGCTCGTCGATGACGTTGCCGATCAGCTCCAGCGGGTAGCCGACGTAGGGACACATCCCACGATAGAGAAGCTCACCAAGCTCGTCGAGTCGGTCCTGAACAACTGCTTCGTCGTCGAGTAGCTCCTTGGCGTTCCAGCATCGCGGAAAGAAGAGACGTTTGAGGAGATCCACCTCCTCACACTGGTGTTTGCGGGGCGGAAACTCCGGACACTCCCTCGTCGGAAACTCGTCGCCGTCCTCGGCGTATGACTCGAGAAGCTCCCGTCTTGTCTCCCCGGTGTGCTCGTACTCCATGTATGTCCATTTTTGACGAACCGATAAAGGAGTTCCGTGTACCGCAGAGAAGACGAGGAGGCCAGATGGTGGCCGTCCGGAGCGGCCACAGACGTGCCATCCCGTGGCGGCCGAGCAGTGTTGCGAGGCCGAGAGCCCTGGTTTACCGGCTATGACGTGAAAAGCGTCTATACCGGCATCTGTACAGTATGACCGCGAACAGTTAAAACTCCCGCCGTCTGTGGAGTAACTGATTATATAACTGAAGTGATCTGGGAGATGATGTTCAATCTCTCTTGGAATACTCCTACGTCCGTCGGTCGTCGAGTGCTGGAAACTCGGACCTCCGTTGTGACACTGCGTCTGGATCAACTGTCGCCGTCACGACGCCAGACTGTTCCCCGCCACTCGCGACTGCTGTTCCCCACGGATCGTAAACCGCGGATCTGCCGACAAGGGAGGTTTCGTCGAACTCACCGACTCCGTTCGCTCCGGCGACGTACATTAGATTCTCGACTGCCCGTGCCTGCGGAAACAGCTTCCAGTGTTCGACGCGCGGATACGGCCAGGCACTGGGAACTAGTGTCAGTGTCACGCCGTTATCGACGAGTTGGCGATACAGTTCCGGAAACCGGAGATCGTAGCAGGTCGTGATACCGATGGTGAAATCTTGCTCAGTTACCGTGGGCACTGACTCCCCCGGAGTGAGTAGCTCCTGTTCGGCCGACTGGTAACCAAAGAGGTGCCGTTTCCGATACACGGCGCGGCGGTTGCCCTCGGCATCGATGTATACCGCAGTGTTTGCAAGCCCGTCCTCGGCTGGCGTCTCGAACCCCTTGTTTGCTGATTCTTCGAGATCTTCGACGATCGTTCCGGCGAGAATCGCGACCTCCGCCTCGCGAGCGATTTCTTGAAACTGGCTGATTGTGGCTCCATCCAACGACTCCGCCTCTCGCTGGTAGCTGTCGAATGCAAAGTAGCCAACTGTAAACAGCTCCGGGAGACAGACAAGATCGCAGCCCTGCGTCGCGGCTTCTCGTACCGCCTCCGCAGCTCTCTCACGGTTTGCGCCGACTCTCGTCGCTTCGATCTCGATCTGTGCGAGCCCCAGTTTCATTGTGGTAGGACAATCCTACGAGGTTGTGGTACAAAGAGATGCGGGACTGCTGTCGCAAGCGAGGGTTGGCTCTGACCGGGAGACCTTTTAATTACCCTCCAGACGAGAATCGAGTGTGACGCTCCCAGCACATCTCCAGCCAGCGGGCAGTCCGGCTGCAGCGGAAGACGCTGTTGTTCGTGGTGAGCAATACCGATTTACCGTGCTGACACCGCGACTGCTCCGGCTCGAATACGACCCCACAGGCGAGTTCGACGACCGTCTCACACAGACTGTCTGGCACCGTGACCAGCCAGTCCCATCGTACTCAGTGACGGAACTGGAGAATGGACTCCGCATCGAGACAGAACAGCTACAGCTAACGTATGAGGTCGGTGAATTTTCTCCGGAAACTCTCTCGATTGAACTGCTCGATGAGGACGGTCACTGGCAGTACGGCATGGAGGATGAGACGCTGGGTGGTGCAGTTCGAACAGTCGACACAGTTGACGGTGCGACTGAACTGAACTCCGGACTGATCTCACGCGAGGGCTGGACTGTTATCGACGACTCGGAGAGTCTGGCGTTTGGCGATGATGGCTGGTTGGAACCCCGGGAGAAGGACGGATACGAAGATCTGTATTTTTTCGGCTACGGGACCGATTACAGGGCCTGTCTACAGGATTTTACAGCGATCAGTGGCGATATTCCACTGGTCCCGCGGTGGGCGCTTGGCAACTGGTGGAGCCGGTACTGGGAGTACTCCCAGTCAGAGCTCCGGGAACTCATAACAGCGTTCGAGAAGCGCGAGTATCCACTTTCTGTCTGTGTTATCGACATGGACTGGCACGTCATCGACAACGAGTATCACGACGGATGGACGGGCTGGAGCTGGAACGAGGAGCTGTTTCCCGACCCGCCCGGGCTGGCAGAGTGGCTCCACGAGCGGGACATTCGAACAACATTAAACATTCACCCCGCCGAGGGTGTTCACCCACACGAAACCCAGTACGAGGCTGTGGCAAAAGCCTGTGGAATCGACCCAACGACCGAGGAGCCAGTCGAGTTCGACGCTGCCGACCCGACCTTTCTGCGGGCGTACTTCGAGGAGGTTATCCATCCGATTGAAGACCGAGACGGTATCGACTTCTGGTGGATCGATTGGCAACAGTGGGAGGAGTCACCCGAGATGACAGGGCTCGATCCACTCTGGGCTTTGAACCATCTTCATTCACTCGATCGAACCCGCGACGGTCGACGACCCTTTATTCTCTCGCGCTGGCCGGGAGTTGGCGGGCAGCGATACCCGGTCGGATTTTCGGGTGACGACGTGATCAGCTGGGAGTCGCTCCGGTTCAAACCGTATCTGACGGCCACCTCCGCAAACGTCAACTGTGGCTGGTGGAGCCACGACATCGGCGGCCACATGGGCGGCACAGGCGACCCGGCCCACTTTGGTGAGCTATACACTCGCTGGGTGCAGTTCGGCGTGTTGAGTCCGATCAACCGTATCCACACGACCAAGGACGGGTTTATCGACAAGCGCCCGTGGACCTTTCCCGCTGACATCGCAGGAAAAATCCGAGAGGCATTACAGTTTCGCCACGCGCTTGTCCCATATCTCTACAGCATGGCGTGGCGCCAGCACAGAGAATCCCAGCCAATCATCGAACCGATGTACTACGACCACCCGGAGACGGAACAGGCATACCACTGTCCACAACAGTACCGCTTCGGGACTGAACTCGTTGCTGCACCCCACCATCGGGAACGTAACGATCACACGAACCGAAGTCGTCGGGTGGTCTGGCTCCCAGACGGCGAGTGGTTCGACTTCCACTCCGGCCGCCGGTATGAAAGCGGATGGCATGTACGCCACGGCGATCTTGGAGAGATGCCACTGTACGCGGAGGCTGGTGCGATTGTCCCGCTCGATCCAGCATATGGTCCGGTTGCGGAGCCGCCGGAGCAACTCCAAATTGTGGCCTTCCCGGGGGAGGATGGCTCCTTCGAGCTGTTCGAGGACGATGGACACACTCGTCAGTATCGAGATGGTGCGTACAGTACGACAAGATTCAGCCAGATGTTCAACGGCGACGAGCTGGTCTTTTCCATCGAGCCTCCGTCAGACGACCTCAGATACCTTCCTGCGAACCGAGGCTACGAACTCTGCTTCCGATCAGTTGCAGACTGCGATGTCGCGGTTGACGCCCCAGAAACCGTTGGCATGAGCAAAACATACGATGACTCCACCTCGACACTGACTGTTGAACTCACCGAGATGCCGATAGACGAGGGGGCGACGATCACACTCACGACAGAAGATCGCTCGCTGGTCGATAGAGGCGACCATAGAGAGGAGATTGTCGAAGAACTGCTTCGCTCCTTCGTTCTCTCGACAGGGACAAAAGCCGAGATTCAGAATCGACTCTTCGAGGAAGACAAGTGGATAGAGGATCTATCGATCGAGCTAGATCCGGCGCAGATCCGGGCAATCGTTGAGTCGACGGCTCGTGTCGGAGTCGAACACGTCACCGAGGCAGACAGAGATCGGCTCATACTGTTCAACGAGACTGGGACAGAGTTGGTCGAGTATCGGCTCTCTGTCCACGCCAGATCCGAGTTCCCACACTGGAGTCAGTCCCGGGCGGAGTCGGGACCAGTTCCCGCCTTCGACGTAATCGAGACAGAGAATCTTGTTGAGGAGATGGACGTGTTCGGAACCATCGAAGCGATCGACTGGGAATGCTGGCTCCATATCGATGGCATCGAGATCGCTCGGTATGAGGGATCCTTCGAACCGAACTAACCCGGATACTGTGCCAGTGCGGTCCGGCACTGTTTTCGCCCGGGGATCGTCACTGCTATTTTTGTTTCGGCTCAAACACGGCTGTGTCACGTTTCCGGTATTCGGTGCTGTTCGTTAGCCTTGCCGTCTTCTGGGGACTTTCCTTCCCAGCGATAGCCGTTGGATTGGACTATCTCCCGCCAATTCTGTTTGCTGCCTTCCGATACGACGTTGCCGCAGCGGTGTTGCTTGCCTACGCTCTCGTCGCAACCGGGCAATTCTGGCCGACTGGCTCGAACAACCTGCAGGCGATCGTCGGCGGGGGACTGTTCCTCGTCGCCGGTAATGGACTGTTGTTCGTTGGCCAGCAGACGGTCCCCAGCGGCGTCGCGGCGATCTTGCAAACGCTCGTCCCAATTGCCACGGCGATCTGGGCACTGCTGTTGCTCGACGAACGCCTCTCTGTTCTAGGTGCAGTTGGCGTCGCCATCGGTTTTGTCGGGATTAGTCTCGTTATCCAGCCCGATCCCAACAATCTGCTGGCTGGCGATACGTTCGGACGACTCCTGATTCTAGGTCAGGCGATCAGCGTCGCGCTCGGCGGCGTGCTCGTCGAACGAGCGGACCCAACTCTCGGTCGAGTTACCTTCACTGGCTGGTCGATGCTGCTTGGAGCGATTATTCTGCATCTGTTGAGTCTGGGCAGTGGCGAACTCCCGACATCCGCAATGACTGTTCCGACAGCAATTGGCGCAGTGCTGTATCTCGGTGTCTTCTCGACGGCGATCGCCTTCTACATCTTCTTCGATATTCTGGAAACTCATGGCGCGTTCGAGGCGTCACTGGTCTCGTATCTCGTCCCGATTGTCGCGACGGTTGTCGGCGTATTTGTACTCGGTGAGTCGATCAACGCGCTTACCTTCGTGGGCTTTGGCCTCGTCGCCGTTGGATTCACGCTGTTGAAACGTGAGTCGATCGTCGATGCAATTGGCTCCTCGTTCGGCGTTACAAAACCCTGAGACATCGACCGATTACATGGGCGCACGGTGGGTCGCTACCTGTGCGTTCCTCTCCGACCGCAAAACGACGTTCTACGGCGAGGAAGTCCGTTGCATCCGCGAACACTACAAGCAACTGCGCAAGTCCATCGGGAAAGCCAAACCCCGACAGGGACAGCAGGTGGTCGAAGGTATCGGCGACGCCGAAGCACGGAAGGTTGATGACCGTCTCCACAAGATTGCTCGCTCGATTGTGGAGGATGCCGAGGAACGGAACGCGGTCATCGTCGTGGGCGACCTCGGCGGGATTCGCAAGGACAACAACAAAGGCCGATACGTCAACGACAAGACCCACAAGATGCCGTTCGCTCGCCTGTTGAACTACATCGAGTACAAGGCCCACGACGCTGGTATCGAGGTGCAGTTGGTCGAAGAATACGACACGTCACAGACGTGCAACCGCTGTGCCTGCGAAGGTGTCCGAGCAACGCAGGGACGTTTCGAGTGTCCCGAGTGTGGGCTGGACGACAATGCTGACAAAAACGGTGCGCTGAATATCGGTAAACGAGCCTTGGGCAAGTTCTCGAAACCGCTGTCCGAGGCGGGGGCTGTACTGGCACAGTCCGAAACGCAGGTCATCGTCCAACGCGACGACGAACCTGCGAACCTCCCGCTACTCGTGGATTCAACCCCCAGTGGGGGAACCCCACGGCTTTAGCCGTGTGGAGGATGTCAGTCCCGTTCGTCGAACAGATGCTCGGCGAGAATCGGCACGAACGTTCCAATATCAGTCACCATTCCAACAGCCTGTGCACTGCCCCGATCTGCCAGTTGTGTCACTGTCGCGGGGTTGATATCCACACAGACAGTCCGCGTCGTCGACGGGAGACAGTTCCCGACGGCGACCGAATGAAGCAGCGTCGAGAGCATCAGTACGAAATCCGCCTCGTGTGCCTGTTCGCGGATCGCATCCTGTGCCTCGATTGCATCTGTGATCGTATCCGGCAACGGCCCGTCGTCTCGGATCGATCCCGCGATGACGAACGGAACGTCGTTGGTGACACACTCGTACATCACACCGGATTCGACGACACCATCCTCGACTGCGTCGGCGATGCTACCAGCTCGGATAATCTCGCTGATGGTGTAGATGTGGTGTTTGTGCCCCTTGCGTGGATGATCGAGCTCCTCGGTGTCCATGCCGAGTGACGTGCCGTAGAGATCGCGCTCGATATCGTGGACAGCAAAGCCGTTGCCGATCGAAAGCATATCGATATACCCCTCTCTGACGAGTCTCGCAAGATCTTCGCGAGCACCAGAGTGAATGAGTGCAGGTCCACAGACTGCGAGCACCTTCCCGCCTTCTTTTTTTGTCTCTTCGATCGCGCCGGCGATTTTCCGAATCGTCGATTCGGAGGGTCGTTCAGAGGAGACACCCCCCTGCATGAAGCCAAACGCACCTTCAGAGTCTCGGGGTCTGTCCGGTGGGTCGACGCGGATGCCTGCATTCCCAGTAACGACGAGCTCTCCTTCCTCGATGGCGTTCAGTACCTTCGTGTACGCCCGTGGGTTCTCTCCGTTCTCGACGACAACCGCACAGTCCATTTCGATGTTCTCGACGTGGACCCATTCGCCATCGACGCGGATCGCGGTTGGATGGTTGGTCGTCGAATAGAAATCCTTGGGGACGACCTGATCGGCGGGTGCGGGTTCGAGCGTTGCGTCGTCTGGATCGGCCGGATTCACGCCGTTTTGGTGGAGTTCGTGGATGATCGATTGCAGAGTTCCGTCATCTTCTGCCTCGACCAGCAATCGTGCGTAGGATTCTGCTTTCTTGTGTCGACCAATGGTGAACTCTTCGACCTCGAACGAGCCACCCATATCCATGATGATCCGGAAGCAGGACTCCATCATCCCGGAATCGATGATGTGTCCCTCCAGTTCCACTGTCCGTGAGGCGGTCATGCTCGGATGCTAGCGGCAAGTGGCTAAGTCGGTTTTGTTCCGGAGAGCGAGTAACTGTCTATCGCCATACATTCGCTCGCTAGTTCACACTGAGAGCAGTACTGCCACGGGTGAGCACATATAATTTTGTCGTAACGATTTCAATCAAGCCAGGATCGATTCAACTTCTGGTACTTCTTTTCGACCGGGTCCTCGATTTCGCTCTCTTGTTTTTCCAGTCGATGCAGCAACGTTTCATACACCTGACTTTCGTGTTTCTTTAGCTTCTCCAGCGCCTGTTTTTTGACTGCATTCCGCAGATACTGCCTGACTGCCCCCTCGTACTGTTGCAGTTCGACCATATCATCGACCAGCGCGAGCAGTTCGTCGTTGCTAATTGGTTTCGTGACGTATGCATCGATCGCCATCTCGATGATAGCATCGTCAGGATCCACCGCAGTCAGCATGGCTACGGAGAAGCTGAAATCACGATCCGCCAACTCCGCGACTAGTTCGTCACCGGACATTCCCGGCATCCGACGGTCGAGAAGGACGACATCCACAGCGTCGTCGACACGGTCGAGTGCTTCGCTCCCACTGTGGGCAGTCCGTATCTCGTAGGTTGGTTCGAGTGCACTCGAATACGCCGCTGCGAGTCCAGACTGATCTTCGACGATCAATACTGTTTCTGTCATGTTCTCCGCGGTGGCTTCCCCCGTTAACTGATACATTGAGGGGTACCGGTTTGTACTTTTCCCGCCCACCACGTGACCTGTGACAATGTTGGAGACGGTGTACCAATCTCTACTCTACCGGATGAATAACTCCATTCAACGATCTGGAGTGGATTGTCTCGCCAGTCACACTCGTGAGAATACATAACAATCAACTTGGGTGTCCGGAATCCTTTTAACGGAGTTGTAATTATATTTCATTAGAGCATGTCCAAACAATCGAAGTTCCCGGAGTACCTCGATGTGGATTACACCGCAGGCGAAGGAGAGGATCCGGAAGATTACCCGACGGTCGCAGATAAGGTCGAAAAGGCAATCGAAGTAACAAAAGAAGGGCTCGAAGAGTACGAGAATCCCGCTGTGATGTGGACTGGCGGGAAAGACTCGACACTGACCCTCTATTTCATCAAGGAGGTCGCCGAGGAGTACGGCTACGATATTCCAACTGCCGTCTTCATCGACCACTACCAGCATTTCGACGAGATCCACGACTTCGTGGACCACTGGGCCGAAGAGTGGGATCTCGACGTGGTTTACGCCCAGAACACGGACGTTGGCGAGTACGCCGAAGAACACGACCTCGAACCTGGCGATGACATTCCTGTCGATGCACTGGATGAACACAATCAGCACCACGTTCGTGAGATTCTGGAGTACGAAGAGGACACCTTCCCGTTCCTGCTCGACACCTACGTGGGCAACCACCTGCTGAAAACGGTCGCCCTGAACGACACACTCGGATCAGAAGACGTCGATGGCGTCATCTCCGGTGTGCGCTGGGACGAACAGGAAGCTCGTGCGGACGAGACGTTCTTTTCCGCTCGACACGATCCAGACATCTACCCGCCCCACGACCGTATTCAGCCGATCCTTCAGTTCGACGAGCGCGCTGTCTGGGATACCTTCTGGCAGATCGTCGTTCCGGAGACTGTCGAAGGCTACCCAGACGACGGCTACATTCCAGAAAGTGCGGATGACCTTCCGAACGATATCACTCAGGACGACATTCCGGTCTCACCGAAATACTTCGCAGGATTCCGTTCTCTCGGCAGTGAGGTCAGCACCGAGAAAAGCGACGAAGAGCCTGCATGGCTACAGGATCTTGAATCCACTACCGAGCGTGCCGGTCGCGCACAGGACAAAGAAGACCTGATGCAGCGACTGCGCGATCTCGGCTACATGTAAAACGGAGCGAGAACGCTTCGTTTGCGGTTTTCAGACGATTCCAAACAAACATGTGTAGGGACGGGAAGTGCCTGTATGAGCGAAGAGGGTCGAGCAACGGCAGCACTGGCCAGTTCCTACACGGAGATGACGGAACTCCTCCAGCCAAACGAAGCCAACTCGCTGGGGCGTGCCCTCGGTGGCGTGGTACTACACTGGATGGACATCTGCGGGGCAATCGCTGCGATGCGGTTTGCAAACCAGCAGGTCGTTACCGCCTCGATAGACGCGGTCGATTTTATTTCTCCGATCGATATCGGAGAAATCGCCGTCATCGAAGCCTACGTGTTCAACACCGGCCGCTCAAGCATGGATGTGAAAGTCGACGTTCACGCCGAAGATCCACGCGAGGGCGATAGTCGAGAGACAACCACCTCATTTCTCACCTTCGTTGCCATCGATGAGGTCGGAAAGCCCGTTCAGGTACCCAAGTTGGTCTGTGAGACGGACAACGAGAGCGCACTGAAACAACAGGCGATCGAACAACGGGAAACGAAGCTACAAGAACTCATCCAGCGACTCGATACCTGATTTGTTGTGGGGTGATCTGTAGTGGGATGTTCACTCCCAGTAGTCAGTTTCGGCGTCGATTGGGTAGTATCCCTCGAACGTTCGCTCGTCGTCGCTGCCTGGTGGTGAACCACAGTAGACGCCGAACATCTCTTTGTCGGGGTACACTGTTACATCGGGTTCTTCCATCGTCGAGATTGCCAGATATCTGAGTAGGCCGTCGCTGTCGTTGATCACTCGGTGTGCGCCGTCTTCGTCGGCGGGAAACTGCAGATAGTCTCCGCTTTCGAGTGGTGTTGTTCCATCTGGGGTACGTATCTGGCCAGTCCCATCGAGCACGAACAGTGCTTCCTCGTTTGCAGTATGGTAGTGATATGGCCAGGACCGCTCACCAGCGGGGAGTTCATAGAGACTACAGCCGAGCTTCTCACCATCGAGAGACTTTGAGAGTCGTTTCCGCCGAAATGTCGTCTCTTCGTTTTCGGACTCGGTCCATTCGAGGTCGGCTGCGTTGATCTGCATACGACCCGCTGGCTCGGATCCGTGAAAATTCTATGGGAAGTATAACAGTGTTGTCAATTCCAGCGCTTTCCCAACAGAGACACTGACTCACGAGGATCTCCTGATTCGTCTCTCACAAACGTCGAGGTCTCGGTGATCACTCGCTCATCAACTGGGCTGTTGGGCTCGACATACTCCTGTTGTGTCCGCTCTCCCTCGCTTTTCTGGAACAGATGATTCAGGTCGTCATAAACAGTAATCTCTACGTCGTCTCTGGATTTGAGCCCATCTTTCCAGACCGGTAAATCGTCTTCGACAGTCACCTGCCAGTCCTGCCCACCTTGGATAAGCAGCTGTGGAATCCCGACCTCCTTTGCTGTTGTAATCGGGTCGTACTGCTGAAGGGTTTCGTGAAACTCCCTGCCGCCAAATCGAACAACCTCGTCGTCACCGATATCCAGGGTTCGAATCTTCTCACCTTCCCGGGAAACGGCGTCGAGTACCTCCTGACGTTGCTCCCCCGTTGCACCCAGTTGATCGAGATTGTGTTCGACCTGATCGCGAATCATCTCTTCGATCGGCCGAGCAGGGCCGGGTGCAAGCATCACTGTTCCCGCAACGTTGCCATCCATATCCGCGATTCGCGGCGCGAATGCTCCGCCGAAGCTGTGTCCAATGACCCAGATCTGCTCCTCGTCGACCTCTTCGTGATCACGAAGCTGTGAGATTGCCGTGAGTGCATCCTCGGTAACAACGTCGTCTACGGTCACATCTGAGTGATCCGGTTCACAGGCAAATGTCCGTTTATCGTATCGGAACACAGCGATTCCCACAGAAGCAAGGCCGTGTGCAAGCTCTCTGAACGGTCGATTGGGACCGACTGTGGTATCTCTATCTTGCGGTCCATTACCGTGAACCAGTACGACACCAGGAACCTGATCAGCTGTATCCGGTACAGAAAGCGTACCACCAAGCTCACAGTCGAGCGGAGTATCGAGTGCAAACTCTTCTTCGACAAAGGACGAATCGTCGACGTAGGCTGGCTGTGACCACTCTTCAATCTTGAGGAATTCGAAAAGACTGATCCCGTTTTCAGTGTATCCAATTGTAAACTCGAAAGCTTCTCCACCAATCTCTGTCCAGACCGTGTACGTGTCAACTCCGACGTTGTTTCCTAGATACGAGACGGAGACAAACGTCTCGATTTCGCCTGATTCACCGATTTCGCTCGACCAGATGCTCTGCAGCTCTGTTGCACTCATCGCGATCCCTTCCTCGCCGTCGAACCACGCTGCTGCAGTATCGTACTCTCCAGTGGCGAGCAACTCGATATACTGTTTCGAGTACTCCCGGAGTTGATTGCGGTCATCAAAATCCGCTGGGACAGCTTCAGATGTTTCTTCCTCCCCATTCCGCTGATTATTGTGTTGTTCCTCGGTGGCATTTTCGCCCTGATCGTCGTCGGTCGAATCGTCACCGAGACACCCAGCAACGAGAACAGAAACTGTCGCCACAGAGCCGGCCCGAAGGAATTTCCGTCTACTGATCTGGGCTGGTTTGCCGACCGAAACTCCAACTGGAATCCGTGTCATTACCTGAACTGTAAACGGGAACGGAGGTTATATTTCTGCCCAGTCTCAGAACCAGAAACAACCAGTTGGAGGACATTTCTATTTCCTGTCACTGCGGCGTGTTTCCGAAGGTATTTTGTCCTCGGTTGTCTACACCGGATAAACCGACGACCATCGGGGTCGTACTCGCGAACGCTGATCATCCATGACAATATTCAAAGAGAAAGTCGACGAAGAGTATCTCACTGTTGCGGAAACAAAGGAGATTCTGGAGAACCTTCAGACAGAACGGGCTGCAGACGAGGAGCGTGAGATGCGGTACGAACTCTCGCGCGCGATCGAACACGTCAACCAGTTTGCGGAGTTGACACCGGAGGAATCGCGTGAACTCGTGGCAACATTACTCGAACACGAGAAAGTCGACGAGAAGACAGCATACAAGATCGCGGATACTCGACCGCTCGACCGTGACGAACTCCGCGCACTGTACGCTCAGGAGCGGTACTCCCTTTCCGGCGACGAACTGGATGAAATCCTGAACACGGTCAAACAGTACGACTGATACTGGTTGTTGTGATTAGCTTCATGACCACGTCACAGAGCATGCGGTAGTTTTCTCGCTTTTATCAGTTGACTGCCTGTACTCGTGAGTGAAAACCGTAGCCTCATACTGTTTGACCACGTATACGGCCACATATGCTCACGCGGAGACGGTTGATTCAGGGGGCAGGGACAGCGGCTGTGATCGCGATTGCCGGCTGTGCTGAGGATATTGACGATGACGATGTAAACGTTATCAATCGAGAGCCGTCCGAGCTAACAGATCCAGGAACGGGTCCGATCGAAGTCCGTGTTCTCGTGCACAACATCGGCGCAGCGGCTGATGTCGAAATAATGCTCGAAGTCGTCGATTTCGAGCAGGATGTAATCGAGACAGCCTCGACGGTCGAGACGTTCGAGCGTGACGAGCAACGTAACGTGTTTATTGAGATTACGCCTGGACCAACCGGTGATATCATTTTTGCAGAAGCCCAAGCAGTCTAAACCCAGCATATCTCGGCCAGTAGGAAGTAATTAACTAGCAAAACGCCCTGCAAAGGTCACTCACTGTCCAGCTTTTCCTTTTCAGAAATTCTTGTGGTAGAGCTCCGCTCTCTAGTTTTTTCAACTTCGATACTATCAGAGCGTCTCGGTAGAGAGTGCCTGAAACGGTAAACAGTGATATTCTATTAAATAAAATGGAGCTATCTTGGAAGTCGTATGAGCTCTCCTCCAGACAGGCCCACATTGTACCAGCCCATCGAATCTATCGACAATCTCGAAAACGGAGATAAACTCTGTGATACTCTCTCGGGTACTCACCGAACGATCGAAGCGGTTGAGACTGATAGTATTCTGTTCGCTGATGGGGAGCGAGTCCCACATATGACTGTTATCATCAGCATGGTTCATCTCAGGGCCCCCAGCCAGCTGTGGGAACTACCAGAGTCAGTGGCGGAGTCGTGCGAGGCCGATTCCTCGACGCCAACAACCGTCTCACCCGATTCACCTGGCCGGAGCAAACCGCGATACTCCGGTGTGGATTAGAGGCCAGGGACGCTCTCCTCGGCTTCGAGCAGTTCGTGATACCGGTTCCTGATCGTCACTTCGGAGATGTTTGCAACCTCACTGACCTCACTCTGGGTGACTTTTTCATTGGTCAAAAGCGACGATGCATACACCGCTGCAGCTGCCAGTCCGACTGGCGATTTCCCCGAGTGAACGCCCTCCTCTTTCGCGTTCTGAAGGAGTTGGCGTGCTCGACGCTCGACTTCTTCGGAGAGATCCAGATCGGAGACGAACCTCGGAACGTAGCTCTCCGGATCTGCGGGTTTGATCTCCAGATTGAGCTCTCGGACAACGTACCGGTAGGTGCGTGCAATCTCGTCTTTTTCGACGCGGGAGACTGTTGTTAGCTCGTCAAGCGATCGGGGTGTCCCTGCCTTCCGCGCTGCAGCATACAGCGATGCTGTCGCGACACCTTCGATCGATCGACCCGGGAGGAGATCCTCTTCCAATGCACGTCGATAGATGACACTGGCGGTCTCACGGACGTTCTCCGGGAGTCCGAGTGCGGAGGCCATCCGGTCAATCTCGCCCAGTGCTTGCTTGAGATTTCGTTCTTTCGAATCCCGTGTCCGGAACCGTTCGTTCCATGTGCGCAGCCGCTGCATCTTCTCGCGCTGGCGGCTGGAAAGGGCGTTGCCGTATGCATCTTTGTCCTGCCAGCCGATGTTCGTCGACAGCCCCTTGTCGTGCATCATGTTGGTCGTCGGCGCGCCGACGCGGGATTTTTCGTCTTTTTCTTTGGCGTCGAATGCCCGCCACTCTGGCCCGGGATCGATCTCGTCTTCCTCGACGACGAGCCCACACTCCTCACAGACTGTCTCACCGTGTTCTGTGTCTGATGCGAGGTTGCCACCACACTCCGGACAGACGAGTTCGCCCTCTGTCTGTTCCTCATCTTCTTTCTCGTTCTCGCGTGCGTACCGCCTCGTGGTAGTGTCTGTCATGATGGTCTCTGCCAGGGTTGATTACCCGGAAAACGCTCTGCAGTGGTTTTATATTGGTTCGCAAGCGACTTAAAATCTTTGCCAAACTAGTTAGGCGTCCAGGATCTGGACAGTCGGACCGAAACGCTTAGTGGCTGGAAACCACTCCCGACAGCCATGAGCGACTCTGTTGTCGGACCCGACGAAGTCGACCACATCGCCGACCTCGCACGGGTCGAACTGGATGACGACGAACGGGCACTGTTTGCCGAGCAGTTCGGAGAAATTCTCTCGTATTTCGAGACGCTTGATGAGGTGCCGGAAACCGAACGGGAACCGGAGCTAACGAACGTCATGCGACCGGACAATCGCCGTGAGAGTCTCGACCGCGACGACGCACTCAAAAACGCCGAAGAGACCGAAGATGGCCAGTTCAAGGGGCCACGGGTGTCCTGATGAGCCACAACGCATTCATCACCGAGGTGGAGATTGACGGGGAGACGGGTCCCCTCGACGGCAAGACGGTTGCTGTCAAAGACAACATCTCGACGGAGGGTGTTCGGACGACCTGTGGCTCGGCGATGCTCGAAGAGTACGTCCCGCCCTATGATGCGACAGTTGTCGAACAGCTCAAACGAGCGGGTGCAACGATCCCCGGGAAGACGAACATGGATGAGTTCGGCATGGGGACGACAACAGAAACATCGGCGTTCGGGCCAACAGAGAATCCAGCCGCTCCAGGTCACGTTCCGGGCGGCTCTTCCGGTGGCTCCGCGGCTGCCGTCGCGTCGGGGGCAGCTGATCTCGCGCTCGGAACAGACACTGGTGGCTCCGTTCGCTGTCCGGCAGCGTTCTGTGGTGTAGTCGGGATCAAACCAACATACGGCCTGGTCTCGCGATACGGGTTGATCGCCTACGCCAACAGCCTTGAACAGGTCGGTCCGCTTGCACCGACAGTCGAGGAAGCCGCGCAGTTGCTCGAAGTGATCGCGGGGCCTGATGAACGTGACGGGACGACCCACGACGTTCGCGACCACGGGACCGATTACGAGTACGCCGCGGCTGCTGATGGCGATGTCGACGGCCTAGAAATCGGTGTGCCAACGGAGCTGCTGGAGGGCGCAGAAGAGACTGTTGTCGAGCAGTTCTGGGAGGCAATCGAGGAGCTCGAAGGGCAGGGAGCGAGCTATCACGAAGTGAGTCTCCCGAGTCTCGAACATGCTGTAGAAGCGTACTACGTGATTGCCATGAGCGAAGCCTCTTCGAATCTGGCTCGATTCGACGGCGTGCGGTACGGCAACTCTGGCGGCTACGATGGTAACTGGAACGAGACCTTTGCGAAGGCAAGAGAGGAAGGATTCGGCGAGGAGGTCAAACGCCGGATTCTGCTCGGCACCTACGCACTCTCTGCTGGCTATCACGACAAGTACTACAAGAAGGCACAGGACGCCCGTGCATGGGTGCAGCAGGATTTCGACGAGGCACTCGACGACGCTGATGTACTGGCTTCGCCGACGATGCCTGTGACGCCATTCGAACTGGGCGAGAGTCTCTCCGACCCATTGAAGATGTATCTCGCAGATGCGAATACGACACCGGTCAACCTTGCGAACCTGCCGGCGATCTCCGTCCCAGTCGGCGACGACAACGGACTCCCTGTTGGGCTACAGCTTGTTGGTCCCGCGTTCGGTGAGAAAGAAATTATCCGAGCTGGTAGCGCTCTCGCTTGACCACCTCCCACGACTGAAGGTCGTGGACTCTCTCTTGCTTTCTCTGTAGATTTTTATTCATCGGCGACGCAGGTCGCCGACCATCGCAGTTAGGTATTGGAGGTAGGTGTACACCGCGCTTACTAGCTGTATGTCACGAGCACAGGAACGGGAGTTCGACTACAGTCACAAAAAACGGGGGAGAGTGCTGATTCAGGATCTGACAGACTGGTCCGGCGGAACTGCGGGCATGAACGAGGCCGAACGAGAGTGGCGATCACGAGCGAGTTCACCAGAGACAGCCGCTGCCGTGACTGTTTTTGCCGATAGAATGACGTTCGGTCCCCACACACTCAAGCATCTCGCAGAAGAGTGGGCCGAGAATAGCAAAAATCTGGGTATCGTAAAGATTGCGTTCGTCAGTCGTGGAATCGAACAACGGGAGATCCCGGACCGTATGCTCACTCAAGAGTTCAGAGGCTTTCACTCGCTCGACCGAGCAGTTGCGTGGGCGACCGAGTAAATCCGTTGATCGATTTTCATCACTGATTTTTCGGACCGAACTGTTAGGTTATGTGGTTTGTTATATCGTGACATGCTAGTCAGTGGAGTCATGTCCGAACCACCGGTTACCGTTCCTCGTGGGGCGACAATTCACGAAGCCATCGCCGAGATGCTCGAACACAAGGTCGGCTGTGTCATCGTCGAGGTAGACGGGAATGCTGCGGGTATCATGACACGGTCTGATGCGTTGCGCGGTGCGTATCACGCCGGTGGCAATCTGGAGGAAATCTCGATCCAGCGGGCGATGTCGTCCGATCTTGTGACGACAAAGCCCAGTCGAACAGTGCGAAGCGCACTCCGAACGATGGAACTAAACGAGATCAAGAAACTGCCCGTCGTCGAGGGATTCGAGCCGGTCGGTATCATCACGATGACTGACATTGCCCAGCACCTGCCTCAACAAGTCAGGGAGGCAAAGCAGAATCTCGAACGACAGGACAACTGGTCGAACTAAGTTGGCGAGTCAGCCTGAGTGCGACTGACCGCTTTTCAATCTGTTCTGTGCGGTACAGATTTGCGTTCGGTCTGCGAATGACTGTGTGTATGCTCCGGAAACTACTCATCCTCTTTGGGCTCATCGAGATCGTTGCACCGAAACCAGTAATCGATGCCTGTGAGCGAATCGGACTGGAAAATCCAGACGAGGCAACGCTCCGGCCGGGCGCTGCCGTGCTGGCACGACTCGAAGGCGTAATTTTCGTCTGGGTGCTCGTCCGCGGCACAGAGGAGTCGCCGATTCTAAGCAAACTGCTCGCGATCGCTGGTGCCGTTGCAGTTATCTATCCAAAACCGCTGATCCGAGCGAGCCAGTCCTTTGCCTATCAGAACTCCACGGAACTGCGGCTTCGTCGTTGGGTCCAGCCTGCAGCACGGCTGCTCGGTGTGTTGTATCTCACTGTGTTTTTCCTCTCTGGAGCGAACAACGAAAACACTGATATCGGTCAATCGTAGCTCGTTTTCTTGGGCTGTTGCCGACCGACAGTGTATTTATTGTCGACACCTAATTTGCGCCAACGAACTGTCGGGAACTGAAGCGGACTTACACCTCCAAACGATGTCCCAAGACTCAACCTGTACGCTCTGTGATCTGCCGGTACGGAGCACCGGCGTCACGAACGAGGCAGGCGAGCAGTTCTGTTGCCGTGGCTGTCGGCAAGTCCATGGCACCCTCGAACAGCGGGAAGATATCTCGCCAGAAGCGTCGCCTGAAGAGATCCGGGAGACACTCGACACCGAAGACGAAGAGATTCCCGAGGAGTATGAAAACACCTTCCTACGGATCGACGGGATGCACTGTGCGACCTGTGAAACGTTCATCGAATCACGGGCAGCCGAATCCGAGGATATCGCTGCGATCGACGCGAGTTACATCACTGATACGGTACGTGTCGACCACAACCCCGATGTCGACGAGTCTGACCTCTGTGAGGAACTCACTGGGCTGGGGTACCGGGCATACGCCAAGGACGATCCGCTTGGGAAACGACAGGCTGAAGATGAGATTCTGATGCGTCTGATTGTCGGTGTGCTGTTCGGCATGATGGTCATGCTCCAGTACATTGCAGTCATCTACCCGACCTACTTCAACGGGCTCTACTATCCCGAACAGACAGCGGAGTTTCTCGCAGAGATGCTTGCGAGCACCTCTGCAACTTACTTTTACATGACGATCGGGCTGCTGACCAGTATTGTGCTCTTCTACACCGGCGGACCGATACTGAAAGGAGCCTACGTCAGCGCCAAGACCAGACAGCCGAATATGGATCTCCTGGTTGCAATTGCAGCGACAGCCGCTTGGCTGTACAGCACAATCGCGATTTTCACCCAGAGCGGCCTGGTTCATCTGTACTACGACGTGACGGTCGGGATCATCCTGGTCGTCACCGCCGGTGGCTACTACGAAAACGAGATCAAAAACCGCGC